>Ga0123336_10002372_pt1 | contig 16345 bp, 11 predicted proteins | sample SSSSmetaG_FD_96466 | JGI IMG/M metagenome (GOLD analysis project Ga0123336, IMG submission 96466) | Glacier valley bacterial and archeal communities from Borup Fiord, Nunavut, Canada, to study Microbial Dark Matter (Phase II) - ​SSSS metaG | ecosystem: Environmental > Aquatic > Freshwater > Ice... | reverse complement strand
TAGCGGGCGCGGGCTTCGCGGGCGCGGGCTTCGCGGGCTGCGCCGCGGCGAGCCCCGGAACGGCGAGCGCGCTCGCGATGAACGCTGCGAAGAAAGCCTTTTTAAGGGTCGTGATCGACATTCGAGGTGCTCTCACTTCTGCTCTTCCCGCGCGCTCACGTGCGGCTCACTTGCTCGCCGGCTTCGGTTCGCCGGAGTCGTCGAGGACCTCGCGGAGCTCCTCGTCGAGGAGCTGCTCCTCGCGCGCGCGTTCGGTCTGGAGATTATGCACGCGGTCGAGCTCCTCCTCGCGGACCTCCCACGCCTGCTCGGTGATCCCGACGTCGGCGCGGAGGATGATCCCGCGGAGCTTGTCCCGCACGAAGAGGAAGTTCCGCTTCGCGACCTGCCCCACGAGATCGTGGGCCTCGGCGTCGTAGGCACCGAGCGTCATGTTGAAGCCGTTGATCTTCACGCGCTCGTTCTCGACCTTCGCCTGCACCTCGCCGATGCGCGCGGCGACCTGGCGTTCGAGCTCGGCGAACTGCTGCACGAGGCGGTCCTCGACGGCGCGCGCCTGCTCGAGCGCCGGACGCACCTTGCCGCCGTAGCGCTGCGCACCGCCGCCGGCCTGGCCCTGCGAGGCGAGCTGCACCTCACGCTCGAGCGCGTCCCGGAATTGCACGCGCGCGACGGCGTCGTTCTGGTAGCGCGCGTCGCCGATGCCGATCTGTGCGCGACCCACCTCGATCTGGCGGCGCAGGTCGACGATCTCGCCTTGGCGCTGCTTGAGGAGGCGCTCGTTCTCGTCGAGCTCGGCGTTGAAGCGCTTCACGTCGTCGGGCGACCGCGCGACGCCGTGCTGCGCGTCCTCCTTCAGCATGCGGCGGAGGCCGTTGATGGTCGCGTTCAGGTAGTCGACCTCGACGGCACGCCGCGAGAGATCCTGCGAGACCGAGTTCCACTGACGCATGCCGGCGTAGTCGCGCTCGGCGAACTCGCCGCTCGAGATGGGCAGGCCGCTGACGATGCCCTGCGCCTGCCGACGCTGCTCGCGGACCGTGGCGATGTCGCCCTGGAGCTCCTTCGGCTCCTCGTCATCCATGCCCTTCGCGATCGCGAGCCGCATCTTCGAGATGCGGTTGAGGAGCGAGAGCGCGCGCTCTTCTCCCGCCTGCAGCTCGGGGAACGCGCGCACGCGGTTCGTGGCGTTGAGGATGATGTTGAGCTTGTCGATCAGCTGGTAGCTCTGACGGATGAGCGTCTTGCACTGGTTGACGTCGTCGATGACGGCGAACGCCATCGGGCCGTCCTCCGCCTCGCGCGCCCAGCGGATGGCGAGCGGCGGGATCTGCTCGTTCTGATCGAGGAGGTCGAGCTGCTGCTGCGAGAGCTTGTCGTAGTAGACGGCGGGCTCGGGGGAGCTGTCGATGAACGCTTCGAGCTTCGCGCGCATCGGCTCGTACTCCTCTCGGACGCCGAGGTAGAGCTGGAGTGACTTGTCGAACGCGCCTGCGCGGAGGAGGAGGTCCGCGCGGAGAAGCGTGCCGTCGCCGACGAGCGGCGAGCTCGGGTCGGCGACCTGGAGGACCTCGAGCGCGCGCTCGGCGCGCTGCACGTCGCCGAGGCGAACGTAGACCCACGCGAGCTCGTAGAGCATGGTGCCGAACTCGGGCGAGTCGCGGCCGACCTTCGAGTAAGCCTCAGCGGCCTGCGTGTAGTTCTCCATCTCGTAGTGGAGGCGACCGATCGCCATCCACGCGAGGTCGATGACCTGCTTGTGCTCGTCGGTGTCGGGGGGCAGCTCGGTGACGGCGCGGAACTGCTCGATCGCGACCTTGAAGTTCGTGGGCGTACGAGGCGTCGCGTCGGCGGGGGCGTTCGCGGGCGTGGGCGGCGGCGCGGTGGGGCGCGCCTGCTTGATGGCCACCATGCCCTGAAAGTAGCGGGCCTGGTGCGTGTACGCGTTGCCGCCAGTGCCCGAAGGGCCGGGACCGGCGACCGACTGAAGCGCGCCGAGCGAGCTGCCGTAGTCACCCTTGAAGTAGTAGCCCTTGCCCTTGGCGTAGAGCAGCGCGGCGTCGACCTGGGCGGGCGGGACCTGGTTGATCTTCTGGAAGACCTCGTCGAGCCCCTTGATGTCGTTGATGCGGAGCGAGACGTCGACGAGGCGCGCGAGCGCCTTGCCGAAGTACGGGTTGAAGCGCGGCTCCTGGTAGCGGTCGACGAGCGCGCGATAATCGCGACGCGCCGACAGGTACTCCTTCTGCGCGTAGAACGTCTCGCCGCGGAGCCACAGCGCGTCGGGGTACGACGGGGTGTCCGGAAACTCCTCGAGGATCTCGCTGAAGACGACGACCGCGCGCGGATAGTCCTTCGTGCGGAGAAGCAGCTCGCCGTTCGTGAGGCGCTGCTCGACCGTGTACTTCTGCGCTTTCGCCTTCTCGATCGCCGCCTGTACGGTGGCGCTCTCGCGGTCGATGGTCGTGACCTCGGTCTGCGCGCGCGCGGCGTCGCCATCAGGATCGGCAGCAAACGCGAAGTGCGTGCTGCCGATCGTGGCGAGCACGAGCGCGAGCGAGGTCGCGCGTCGGGTCGCGCGTCGGGAAAGACGGGCGGCCAAGACTACTTCCCTCCTCCGATCTGGAGGCTCCCACTGGCGGCAGGTGCGGCGGCCTTCGTGGTGCTTCCCGGCGCGGCCGGACCAGGCGCAGCGGAGATCGATGCGCCGAGCGCGCCGACCTTCTCCGCCCACTCGATGGTGGGGCGTTGCTCGAGGGGCGTGGTCACGCCGCCCTTTTCGAGCGCGGTGGAGATGAGGGAGAGCGTCTTGCCTTCGACCGACGTGAAGGAGTGCGCGCTCTTGACCTCGAACTTGTAGCCGCGGAGGTACGTGAAGACGCCGTAGCCGTTGCCCTGGAAGTTCAGGACCACCTGCACCGTGTGATCGCCCGGCGGGATCGAGCCCGAGAAGATCGGGATCTCCTTCTGGTCGGCGAGGGCCCCCGTGTCGTCGGCGCGGTTGTACTGGACCGCGCCGTCCACGACGAAGAGCGCGCGCGTGAGGCGGAACGCGCTCGACATCTCGTTCTTGAAGAGCACCTCGGCGCGCGAGCCGGCGGCGCCGCCCGAGAGGATCGTGTCGCTGAGCAGCGCGAGGCGCGTGTGGCTGCGGCGGATCTGGTCCTTCAGCTCATCGACGCGGGCCTCGAGATCGCGGAGGCGAACGCTGTAGGTCGCGCCGTCCATCGCGCCCTTCTCCGGGATCGGGACCGCCGGTCCCGTGCCGGTCGCGACGGGCGCGGCGCCGCCGTCACCGGTCGCGACGGGCGTACTGCCCCCGTCCTTCGACGCGGTCGCGGGAGCGCCCGCGTCCTTGCCCGCAGCGACGGGCGCGGCGGGCTTCGCGGGGGCCGGCTTCGTGGCCTGCCCCGACGCCGACAGGGCCGTCGCGCAGACGGCGCTTGCAAAGAGGAGCGCGGCAAAGGACCGAGCGAGACCGCGGTGGTGGACTGCCTGACGACGCATGCGTGCTCCCTTTTTCGAACGTGGTGCCGCGAGGCGCACCGAAAGACGATTGGCCGTTCACCCTGCGCGCTCGCGCAGTGCGCCTGACCCTACTCGAAGCGCGACGAGTGTAGGCGCGCAGGCTCGTGTGTTGCAACCCATGGCTGAGGCATCTTTGACCGTGAGGCGTCAGTTGTACCTTGACATGCCTGCGGTGGCAGGCATGGCGCGCGACGCTTGAGCGCGGCCGCGAAGGGGCCTATCACGACGGGAAGACATGGGGAGGGTGGCCACCAGGACGACCAGCGCGATGCCGAGCTCGCGCACGGTCGCGCTTGCTGCGCCCGCGCGTTTCGACGGGCTTTCTCCCTGGGTGCGACACTTCACGAATCCAAGAACTTTCGTGGGGCTGGCGCGTCTCCACGACCAAGGAAATGCCTTCCGCCGTGTCGGGGAAACCCTCCAGCTCGCGTTCATGCGGGACGCCTCGCGATGACCACGCGCACCCCGTCCCGCCCCGACCCGCCCGACGAGTCTCTGATGCTCCGCTACCAGCAGGGCGACAAGAGCGCGTTCCCCGTCCTCGTGCGGCGTCACCAGCAGGCGCTCTTCAACTTCGCGTTCCGGCAGGTGCGCATGCCGCAGCTCGCCGAGGACGTCGTACAGGAGACCTTCGTGCGCGTCGTGCAGAACGCCGCCGACTTCAAGCACGAGGCGCGCTTCACCACGTGGGTCTACACCATCACGCGGAACCTCTGCATCGACCAGCTGCGGAAGCGTGCGCTCCGCAAGCATCCCTCGCTCGATCAGGCGAGCGGAGAGGAGGGAGACGGGCCGACGCTCGGTGAGCAGACCGCCGATCCCCGGGCCAGCGTGGAACGCGAGGCCACGGGGACCGAGCTGAAGGAACGCATCGCGCGCGCCGTGGACAAGCTCCCCGACGACCAACGCGAGGTGTTCCTGATGCGCGAGGTCTCGAACCTGCCGTTCAAGGAGATCGCCGACATCACAAACGTGCCCGAGAACACCGTGAAGAGCCGCATGAGGCATGCGCTCGAGCGCCTCCAGGAGGCTCTGGCCGAATACGAGGACTACGCACGGGCGCTTCGCTGACTCGGATCTCGAAAAGTACTAAGAAACTGGAACCGGAAACGACGATGGACTGCGAGAAGTTCGAACCCCTACTCCTCGACGAGCTCTACGAAGAGCTGGACGAGGTCACGAGCGCGGCGGTCAAGCGCCACGTGTCGGGGTGCGCTCGCTGTGCGTCGATCTTGAACGGGATGCGCTCGACGCGGCGAGCGGTCGCGCTGCCCATGCTCGAGACGCCGTCGGGGCTCGAGAATCGCATCCTCGCCTCGGTGAAGGAGGCGCAAAAGGTCGTCCCGGTCCAGAGCCGCGCCTCGCGCGCGCTCTCGTGGGCGGGCAGCTGGGCGATGCGCCCGCAGACGGCGATGGCCGCGGTGTTCCTGCTCATGATCGGGACGAGTGCGTTCGTCATACGCTCGCGCCACGGCGACGCGAACAGCTCCGCCGAGGGCGCCGCGTCGGTGTCGGTCACCGAGAAGGGCGAGCCCGCCGGTCAGGCGCCGCCCGGCGATCAGGACTCGCTCGACAACAAGGCGGCAGCTGCTGCGCACGGTCCGAACGCACCCGCCCCCGTGACGCCGCCGCCCGCCGCCACGGCTGCGGCGAGCGCGTTCGCGATGAACGCGGATCCGTCGTCGGCCGGCGTCATGGACGGCATCACCGCCGGCAAGGGCCGCGCGAAGGCCGACGAGGGCAAGCCGATCGCGAACGCGCTCCTCGAGGACGAGAGCGCGGCGAAGGACAAGGACTCGGAGCTCCGCAAGGAAGAGGCGCAGACCCGCGGAAACGAGAAGAAGTCGGCCGCCCGCGGCGCTGCGGCCCCGCCGCGCGATCTCGGCGGGATCGGCAACGCGGGCCCGTCGGGCGGCGCGCCCGGGCAGGAGTACTACGCACCGAACGCCCAAACCGTCGCGCCTCCCGCCACGAAGGCGCAGAACGCCGGGCCGCAGGACGGCTTCTCCGCCGGCATGGCCGCGTACCGCACGCGCAACTACTCCGAGGCGACGCGTCAGTTCGACGGCGCCGCGCGCTCCGGCGATCAGAACGCCGCGCTGTGGGCGGCGAAGAGCGTGAAGGACGGCAACGGCGGCTGCACCGCCGCGGTCGGGCGCTTCGAGGCCATCGCCACCAGGTCGTCCGGCACGTGGGTCGGCAACGAGGCTTCGCTCGAGTCGGCGCGCTGCCAGATCGCACTCGGACAGCTCGACCCCGCGCGGGACAAGCTCACGAAGCTGACGGCCTCGTCCTCGCATGCCGCGCAGGCGCAGCAGGAGCTGAACGAGGTCGCATTGCGTCGGAAGGCCGGAGCCGGCGGCGGCGCCGGTGCCTCGCGCCCCGCGGCGGCTCCGCTCCGCGCGCCCGCGCCGGCCCCCAAGCCCGCCTCCGCCGACAAGGCGAGCGGCTTCTGAGCCGCGGTACCGTGGCCGCCGCGAAGCACGCTCCGCACCGCGAGCTCGACGAACACCAGGCCGAGCGGGCGCTCGCCGCCTGGCGCGAGCACGACGCGGCGCACGCGCTTCATGGTCATGATCGCGCAGCGCTCTGCGCCGCCGACGCGCCGCGCGCGCTCGTGCTCGAGCACCTCGTGCGCCCGGGCCTCGCGCGCGACCTCTACAACGCCTGCGCGCGCCTCGGACGGCTCCTGGCCGACGCTGGCGCCTCCCCCTCCCTCGCGGTCACCACGCTCGACGGCGCGGTGCGCGCGCTCGAGGACGCGGACGTCCCTTGGGATCTCGCGCGCCTCGCGCCAGCGCGCGCGTCGGTCGCGGAGGGCTACTTCGCGAGCGTCGTCGACGGCGAGAGGCTCGCGGCGCGCCGCGCCTGGGAGCATCCGGCGTGCGCGGTGAAGGTCGGCAAGGACGTCGTCGCGATCGTGGCGGGCTTCCCGGCGGACGACGGCGAGGCGCTGGCCGACTGGGCGGCGCGCGTGGCGCTGGCCGTCTCCCGTGATGGGCACCGGTCGGCGATCGTCGCGGGCGACGGGCCGGCGGTCGCCGAGCTCACGCAGGCCCTCGCGCTCGTGGGGATCTCCCTCGCCACGAGCGCAGAGCCGCCGGGGTGGCTTGCCTCGCTGCTGAAGCGCGGTTGAGGGTTGGGCGCGGACGCGTCGTGACGATACTGCGACGGCGCGGGGTCTGATACAGTCCGCGCCGATGTTGAGGCGCGTCTCGTCGCTCGGCCTGCCTGGCACCGTCTTGCTTCCGACGCTCGTCGCGGCGCTCTCGTTCGCGCCGGCCTGCGGCACCTCGGCGGACCCGCCGCGCACCCCCCAGATCGCGATCAGCACGGGCCTGCTCCCGCGCGCCGTCCTCGACAAGGTGGTGAAGCTGCGGCTGACCGTGCTCGAGGGCTCGGTCACCTGCGACCCGACCATCGGGCAGACGACGCTGCCGGGCGGCATCGAGGCGGCCAAGCAGATCGCGCAGCGCGATCTCGGCACCACGAACTGCGCCGCGGGCGCGAAGTTCTGCGGGGACCTCGACATCGAGAAGTCGGAGATGCCGCGCGTGTTCTCGGCGGAGGCCAAGGGCGACGGCGACACGACGCTCGCCATCGGCTGCACGACGGTGACCGTCAACTCGGACGCCGTGCCGATTCCGATCAAGATGTTCCGGTTCATCGCGCCCTCGAACTGCGGGGACATGGTCATCCAGCCCACCGAGCAGTGCGAGCCCACGTCGACGAACAGCGCGACGTGCGACGCGGCGTGCACCACGAAGGAGATCCTGCTCTCCACGGGCTCACAAGCGACAGGCACGTCGGCCGGCACCGTCGGCGACAAGAGCGATCCGTTCTTCCTCTGGCCCGCCTCCGCCGGGAAGTCGGGGCGCTTCTTCGCCTTCTTCACCGATCGCGCGGTGCCGAGCAGCAACTTCGAGATCTCTCTGCGCGGCATGACCGACGATCTCTCGCAAATCAGCGCCTCCGAGTTTCCCGCGCTGAATGCCGGCTCGCTCTTCCTCCCCAACGACAAGACGGTGTTCCCACCGGAGCCCGCGCCGCGCCGGCAGCAAACGCCCCAGGCCGAGGCGCTGAACGGGAAGTTCTACGTCGTCTTCGAGGACGACACGGGGACGGCGAACGGCATCGACATCCACCTCCGCTCGATGAACGAGGCGTTGGAGGCTGAGCAGGCCGCTACGCCGCTCGGAGTCAACGGCACGAACGGCGCAGGAGAACCCGTCGTGCAGCAGGCCCCCGCCATCGCGGCCGGCCCGATGGGACGGCTCTTCGTGGCGTGGGAGAATGTCGGGAGCGGCAGCATCGCCGGTCGCACGCTCACGCCGCCCGCCGCGCTCGGCAACCAGCAGGACATCAGCACCGGGAACGCAAACAAGGGTGTGTCGCTCGCCGGCACGCCGACGGGTTGGGTCGCTGTCTGGCAGAGCGGCACCGCGGTGAAGCTGCGTGTCCTCAACCCGGACGGGCTTCCTCAGGGCAGCGATCAAACCGTCAACGAGAACGGCTCGGTCGTGCAGCGCCCGCGCGTGGCGTCCCTCGCCGACGGCCGCTTCGCGGTCACGTGGGCCTCGGCGGGCGACATCTTCGTGCAGCGCTACGACGCGAAAGGTGCCAGGCTCGCCGGTGATCAGAACGTCGCCATCAACGACGTCGTGAAGGTAGGCGAGCAGAACACGCCTTCGATTGCCGGCACCACGGCAGCGAACGGCTCCTACGTCGCGGTCTGGCTCGACGTGGCGTCGAGCAACGTGAACGGCCGCATGCTGGGCGGCTCGGCGGGCTTCCTCTTCAACAACGTAAACGGCCAGTCGACGGAGTTCCAGGCGAGCCGCTCATCGGGCCGCGAGCGTGCGAACCCGGTGGTGACGTCGGGCGGCGCGGGCCCCTACGTGGCGATCGGCTGGGAAGACAAGACGTCGCCGGGCCCGGGCATCATCGCGCGCCGCTTCCCGCTCCCGTCGGAGTGAACGGCGGGACAAGCCGACAGCTGACAGTCTGACGAGGCGGCTCTCGCGCGCTGCTCGTCTCGCGAACTGTCAGCTGTCAGCTTCTTCCAATCAGTCGTAGCGCGGGAGGTCTCGCAGGTACGCGATCGTGCGAATCACCTCGACCAGGCGCTCGCGCTCGTCGGGCTGCAGCTCCACGAAGCGGATGCCCATCCCGGGGTTCGGGTTGTCGCCGTTCGCGCGCAGGATGTTGACCCATGCCACGCAGCCATCGAGCTGGAAGCCTTCGGCGCCCGGCGGCGCGAACGTGAGCCGAAGCTTTGTGTTCAGCATCAGCGGGTCGATGGTCCGGACGAAGATACCCATCTCGGAGATGTTGGTGATCGAAGCGTAGAGGAACGTGTCGCTCGCCACGCAGTCGACCGCCCACTCGACGTCGTAGCGGTCGAAGATGCGGCGCTCCGCATCGTCGACGCTTGCGATCAAGTTACGCGCGGGCGTGGCTCGTTCGTCTTTCCCCATCATGCGCCTCTCCCCCTGTACTTCCTGCGCGGTCCGTCCCTTCCAGAAGTCCGCGCATAGCCTGGCACGGAAATGGGCGCCAGGGATTTGAGCCGGCGGCTCGCAGCCCACAGCCCACAGCTTTCGGGCCCGGCCTCGCTCCGACTGTCAGCTGTCAGCTTCTCTCACTGCACGCGCAAGGCGCCGCCATCCACGCGGTTTTCGCCGTCCGTGGGGCCGGATTTCACCTTGAGGCGGCTCTCGCCGACGAACAGTCCGAAGAAGAGCGTGTACGGGCCAGGGCTGAAGTTCGGCTCGAGCGTGAACTCGTGATCGTCCATCACGATGTCGTCCTTCAGCCACAGCGACATCGGGTATTTGCCCTCGGCCATCTTGTGGTCACCGTTGTGGCGCCGGTGGAAGCCATCGATGTGGATGAACATCTCCCACTCGCTGGGGACGGGGGCCAGCACCTTGAAGTACGTCCGCATGTGGTACTTCTTGCCGGGCGCGACGTGGTCGACGAGCTTCCCCGCGGAGTCGGCGATGTCGTAGCCGATGACCTCGAGCTTGTCCTCGAGGTTCGCTTCGAGCTTCCGCTGCACGGGCGGCGGTTCGCTGAAGACGATCCGGTTTAACGGATTCTCGTTCTTCTCGTCGCCGCGCAGCGCGGATGCGACCAGGATGATCTGGCTCGAACGCGCGTCGAGCACGGGCAGGTTCTTCCCCGTGCCGGTGCGCTCGCGGTACAGGCGATTCAGGCGCGGCAGCTCCTCGGCGCGCACCGCGAGGAAACGGCGTGAGCCGGCCTCGCCGCCCATGAGCCAGTCGTAGGCGCCGTTCGCCTCTTTGAGGATCATCGGCTGGCCGCCGGCGTAGTACGCCGCGGTGCGACCGCCGACGCCGAAGAGCGCGAGCGGCTCGCTACCCGTGTGCAAGCGCTGGTAGCTCTCGAAGACTTCCTTCGGCGAGAGCTGGTTCGCGAGCGCCGGGTAGTACGAGAGGCAGAGCACCCCGCCGACCGTCGCCGCGAAGACCACGAGGAACGCCGCGCGGCTGCCGCGCAGCAGATCACCGATGAAGCCGAGCACGAGGAAGAAGGCGACCCCCGCGGGCAGCGCGAAGGCCACCGCCACGAGCGGACGCATGCCCTGCGTGTAGAGCGCACCGAACACGAGCGCGGGGACCTGCAGGTACATGAGCGGCGCGAGGACCAGCAGCGCGATGGGCGCGATGCCCTGCTGCAGCGCCGAGGGCGTCACCACGAGCTTGCCGGTGACGAGGTTCGGGATCGCGGTCGTGAGCTGACCGTTCTTCAGCTCGGCGCCGAGCATCTCGAACGGCTCGAAGCCGCGCGTCAGCGAGGCCTTGGAGAGTGGGCGCGCGCGGCCGAACGCCCAGAGCCAGACGTCGCACCAGAAGAACACGCCGAAGATGACGCCGAGCGGGAGGAAGGCCGTCACCCACCACGCGTTGAGGACGCCGTCGCGCATCTGCGAGGAGAGCGTGGGGAGCCACCGCGCGTGGGTGCGGGTACCGATCCAGACCGCGAGGCCGGCGAGCGAAGCGCCCGCGACCATCGCGAAGTACGCGAGGGCGAGCATGCCATCCCACGCGTCGCGCAGGGAGATGAGGCTGCGCACGTAGTTCGCGGGCGCGAACGGCGTCCGCTCCGCGTCGCGCTCGACCATCGTGAGGAACGTTATCCCCGCGAACCCGACAAGGACCACCGTCCAGATCGCGAGCGAGAACGGCTTGAAGCTCTCCGGGAACACTGCGCCCACCACCGCGAACGCGTTGAAGGCCTTCTCGGGGAGGTTGTGGAGCTCGTGATGGAAGCAGCCGGCGAACGCCAGCGTGCCGACGCCCACCGCGACCGAGGGATGCGCGCCGCGCTCGTAGTCGCGCAGCGCGACGCCGCACGCGGCCGCAATGACGCAGGGCGCGGCGAACGCCACGAGGTCGGTGCGCGTAGCGAGCCAGCCGTGCGCGACGAACGCGAGGCCGGTGGCGAGGACCAAGGCCATGCGCGTCTCGCTCTCGCGCACGAACGCGTGCCCCGACGCGGTCTTCGGCGCCATGAACATGCGCCCGAAGGCGAACGGCGCGAACGCGCTCCACGGCGCGAGGCCGTACGCGAGGTGCTGGATCTCGAAATCAAACGTCGGGTACTTCGTGGGCGGACGCACCATGGCACCGATCCACGGGTTGAGATCGGTCCCGCGAGGACCGCCCAGCGCCTCGAGCGCGCGGTACGCGAAGTACACGCCGAACACGCTCGCGAGCGCGCCGACGGCATGCGCGAGCCCATCGAGCCGGCGCTGCGAGTTCGCGAGCGAGAGGAGGTACGCGATGCCCACGGCCAGCGCGGGCGTGGCCACGCCGATCAGCGCGCCGCGCGTGACGTAGCCCGCAGTGAGGCCGACGAGCGCGACCAGCGCCCACAGCCCGCGCGCGAGAAAGTTCGGCTCGCCGTCGTCACCGCGGTCGAACACCGCGACGAGCAGACCGCCGAACGCCATGGCAAACGCGCTCATCATCACGATGTCGCCGAGCATCGTGCGGGCCTGCACGAAGAAGAGAGGCATGGTGGTGAGCGCCACGGCCGCGAACACGCCGGCGCGGCGGTCCACGAGGCGCGAGACCCAGCCGAACGTCGCCAGTACCCCGAGGATGCCCCAGAGCGCGAGCGGTCCGCGACCGGCCCACTCGTGGAGCCCGAAGGTCTTGAAGCCCAGCGCGATCGACGTGAACGGCAGCTGCGGCCGCCCCAGGTCGTTCAGGTGGGGCAGAGAGTTGTCCGCCCCCTCGAGCGCGAGATCCGTCGCCCCGTGGAGATTCAGCGCGATCCGGCGCGCCAGGTCGGCCACGTTCAGCTCGTGCGGGTCCCACAGGCCCGCCCGCGTGAGCGGCGGAAGCACGAAGAAGAAGACGATCGGCAGCGCCACCGCGATGGCGAGGGGAATCCACGTGGGCCCCAGACGAGCCTCGAACGGGTCGGGCGCATCCGCGCCGGACTCGGCCTTCGGGGGCGTGCTCTCCACCGTCGCGCTCGCGCGCTCCGCAGCCTCTGCAGCCTCTGCAGGCGCGAACTTCTCGGGGGCGCTGGCCTCAGCGTCGGTCGGCAGGTCGGATTCAGCCATGGAGACGCCGGAACTATTACGTTTGAGGAGGGATCTCCGCAAGGACATAGGGGCCCCGTGTGGTATTGAGCCCGGCTCATGCCGCGTGCTTCCTCGAAGAAAAGGCTCCCGCGGCCGCCCTTGCCGGACGTGAGCACGCGCGCCGGCACCATCGCGCTCGTGGGCCGCCCGAACGTCGGCAAGAGCACGCTCCTCAATGCGCTGCTCCAGGAGCGCATCGCCATCGTCAGCCACCACGCGCAGACGACGCGGGACCGCATCGCCGGCATCCTGACGAAGGACGGCGTGCAGTTCGTCTTCCTCGACACACCCGGCTTCCACCGCGCGCGCCACAAGCTCGGCGAGCACATGAACGAGGTGGCGCGGGCCGCCGCCGCGGAGTGTGACGTCGCGCTCTTCCTCACCGAGCCGGAGACCCGGGCCGGTGTCGACGGCGTGGAGGTCAACGCCACGGTTCGCGAGGACGACCGCGCGATCCTCGCGGCGATCCCCGAGAGCACGAAGATCATCTTGGTGCTCAACAAGATCGACAAGATCAAGAGGAAGCAGGTCCTCATGCCGCTCCTCGAGGCTCTCGGCAAGGTGCGCGACCTTGCCGCGATCGTCCCGGTCAGCGCGCTGAAGGGCGAGGGCCTCGACCGTATCCTGGGCGAGGTGGCCAAGCTCCTCCCCGAGAGCGAGCCGCTCTACGAGGAGGACGAGCTGAGCGACAAGCCGGTGCGCTTCTTCGTCGGCGAGTTCGTGCGCGAGCAGATCCTCCGGCGCACGCGCCAGGAGATCCCACACGGCGTCGCCGTGACCGTCGAGTCGTTCGACGAGAACGCGAAGCTCGTGCGCATCGCCGTGGTCATCCACGTCGCGAAGGAGTCGCACAAGGGCATCATCATCGGTGACGGCGGCAAGATGCTCGTCGCCGTGGGCAGCGCCGCCCGCAAGCGCGCCGAGGAGCTCCTCGCCCGCAAGGTCCACCTCGAGACGTTCGTGCGTTGCACGCCCGGCTGGTTCGACGACGCTGCTCGCCTCGCCGACATGGGCTACGCGGACGAGGCGGGCACCAAGAAGAAACGCGCGGGTCGCCCGCGCTCGCGGCGCTCTCCAGGCCCGCCCGAGACGGGCGGGAAGAAGCCGGCGCGAACGAAGGATCTCGCATGACGAAGCACCACGCTCAGCACGTCTCTCGCGTTCTACCCGCCGGCGCTCACGGGCTCCCGCTCGTGGCCATCGTGGGACGCCCCAACGTCGGGAAATCGACGCTCTTCAACCGCCTCGCGCGCCGCCGCGTCGCCATCGTCCACGACGAGCCGGGCGTGACGCGCGACCGCAACTACACCGACACGACCGCGTTCGGGCGCGACTACACGCTCGTCGACACGGGCGGCTTCGATCCCGACAGCGACGACCCGATGAAGAGCGGCATCACGCGCCACGTGAAGTCCGCCATCGAAGAGGCCGACGTCATCGTGTTCGTGAGCGACGCGATGGTCCCCCTCACCTCTGCCGACCGCGTCGCGGTTGGTCTCCTCCGCAAGACCACGAAGCCCGTGCTCTTCGCCGCGAACAAGGCCGACTCGCCGCGCAATGACGCCGACGCGTTCGAGATTTATCGCCTCGGGGTGGAGAAGGTGTTCCCGGTCAGCGGCCTCCACGGTCGCGGCATCGGCGACCTCGAGGCGGCGATCATCGCCGCCATGCCAGACAACAAGGAGACCGAGGAGGTCGACGAGTTCCTCCCGCGAATCGCGATCGTGGGCAAGCCCAACGCCGGCAAATCAAGCCTCATGAACCGCATCCTCGGCGAGGATCGTATGATCGTCGACGCGCGGCCCGGCACCACGCGCGACGCCATCGACGCGCTCGTCGCCCGCGGGGACAAGCGCTACATCTTCGTCGATACCGCGGGCCTTCGCCGCAAGGGCAAGGTCACCAAGGCCTTCGACGAGATCGAGTTCGCGAGCATCGGCTCCGCGGTGCGCGCCGTCGAGCGCTCGAGCGTGGTGGTGCTCCTGTGCGACGCGAAGGAGGGCGTCGCCGAGCAGGACGCGAAGATCCTCGGGCTCGCCGCCGATCGCGGCCGCGGCATGGTCATCGCGCTCAACAAGGCCGACCTCATGTCGAAAGACGAGCTGAAGAAGGCCGAGGAGGCCGCGCGCGAGAAGATCTCGTTCGCGCCCTTCGCGCCCATCGTCGTCGTCAGCGCCAAGACCGGGCGCGGCCTCACCGACGTGTTCGAGGCCATCGACAAGGTCAGCGCGTCGTTCCACCAGCGGATCGGCACCGGGGCGCTCAACCGCTTCTTCGAGCAGGTGCTGCAGACCCGGCCGCCGCCCACGATGGGCGGAAGCGCGCCGAGGCTTTATTACATCACCCAGGCCGAGACCTCGCCCCCGGTGTTCGTCATCCTCGCGAGCGCGCCGGACTCGGTGCACTTCTCGTATCAGCGCTTCGTCGCCAACCAGCTGCGCAAGGCCTTCGGCTTCGACGGCGTGCCCATCCGCATCGTGTACCGCGAGCGCCGTCGCGGCGGGCGCGGAGCGCGCAAGGAAGGCGAGCTGATCGACGCGGCGAAGGCCGAGTCGGTGGCCGCCGCCGCCGCCGCGCCCGCTCCCGTTCGGCGCCCGCGGCGGGTCGATCCCGTCGCGGTCGACGAGGAGATGGACGCGAAGCCGGTCCTCAATCCGGACGCGAAGGTCGCGCGCGCACGCGCGCAAAAGGCGGAGCGCGCCGCGAAGGGCGCGGCCGCCCGCGCGCCGCGCGGTCCCGGGGCGAAGCGCCCGCCGGTGAGGCCCGCAGCAGCGGCCGCCGCGCTGCCCAAGAAGGGCGGCCGCTCGGGTCGCACCATCCCCGCGGCCGCGGCGCGTACCCAGGCCGCGCGTGACAAGCGTCGCGGCAAGAAGCAGCGCTGATCATCAGGCGCGTCGACGGTGCGCGGCGACGCGCACGTCGATGTCGCCGAAGGCGGCGCCCGCGAGGAAGAGCTCGCGGAGCAAGGCGTCCTCGGTGGCGACCTCGGCCCGCGTCGCGGCTCCGAACGGATCGGGGGCGAGCGTCCGCGTGGGCTCGGCCTCGACGGCCATGGGGGACGGCGGCCTGCTTGAGATCTTCGCGACTCCCCCGGCGGCGTCGCTGAGCAGCGTGCCGAAGCACGACGCGAGATCAGCATCGACATGCGGGCGCGACGCTGCGCCGGTGATGCGCAGGCACGACCAGCTTGCCGGCAAGCAATGACGGCAGGAGCGTCAGCTTGCTCTTCTCGAGCAGCTCCGCGCCGAGCTTGACGACCAGCGCGCCGCCCACCGTGCCGTCGTTCGCGACGTCGACGCGGCCGGTGGTGGCGCAGCCGGGGACCGCGGCGACGACGTCCGCGAACGTCCAGCCGCGTTCGAGGAGGGCGCGCAGGTGGCGGGGCCGCTCGCCTCCTGCGGCGGCAGACCGAGGCCCACCTTGCCGAGCGGCGCCTTCGCGCGCTGGAGCACCGGCAAGACCCCGTCCTCGAGGCACAGCGCGCCCTGCACCGTGGTCCCGGCGTCGGCGCCCGTGCCGGCGCGGCGGAGCCCCAGGTCCACGGCGAGCCGGCCGCTCGCCAGATCTGCGAGGAGGCGTCCGTTCGCGTCGATGGGGAATCTCCCCCGCAGCGACATCGCGCAGCGCGAGAGCCGCCGCGAGGCCGGTGGTCGCCGCCGCACGCAGCGAGCCATGGACCCTCGCGTCCACGCGCAGCGTGGCCTCGGGGAGCGGGCGCAGCGCGCCGTCGAAGGCGCCATGTGAGGAGATCGGCCGCGGAGAGCACGCCGCGCAGGGTGGTCGTGCTGGCGTCAGACGCCGCCGCTCATGAGCATCTCACCGAGACGCGCGAGCAGCCGCAGATCGTGCACGTCGGTGTCGAGCTCGGCGACGCGGATGATCGGCGTGCTGCCCGCCGAGCGATCGAGAGCGCGGAGGTGGCGAGCGTCGAGCGCGGAGAGCTTCACGGCGTCGGCATGCGACCGCACGAGCCGCTGCGGCCCGTCGTCATCGAGGACGAGCGCATGGCTCGCGAGGGCCGACGCGGCATCGGCGTCGGTCACGCCCTCGGGGCTGGCGGGCGGCAGATGGAAGCGGTTCACCACGAAGGCGCCGCGCGGCATGTGCGCCTCGGAGAGGCGGTCCGCGAAATACAGCACCTCCTGGATGCTCGGCGGCGACGCGGACGTGACGAGCACGAATGCGACCTCGTCCCCG
>Ga0123336_10002371_pt1 | contig 16346 bp, 14 predicted proteins | sample SSSSmetaG_FD_96466 | JGI IMG/M metagenome (GOLD analysis project Ga0123336, IMG submission 96466) | Glacier valley bacterial and archeal communities from Borup Fiord, Nunavut, Canada, to study Microbial Dark Matter (Phase II) - ​SSSS metaG | ecosystem: Environmental > Aquatic > Freshwater > Ice... | reverse complement strand
CGAGGTGGCGCGCAAGATGGAAAGTGCGATTGCCTCGTTGCAGGGCCTTAAAAACATCTACACCAAAGTGCAAGACGGAGAGGTCACCATCACGGCTGAGTTCCGGCTGGAAAAGCCCAGCCAAGAGGCGCTGGACGAAACCCGTTCGGCCGTGCAGCAGGTGCGCGCCGACATGCCCGCGGACCTGCGCGACCCGGTGGTCAGCAAAATCAATATTTCGGGTGCGCCGGTGCTGGCCTACACCATCAAAAGCAGCGCACTGGACGACGAGGCGCTCAGCTGGTTTGTCGACGACACCCTGACCCGCAGCCTGCTGGCGGTGCGCGGCGTGGGCTCGGTCAGCCGGGTGGGCGGCGTGACGCGTGAGGTTCGGGTGGCTTTGAACAGCTCCAAAATGCAGGCGCTGGGTGTCAGTGCTACCACCGTGTCGCACCAGCTCAAACAGGTACAAATGGACACTTCGGGTGGCCGTGCAGACCTGGGCAGCAGTGAGCAACCGTTGCGCACGCTGGCCACGGTTCGGTCTGCATCTGAGCTGGCGGGGCTGGAGCTCAGCGTGGGTGAGGGTCGCAAAGTGCGTCTGTCCCAGGTGGCCGATGTGCAAGACACCACCGCCGAGCCACGTTCTGCGGCGCGGCTCAATGGCGTGCCGGTTGTGGGCTTTGAGGTGTCCCGCTCCAAAGGCGCGAGCGAGGTGGACGTGGGGCGCGGCGTGCGGGCTGCACTGGCTCAGCTCAAAGTCACTCGTCCTGATATGGAGTTGGTCGAGGCCTTTGACTTTGTCACACCGGTTGAAGAAGAGTACCGCGCATCGCTGATTTTGCTGATCGAAGGCGCGCTGCTGGCTGTGCTGGTGGTGTGGCTGTTTTTGCGTGACTGGCGCGCCACGTTTGTCACGGCGGTGGCGTTGCCACTGTCGGTAATTCCGGCCTTTATTGGCATGAACTACCTTGGCTTTTCCATCAATGTGGTGACGCTGCTGGCGCTCAGTCTGGTGATAGGTATTTTGGTCGATGACGCGATCGTCGAGGTAGAAAACATCGTGCGCCACCTGCGCATGGGCAAAACGCCGTACCAGGCGGCGATGGAAGCCGCCGATGAGATTGGTCTGGCGGTGATCGCCACCACCTTCACGCTGATTGCGGTGTTTTTACCGACCGCTTTCATGAGCGGCATCGTCGGCAAATTTTTCAAGCAATTCGGCTGGACGGCTTCGCTGGCGGTGTTTGCGTCGCTGGTGGTGGCGCGCATGCTCACGCCGATGATGTCGGCGTATTTGCTCAAGCCCATCGTTGACTACACCGAGAAAGACGGCGCGGTGATGCGCTGGTACATGCGTGCCAGCCGCTGGTGCTTGCAGCACCGCTGGTGGACGGCCCTGGCGGCTGGCGGGTTTTTTGTGGGTTCGCTGCTGCTCATCCCGTTGCTGCCGACCGGGTTCATCCCGCCAGATGACAACAACCAGACCCAGGTTTACCTTGAATTGGCGCCCGGCAGCAAACTGGCGGACACGCTGGCAGCAGCCGAGGTCGCGCGCCAGTTGTTGATGAAGGTCGAGCATGTCAAATCCATCTACACGGCTGTCGGTGGAGGTTCAGCGGGCAGTGACCCATTTGCCGCCAGCGGTGCGGTAGAAAAGCGCAAGGCCACACTGACTATTTTGATGGATCAGCGCGGTACGCGGCCACGCAAACAGGTGATTGAAAACAACATCCGCAAAGCACTGACAGAGCTGCCCGGCGTGCGCAGCAAGGTCGGCCTGGGTGGTTCGGGTGAATCCTTGGTATTGGCGTTGACGAGTGAGAGTCCGGCGTCGTTGGCAGCAGCCGCTGCTGCGCTTGAAAAAGACTTGCGCACCATTCCCGGTTTGGGGTCGGTGGCGTCCAGCGCGTCCTTGGTGCAACCCGAGCTGACGGTGCGGCCCGACTTTGCCCGCATGGCGGACCAGGGCGTGACCAGCGCAGCGATTGGCGAAACCCTGCGCATTGCCACCGTGGGTGACTACAACGCCGCCTTGCCCAAGCTCAATTTGTCGGGGCGGCAAGTGCCGATTGTGGTGCGGCTGGCCGACGATGCGCGCGCCGACCTTGGCGCGCTGGAGCGCCTGATGGTGCCCGGTAGCCGTGGACCGGTGATGCTGGGCCAGGTCGCTACGCTGCAGGTCTCGGGTGGCCCGGCGGTGATTGATCGCTTTAACCGCCTGCGCGACGTGAAGTTTGAAATTGAACTGTCAGGCCTGCCACTGGGCGACGTCACGGCGCTGGTCAACAAGCTGCCAGCGATGGTCAATTTGCCGCCCGATGTCAAGCAGGTCACGATTGGTGATGCAGAAATCATGGGAGAGCTGTTTGCCAGCTTTGGCCTGGCGATGCTGACGGCGGTGTTGTGTATTTACATCGTGCTGGTGCTGCTGTTCAAAGACCTGCTGCATCCGATCACAATTTTGGCGGCGTTGCCACTGTCACTCGGTGGCGCGTTTGTGGCGCTGCTGTTAACAGGCAAAAGCTTTTCCATGCCGTCGCTGATTGGCCTGATCATGCTGATGGGCGTAGCGACCAAAAATTCGATTTTGCTGGTGGAATATGCCATCGTGGCGCGGCGCGGCACACCTCTACCAGATGGATTGCCTGGCGAAGCCAGTGAACGTGGGGGCTGGTTAATCAAGCCGATGAGCCGCCTGGACGCGCTGCTGGATGCCTGCCACAAGCGCGCCCGCCCGATTGTCATGACCACGATTGCCATGGGTGCGGGCATGATGCCGATTGCATTTGGCTGGGGCTCAGCTGACAGCAGCTTTCGCAGCCCGATGGCGGTGGCCGTGATTGGTGGGCTGATCACGTCAACGTTTCTCAGCTTGCTGGTGGTGCCGGCAGTGTTTACTTTTATCGACGACATGGAGCAGTGGGTGGTGCGCTTGTTTCATCGCAAGCCCAAGCCCGAAGAACTCAGGCCGCAAGCGTCGGCTTTATAATCTGGCCCTTCCCACTTACTTGATAACCATGCAAAAACGCGTACTCCTTTCGGGCGCAACCGGTCTGATTGGCGGCGAGTTGATGCTTATTTTGGCTGCCAAAGGCGTCTACAGCACGGCTGTGGTGCGTGCTCCCGATGCTGCTGGTGCCCAAGCCCGGCTTTTGGACAGGCTGCAAAAAAGTGTGCTGTGGCGACCCGAATTTACTGAGTTTGTATCCGCCGAAGCAGGTGATATTGAATCTCCCGACTTTGGCCTGAAAGCCAGCGTTTTGCAGTCTGCGGATGTGATTTTGCATTCAGCGGCCAGCACGTCCTTCAAGTCTGATGCCGGGGTGTACCCCGTCAACATCAAGGCGGCCACCAACTTTGCCGGCATTTTGAAAAACCTCAAGCCCTCGCAGCGCGGCTTTTTTGTGGGCACGGCGGCCGTCACGATGGAGCCACGCGGCGTGATCACCGAGGACATGCCTTTTGCGGGCTATGCCAATGACTACATCCGCTCCAAACGCGATGCCGAGACATTGTTGCGTGCTGGCGGCGCACCATTTGTCAGCCTGCGCCCCGGTATCGTGCTGTCGCGTGGCATCGACGATGCCAAGCTGGCGCGCAACATGCTGTGGGCCATTCCTGTGATGGCTGAACTCGGCGATGTACCGCTGGAGCCGCTGGCCCGGCTGGATGTTGCACCGGTCGATTTTATTGCCTCAGCTTTTGCTGAAATGCTGCTCAAAAACGACTTCAGTCATGACTGCTACCACGTCTCAACTGGCGAAGCGTCCCTGACATTGCAGGCGCTGGCAGATACCTTGGTGCCGTCAATGCCGGGTATCAAAAAGCTCGGCATGCGCGGCCGCGACTATGTTCCTGTGCCAAGTTTTGCACGCCAGCGTTGGATGTTTGCAGCATTGCAACCTTATTTGCCCTTTCTTACAGCCGATGCAGTGTTCAGCAATGCCCGATTACGTGGTGAAATTGGAACCTTGGCGGTTGCACCGGCTCCAACCACTTATCTCAGCGACATGCTGGGGATGTTTAGCTTGTCGGACGCGGTCAGGCAAATGTATACGCCCTGATAAACAGGTGATTTCGTCATCTGTACCGTGTAAAGAAATGTTAAGCTGATGGGTTGTTCAAGCGGCTGCTATTGAGGCGCTTTAGGTTGTATTGATGAATTCTGATCTGATTAAACTTTTTGCTGAAACCTTCGGGATAGCCCAAGACAAGTTGTTGCCAGCCGCGACGCTGGAAAGCCTTGGGCTCGACTCACTGGCGGTGATTGAGTTCTTGTTCCAGATCGAAGACCAGTTTCACATCCAGATTCCAGACCAGGCCAATCCGCCCCGTACGCTTGATGAGATGGTTCAACTGATTGAGCCCTTGATGCCCAAAACTCCCATCGGTAGCGCGGGACCCGCTTCCTGAAAAGCCCTGCTCATGCGCCGCGTTGCCATTACCGGTTTAGGGGTTGCGTCTCCAGTGGGCATGCAAGGCACTGCATTTTTTGAGGCTTTGCTTGCTGCGCGATCTGGCATACGCTCTGTAGAAGTTAATTTCCCAACTGGGCCTGAACAGGTGCTGATGGGCAGCATCGACTTTCGCCCCGAAGAGCACTTTGCCAAAGCCAAGTTGCTGACGATGGATCGCATCAGCCAGTTTGCCCTCGTCGCTGCTCGTGAGGCCATGGCCCAGGCTGGCCTTGTCGGTGATTTGAAGGGTTTGCAGGCAGATCGCTTTGGCGTGTCGGTCGGCACGGCAAGTGGCGGCGCTGGCTCGTTGGAAGCCGCTTATTACGCGATTCTGGAGCAAAAAGTTTCCCGCTTGCGCCCTATGACGGTGGTGCTGGCCATGCACAACGCGATGGCTGCTCATTTGTCGATGGAGTTTGGGCTCAAAGGTCCCAGCAGCACTGTGTCCAACGCCTGCGCCTCGTCGGCCACCGCGATTGGCGATGCGTTTCGCCAGATACGCCACGGCTATGCCGATGCGGTGCTGGTCGGCGGCTCTGATGCGCTTCTTAATAAGGGCACCATCAAGGCCTGGCAAGCCATGCAGACGCTGGCCAAGCCGCACGCAGATGGCGCGCAAGCATCTTGCCGCCCATTTTCAAAAGACCGCTCCGGTTTGGTGTTGTCCGAAGGCGCTGCCATGCTGGTACTGGAAGACTGGGACACCGCCAAAAAGCGCGGGGCCAACATTTTGGCTGAGCTGGCAGGTTATGCATCGACGACAGACGCGCATCACCTGACCCAACCCGAAGCCCAGGGTCAAGCCGCAGCAATGTCCCTGGCTCTGGCAGATGCGGGTTTGAATGCCAGCGACATCGGTTACCTCAATGCCCACGGTACAGCCACCGAAGTGGGCGACGTGGTGGAAACCAACGCCATCAAGCTGGTGTTTGAAGCGGGCGCCAAGCACTTGCCCATCAGCTCAACCAAAGCCGTTCATGGCCACGCCATGGGCGCTGCGGGTGCTATGGAATTTGCAGCCAGTGTGATGAGCTTGCGGACTGGCCAACTGGCACCCACAGCTTTTTTGCACACGCCTGACGAGCGTTGCGATCTGGACTACATCCCGTTGCAATCCCGCAGCGTGAAAAACTTGCACGCCGTGATGTCCAACTCGTTTGCGTTTGGCGGCTCTAACGCCGTGCTGATTGCGAAGTCGGCTTAAGTCAAGCCGCGGATTTTATTGACCAAAGCCGTGGTCGAGTAGCCATCCACAAACGGTATTGCCACGGCCCTGCCGCCATAGCTTTCGACTACTGCCGTCTCAGCCAGCATGCGCATGTCGTAGTCGCCGCCTTTGACCAGGACATCGGGTTTAAGCGCGTCGATCAGTTCTAACGGTGTGTCCTCATCAAACCAGGTTACCAGGCTGACAGACTCCAGTCCTGCCAACACAGCTGCGCGGTCCAGTTCGTTGTTCAAAGGTCTGTCTGCACCCTTGCCTAACCGCTTGGCTGATGTGTCGGTATTCAGGGCTACCACCAGGCTACCGCCCAAGCCACGAGCCTTCTCCAGGTAGGTGACGTGCCCACGATGCAACACATCAAAAACGCCGTTAGTAAACACCACGGGCCTGGGCAGGCCAGCGATGCGAGTCAATGCCTCGCCTTTTGAGGCCAGCTTGGTTAAAAAGCCAGCGTCGTTCACACGGCTTGTGGTTTGGCGTCGGTTGCTGCGGGTGTCACTGCAATAGCTCCGGCAATCTCGCGACCCAATTCCTTGCGGTAGCGGTTGAGCTCCTGCACGGTTTTAAAACTCTGGTTCATCAAAAGACTCAGATTGTGCAAGATGCGCTCGACCACCTTACCTTCCCACACAGCATCAAAATTGATTTGCTTGTCCAGCCAGTGTTCCAGCCAGTCAGGGTTGGGCAGGCGCGACTGGATGGTGTCGCGCGGAAACAGGTCTTTGTTCACGTGCAAGTTTGTTGGGTGCAGAGCTTGCGCTGTACGTCTTGCGCTGGCCATCAGCACGCCTACTTTGGTGAAGGCGGCGCGCGCATCGTTGCCTACGTTGTTGATGGCCCTTTTCATGTAGCGCAGATAGGCGCCGCCGTGGCGGGCTTCGTCCTGGCTCAATTGTGTGTAGATTTTTTTGATGACCGGTTCGGTATGCCATTCGCTGGCGCGGCGGTACCAGTGGTTCAAGCGAATCTCGCCGCAAAAGTGCAGCATGAGGGTTTCAAGTGGCGGCGCTGGTTCAAATTCAAAGCGCACCTCATGTAGCTCTTTTTCAGTCGGTGCCAGCTCGGGCCTGAAGCGCCTAAGATACTCCATCAGCACCAGCGAATGCTTTTGCTCTTCAAAAAACCAGATCGACATGAAGGCCGAAAAATCGCTGTCGTTTTTGTTGTCCCGCAGAAACATTTCAGTCGCAGGCAGAGCCGACCATTCGGTAATCGCGTTCATCTTGATGGTCTGAGCTTGCTCGTCAGACAATTGTGACGCGTCGAAACTATCCCACGGAATATCCTTGTCCATGTCCCAACGGACCGACTCAAGTTGTTTGAACAATTCAGGATAAAGCATATCAACTCCTTAGTACTGTTTCCGTACTGTTTTCGTACTGTGTCGCGCATCTGGATGTATTACGCAGAAAACACTGCATTGGATGCCACTATGGAAGCTGAATCAATTTTAGGCGGGTTATGTGACAAATGGCCCCACTAAGGGGTATTACAAGCCTGCGACTTTGAATCTGCGGCCCTGAATCCGGCGTATAAACCAACACTCGCGCGGCATTTTCCGCCTGTTTTTCACACACCGAGATCATCATGCGCTCTTTTTTTCTCAAATATGCCTTCACTTTTGCTGCATTGCTTGTAGGGCTTTTCAGCGTGTCGGCCATGCATGCGGCAACGCCGGCAGATGGCACTTGCCCTGCACTTTTGCAGCAAAACGTTTTGCGCCTGCAAGACGAAAAGCCCCAGTCGCTATGCCAGTACGCAGGCAAAGTTGTGGTGGTGGTCAATACCGCCAGCTTTTGCGGTTTTACCCCTCAATATGAAGGTCTCGAGGCGCTGCACGCCAAGTACAAGGACCAGGGGCTGGTGGTATTGGGCTTCCCGTCAAATGACTTTTCCCAGGAAACTGGCAGCAACAAACAGATTGCTGACTTTTGTGAAAATACCTTTGGCGTGAAGTTCCCGATGTTCACCAAAACCAGCGTTACCGGCAAAGATGCCAGCCCACTGTTTAAGCAACTTAGCGCCACGACGGGCACCACGCCGAAGTGGAATTTCTACAAATACGTGATCAGCCGCAATGGCCAAAATGTTGAAAGCTTCAATTCGATGGCGGACCCGAAAAGCAAATCTTTTATCAGAGAGATTGAAAAGCAGCTGGCCAGCAAATAAATTGTAGATAACCGGCGAACGTGCCCACCAACACGCCCACAGTTTGCGCAAACTGATTCAACAAATACTAACCAGTCACTATTTGACCGATTAGTATTTTCAATTTATACTAAATCATGGCTTTAGACAGACTCACAAAACTTTATGCGCATGGTGCTCGCTCCCAACGGAACTTTGCGTCTGGCTTTGCGCTCGAACCCCTACTTGTCTGTGACTGGACGGGCAAGACAGTTTCATTGTTGCGAAGCCGCCTGAGGCATCTGATCTCAGGTGGAATCCTGGTGCGGTTCTCCTCCTCCCTCCCTCCCTTGTTCGCACCGGGGCGCTTCGCAACATCTTTATCTTCACCGCGCTAATGGCTGCCACTGCGCCACGTCAAACACATCGCATTGCCATTGTTGGCTCTGGCATCTCGGGGCTTGCCACCGCCCATGCGCTTGGGGCATATGCCAACATCACCTTGTTTGAAGCAGCTGATTACTTTGGCGGTCACACCCACACCGTTGACGTGACTTTGCCCGGCCAGGGAGGGCCTGTCACGCATGGCGTCGACACCGGGTTTCTGGTCTTTAACGAGCGCACCTATCCGAACCTGATCAAGCTGTTTGCTCAACTGGACGTTGAAACCGTCAAGTCGGACATGTCCTTTTCAGTGCAGGTACCCCGTGCTGGTGGGCAGCAGCTTGAGTGGAGCGGCTCGTCACTGAACAGCGTGTTTGCGCAACGACAAAACCTGGTGAGTGGCAAGTTTTTACGCATGCTCAAGGATATCCTTCGCTTTAACCGCATTGCCAACGGCATCGCCAACAGCAACGCGGAAGCGGCGATGATGCAGCCACTCAGCGCATTCCTCGCTGACCAGAAATTTTCTGACGAATTTCGCGACTGGTATTTCCTGCCAATGATGGGCTGCATATGGTCGTGCCCAACAGACCAGATGCTGCAATTCCCGGTTGCTACCATGATCCGGTTTTGCTACAACCACGGCCTGATTCAGGTTACCGACAGGCCGCAGTGGTGGACAGTCAAAGGCGGCGCTAAACACTACGTTGAAAAAATCATCGCCAATATTTCTGACAAGCGCTTGAGCACACCTGTCAGAAACATCGCCCGTGATGCCGCAGGTGTGCTTGTCAGCACCGATGCAGGCACTGAGCTTTTTGACAAGGTCGTGCTCGCAACCCACTCCGATCAGTCCCTCGCGATGCTACAGGTGCCCAGCGCGGCTGAACAGCAAGCATTAAGTGCCATCCGCTACCAGCCCAACCGCGCCGTGTTGCACACCGATACATCAGTGCTGCCGCAAAAGAAAATCGCCTGGGCCGCCTGGAACTACGAGCGTGCCCAGAACACAGGGCGCGAATCCAGCCAGGTTTGCCTGCATTACCTTTTAAACATGCTACAGCCCCTGCCGTTTACCCAGAGCGTTGTCGTGTCACTGAATCCACTCAAGGAGATTGCACGTAAACACATCATGGCTGAATTTGACTACGCGCATCCTGTGTTTGACCTGGCCGCAATACGGGCGCAAGCGGCGGTCGCGGCTTTGCAGGGCCAGCAAAACACCTACTTTTGCGGCGCCTGGACAGGCTACGGCTTTCATGAAGATGGCTTGAAGTCGGGCTTGAAAGTAGCTGGGCTCATCTTGAACCGCGAAGAGGTTATAGCGTGACAGCCGTTCCACTTTTGGGTTTTGGCAAAGTACGCCACACCCGGCTCAAACCTGCCAAAAACGCCTTCGATTACCCCACTTACTTTTTAATGTTGCCGATGCGTGCCATGCAGGCCAACAAGGCGCACGCGCTGGCGCACAACCGCGCTGGTCTGCTGAGTTTTTTTGACCGTGATCATGGAGATGGCCGTGACAACGCTGTGGCCTGGTTAGACGAGCTGTTACGGCGTGAAGGTGTTGAAGATGCGGCAGGAGAAATCTGGCTGCATACTTATCCACGCGTGCTGGGCTACACCTTTAAACCCGTCAGCTTCTGGTATTGCCACGCTTTGGACGACACACTGCGCGCCATCGTGGTGGAGGTCAACAACACCTTTGGCGAGCGGCATTGCTACCTGCTTGGGCAACCGAAGTATGGCCACGAGCTGACTGCCGACAAGGTTTTTCACGTCTCACCGTTTTGTACCCTTGAAGGCAATTACCGTTTCCGCTTCATGCGCAGCAGTCATGAGGGAGTTGAGAAAACCGTGGCTCGTATCGATTACGACGACAGCGCAGGCCCGCTGATAGAAACCAGCGTTAGCGGCACTCTGGTGCCCGTTACCAAAGCATCTCTGAGCAAGGCGTTGTGGCGTTACCCGGCCATGACATTTGGCGTGGTGCTTCGCATTCACTGGCAGGCTTTCAAGCTCTGGCGCAAGCGGGTGCCTTTTATTCCCAAACCCAAGCCACCCGAAATATTTGTAACGCGATGACCCTCTCATGACATCAAGCAACACCTCTACCAACAGCCCTGCTTTTTCATTGCCTGCCGGTGCGCCGTCGGCTGCGCGCGCTACGCTCAAGCTGCTGCTGCGCCTGAAGCACGGCACCTTGACGATGAAGCTACCCGATGGGTCTGTACAGCGATTCGGCAACGGCCAGGGCCCGCAGGCCAGCCTGCATTTACTCAACTGGAATGTGTGCAGCGCCGCTCTTAAATCAGGCGATATTGGTTTTGCTGAAAGCTTCATTGCCGGCGACTGGACAACCCCGCATTTGACAGACTTGCTGCAGGTCCTCATCGTCAACCGCAAGGAAGTGGAGGACGTGATTTATGGCACCTGGCTGGGCCGCTTTGCGTACCGTGTCAAGCACCTGCTCAACCGCAACACCAAGGCCAACAGCCAAAAAAATATCCACGCCCACTATGACCTGGGCAATGCGTTTTACGAGCTATGGCTGGACGGCACGATGAACTACTCATCGGCCATTTTTGAAACCCCAGAGACCTCCATGAAAGATGCCCAGCATGCCAAGGTGCGGCGCGCGTTGCGCATGGCGCAAGTCAAACCCGGTGACCGCGTGCTGGAGATAGGCTGCGGCTGGGGCGCCCTGGCTGAAAAGGCCACCAAAGAGTTTGGCGCGAATGTTGTCGGTGTGACGCTGAGTACCGAGCAATTGGAGTGGGCCAACCAGCGCATGCAACGCGAGGGTGTGACCAACAAGGCAGACCTGCGGCTGCAAGACTACAGAGACATTGGCAAAACCACACAAGACGCGCCGTTTGATGCGATCTGCTCCATCGAAATGGTCGAAGCCGTGGGCCGTGAATACTGGCCCGAGTATTTTCAAACCGTGGCCCGTCTGCTCAAACCCGGCGGCCATGCGTGCATTCAAAGCATCGTGATTGCCGATGAGCTGTTTGAACGTTACCTGACATCGACAGACTTCATTCAACAGTATGTCTTCCCCGGGGGCTGCCTGCCGTGCCCTAAAGAGTTTCGCGCGCAGGCTGCCAAAGCCGGGCTCCAGGTGGTGGACGAGTTCTCATTTGGTCAGGACTACGCCCACACCCTGCAGCTGTGGCGCGAACAATTCACCGAACAACATGCGCATGTGCTACAACTCGGCTTCGATGAGCGCTTTATTCGCATCTGGGAGTTTTACCTAAGCTATTGCGAAGCTGCTTTTCTAGAAGCCAATACCGACGTAGTGCAGTACACGCTGCGTAAACCGGCATAACAGCATGCCTGTAAAGTCCTGGCTGGTGGGTGTTTTATGTGCGGCTAGCGCCGGGCTCGTCCACGCCCAGTCGGCGGATTCCCGTACAGAAACCATCACTACACCAACAACCGCCGTTGTTCCTTTGCCCGCCTCAAGCAATGATGACTCCCGGCCAGAACTGGCTATTTTGTTGCCTCAGTCGCGGCTGATTGGCAAAGGACGCCTGACGTTTTGGGGCTTTCAGGTGTATGACGCCCGACTCTGGGCGTTACCCGGCTTTAAGCCTGACAGCCTCGCCGCGCAGCCGTTTGCGCTAGAGCTGGCCTACCTGCGCGGGTTTGACAACCAGGATGTGGCAGAGCGTTCCATTACCGAGATGCGCCGCTCCGCACCCATCAGTGATGCGCAGGCCAAAATTTGGAAGGACGAAATGATGCGCGCGCTGCCCGACGTTAAAAAAGGCGACCGTGTCATGGGAATTCATCGCCCGGGTGTGGGGGCACAGTTTTTGATGAACGGCAGGCCCAGCGGCGAGATTCGTGACGCAGAATTCGCGCGGCTGTTTTTTGGCATCTGGCTGTCGTCCAAAACGTCTGAACCCAAATTGCGCGCAGCACTGTTGGCGGGGTTAGGCTGAACGTGGAAGCTTTTGGCAAACGCAACGGTCTGGCTTACGGCTTGCTGGGCCTGCCGCTGGCGTTTGTGGCTTTGCCGCTTTATGTGATTTTGCCGAACTATTACGCCAAGACGTTTGGTGTGCCGCTGGCCACGCTGGGCGCAATTTTGCTGGGTGCGCGGTTGTTTGATGCTTTTATTGACCCGCTGCTGGGCCGATTGAGCGACCGCCTGTTTGCACGGTCTGCCGCGTCGGTATTACGAGCAGGCTTGTTGTCCGCTGTGGTGTTGGCTGTGGGTTTTGCGCTGCTGTTTTTCCCGCAGGTCGCAGCGCCCGGCGCATTGATTGGGTGGGTCAGCGCCATGCTGATGGTGACGTATGCGGCGTATAGTTTTTTAAGTGTGTCGCATCAGTCCTGGGGTGCGATGCTGGGCGGTAACGAGGCCGAACGCAGCCGGATTGTGGCCTGGCGGGAAGGGCTGGGGCTGGTGGGTGTGGTGTTGGCATCGGTCACGCCAGTAGCCTTAGGCTTGCCTGCGACCACAGTCATCTTTTTCATAGCGCTTGCCGCGGGCTGGCTGGCCTGGACACGTGCTGTGCAACCAGCTACCAAAGCCAGCCATGCCGCACAGCCAGGTGCCATCTGGTTGCCTTTCAAGCACGCCAACTTCAAGCGTTTGTTAACCGTGTTTATGCTCAACGGCATTGCCAGCGCAGTGCCCGCCACTTTGGTGCTGTTTTTTATCCAAGATCGCTTGCAGGCACCCAGCAGCATGGAGCCGCTGTTTTTGGGCAGCTATTTTTTAACCGCTGCGTTGTCGATTCCGCTCTGGCTGGCGGTTGTCAAACGCATCGGCCTGGCCAAAGCCTGGTTGTGCGGCATGGCGTTGGCGATTGCTGTGTTTGCCTGGGCCACACAAGTTGGCGCGGGGCAAAGCACGGCGTTTTTAATCATCACGTCGCTATCAGGCGTGGCACTGGGTACTGACCTGGCGCTACCGGGCGCGCTGCTGGCGGGCGTGATTCAAAGGAACGGCGACTCCGGCAAGCTTGAGGGCGCGTATTTTGGCTGGTGGAATTTCGCCACCAAGCTAAACCTGGCGCTGGCTGCTGGCCTGGCGCTGCCGTTGTTGGGCTTGTTTGGCTACGCACCTGGATCACGCAGCACCGACGCCCTGCAAGCTCTGGTCATCGCCTACTGCGTGCTGCCCTGCGTGCTCAAGCTGGCAGCCGGCGGTGCCTTGTATTTTTTCATCATCCAGCCTGACCGCCACACATTGAAAGTAGCCACATGACACGATTCAGTCGATCCACCCGGGGATGTTTACTTGCTTTGGCAACGGCAGCCGCCTTGCTGACGGGTTGCGCGTCGCCGCAGATTAGCGAGTACGCAAGCGAAAAGCCGGTACTGGACATGCGCCAGTATTTCAACGGCACGATCGATGCATACGGCGTTTTTACTGACCGCTCAGGCAAAGTTGTCAAACGCTTTACCGTGGTGATGGACTGCAAGTGGACAGGCGCACCCGGCCAGGAAGTCGGCGTGCTGGATGAAAACTTCACCTACTCAGACGGCACCAAGGACCGCCGGGTATGGACACTCAAGCGCGGCGCGGACGGCAAATACCTAGGTACGGCTGGCGACGTAGTGGGCCAAGCCAACGGCGAAGAAAAAGGCAACGCCTTTCGCTGGGGCTACACGCTCAAACTGCCGGTGGACGGCAAGGTCATTGAAGTCCAGTTTGACGACTGGATGTACCTGATGAACGATAAAGTGATGCTGAACAAGGCCGAAATGAGCAAGTTCGGCTTCAAGCTGGGTGAAGTCACCCTGTCGTTTGTCAAACGATGAAAAAGAGGCTGTTTTGCATCTTTTTCATTTTTTTCAGGTATCAAATTAGCCTCTAGCCCAATAGATACAGGCGCAAGCAGCTATAAAATTAATAGTGATCAAAAATTCGTCCTATGCCCTTTAACCTTCCCATCAACGACTGGCACGGCAAAACCGTCTGGCTGGTCGGCGCCTCCAGCGGCATTGGCCGTGCCACTGCGCATACCCTGCACACGCAAGGCGCAAAAGTCATTGTTTCAGCGCGCAGCCAGCAGGCGTTGGACACCTTTGCCGCTGAGCACCCAGGCGCCATAGTGCTGGCCATGGACGCATCTGACGCTGCGTCTGTTGAGGCCACCGCGCAAACCGTGCTTGCCGCTGGTCCACTTGATCTGGTGCTGTACTGCGCGGGTTACTACAAAGAGCAGCGCGCCACCCAGTTTGACCTGGCCGAGATGCTGCGCCACAACCAGGTGAACTATGTCGGCGCGCTGTATGTGCTGTCAGCCGTGCTGCCGCACTTTCTGGCGCGCAAGGCGGGCCACATCAGCCTGGTCAGCAGTGTGGCCGGTTACCGCGGCCTGCCGCAAAGCCTGGCCTATGGGCCGACCAAGGCGGCGCTCATCAACCTGGCTGAAACGCTGTACCTTGACTTGCAAGACAGTCACATTGGCGTGAGTTTGATCTGCCCCGGCTTTGTTGAAACGCCACTCACCGCCCAAAACAAGTTTGCCATGCCCGGCCTGATCAAACCCGAACAGGCCGCTGAAGAAATCTTGCGCGGCTGGGCCGCAGGGGAGTTTGAAATCCACTTTCCCAAGCGCTTCACGCTGCTGATGAAAGCGCTGGCGTTGCTGCCCGCGGCGTTGTACTTCCCGGTCATTCGCAAATTCACCGGCTTGTAAGCGTTCGTTGCGAGGGGCAGCCGGCAAAAAGCAGACAATCAGCGCATGACGCTGACTGAACTCAAATACATCGTTGCCGTTGCGCGTGAAAAGCACTTTGGTAAAGGCGCAGACGCCTGCCATGTCTCGCAGCCCACGCTGAGTGTGGCGATCAAAAAACTTGAAGAAGAGTTGCAGGTCAAACTCTTTGAGCGCAACGCCAATGAGATCACTGTGACGCCGCTGGGTGAAGAGATCATTCGCCAGGCGCAAAGCGTGCTGGAGCAAGCAGACCAAATCAAAGACATTGCCAAGCGCGGCAAAGACCCGCTGGCGGGTAGCCTGCGGTTAGGTGTGATCTATACGATTGGCCCGTATTTGCTGCCCGACCTGGTGCGCCAAACCATTGCCACGCTCCCGCAAATGCCGCTGATGCTGCAAGAAAACTTTACGGTCAAACTGTTGGATGAGCTGCGCAATGGCGAGATTGATTGCGCTATTTTGGCCGAGCCTTTCCCCGACACCAATCTGGCGATTGCGCCGCTGTACGACGAGCCGTTCATGGCTGCGGTGCCCAGCAGCCACCCGCTGGCAGCCCGCAGCAGCATCACGGCTGAAGAGATGAAAAAAGAAACCATGCTGCTGCTGGGCAATGGCCATTGCTTCAGAGATCACGTGCTGGAGGTGTGCCCCGAGTTCGCCAGGTTTTCCAATACGTCAGGTGGCATTCAAAAAAGCTTTGAAGGCTCGTCGCTGGAGACCATCAAGCACATGGTGGCGGCGGGCATGGGCATCACGCTGGTGCCGCGTTTGAGTGTGCCCAAAGAAGCGCTGCTGCCGGCGCACAAAGGCAAAAAAAGCAAACTTGCAGCCGAGCAACCGTCGTTCATCAAATACCTGCCGTTTGAGGGCCACATCCCCTCAAGGCGCGTGGTGCTGGTGTGGCGGCGCAGCTTTACAAGGTACGAAGCGATTGCTGCACTGCGCAATGCGATTTACGCCTGCGAGTTGCCGGGGGTAACGCGGCTGTCTTGATCGGTGATCTGCTAAATTCACACCTCTCAACCGTTTAAGGAAAAACATGGCTAAAACTGCATCCAAACCCAGTATCAACATCGGCATCAGTGAAAAAGACCGCTTGCAAATCGCCAAAGGGTTAAGCCACCTTCTGGCCGACACCTACACGCTGTATCTGACGACACACAACTTCCACTGGAACGTGACCGGCCCGATGTTCAACACCCTGCACCAGATGTTCATGGTGCAGTACACCGAGCTATGGACGGCGGTTGACCCGATTGCCGAGCGTATCCGCTCGCTGGGCCACCCCGCACCGGGCTCGTATGCACAGTTCAGCAAGCTGGCGTCTGTACCCGATGCGCCCACGATGCCACCCAAGGCGCTGGAAATGGTGCGCATTCTGGTAGCAGGCCATGAAGCCGTGGCGCGCACTGCACGCCAGTTGTTCCCGTTGGCCGACAAGGCCAGCGATGAGCCCACGGCTGATTTGCTGACCCAGCGCCT
>Ga0123336_10002370_pt1 | contig 16348 bp, 10 predicted proteins | sample SSSSmetaG_FD_96466 | JGI IMG/M metagenome (GOLD analysis project Ga0123336, IMG submission 96466) | Glacier valley bacterial and archeal communities from Borup Fiord, Nunavut, Canada, to study Microbial Dark Matter (Phase II) - ​SSSS metaG | ecosystem: Environmental > Aquatic > Freshwater > Ice... | reverse complement strand
TGATACCGGCCCGCACAAGTTTTGACCCGCTTGCCCCGGCTGCCAAGGGCAGGCCGAGCCGCGTCGGCACCAGATCAAGACTTGTGCGGACTGGTATGACCCGTTCGTCATTGCGAGCCGCACTTGCGGCGTGGCAATCCAGGGGCCTCCAGAACCGACCCCGGCACGTGCGGCCCCTGGATTGCCACGGCGCTGCGCGCCTCGCAATGACGGGTAGAAGGATCAGAGCAAAGGACGGTTGGTATTACCCGCTCAGTGATCCGCCGCCACCCGGGTCGCCGCCGCCACTGCCGCGGTCAACCCGCTCTGCGCCGCCACGAACTGCTGCACCAGCTCCCGCGCCCGCCGCCGCTCCACTTCGGTCATTGTCGTCGGCCCATCCGCCGCCACCGTCATCAACAGCGGCACGCGCGTCACCTGCAACAGGCTGTCGCGGGCCAGCGTGATCCGGCCAGCCAACCCACCTTGCGCCGGCTGTCCACCAACCCAAACGGCAGCCGCAACGAGCAAGTCAGGCTCGCGGCTCTCGATCAGCGACCACTGTCCACTTCCGGTGTCCACCCCACGCAGCACCGAGATGCTCGTGTCATCGGCGCCCGCTGGGACCGTCAGCCGCAAACGCTCGCGCTGCAACTGGTCCGGGGGCGCGTGCAACGGCAACACGGTCAACGTGACGGTCAACGCACCCTCCGCGCACCGGAAGTGGCGCACAGCCACTCCGCCCGTCGGCGGCGTCTCAGGACCGGCGACGCAGCCCCGCGGCGCCGCGAGGGCAGGGACCACGGCCATCACCGCCGGGACGATGCGCTGGTTCAGCGCCGCCGCGGCCGCCGGGCCGGCAGCCGCTAGTGCGCACACCGCCACCGCCGGCCAAAGCGCGGCGGCGCCGCTTGCCGATGCACGCCCCGGCACCGCAGCCGGCGCCTCGGCCGGATGCTGCCGCCACGGCATCCCTGCCGCGACCAGCAACAGCATCACGACTGAAAAGAAGCCCCAGCCATAGATGATGTGGTCCGCCGCCGCCGCTTCCGCGCTGCCCAGGATGTTCCCCAGTACCACGATCCCCAGCGCCCGCATCCCGTTGGCGAGGATCGGCACGATGACCGAGGCCGCAATGAACACGACCCGCCGCTTGGGGCTGCGGTAATTGAGCAGCGCGTAGAACACCCCGAACGCCACCGCGGCGATCAGGAACCGCAAGCCCGCGCAGGCCTCGGCCACAAAGAACGTCCCGGCCGAAATCTCGATGGTCAGGTCCGTCACGTAGGCGGGGATGCCCAGCACGTGCAGCCCAACCGCAATGAACCCGGCCGTGAACTGCTGCAGCGCCGGCGTGATGAACGCCCCGAACGGCACCAGGAAGAACAGGTACAGCAACGGCCCCGACAGCGCCGTGAACAACCGCCGCCCCAGCAGCGACAGGAACAGCACCTCCAGCGCGCCGATGGCGGCAAGCTGCCGCCCCTCCATGATGCCGAGCCGCTCCGCAACGAACCACGCCGCCATCACCGGCAGGATCAGCGGCGCATAGGCCAGGGTCGGCCGCGCCGCGATCCCCCGGACGGACTCGCGCCGGTCCCATGCCAGGTACATCGCCATCGGCAGCACCAGGAAGCAGTGCCCGTACGCCGTGGACGCGAGCCAAACGCCCACAGCCGCCCGGCCTTCCGGCAGGAACAGCAGCGCGAGCACCACCGTTCCCACCGCAAGCGCGGCCGTGACGGGTGCGATCAAGGCTTGCGGGGCGGAGGGCCGGGTCGTTACGGACATGGGCATGGTCTATCACATCCCGTCATGTGGCAGCAGGGGCCATGCAGCCCAGGCCTTCATTATCCGTGCAGGACCGGCATCATATTTTCGACAAGACCCCAGAAGCGTCCGAGAATAAGGAGGCCTAGGCAACTTTGTGCCACAGGGCACGGCTGAGGGCGCTGCGTATGGTGCCAACTACCTTTGACGCCGACCTATACGCCCTTCCGTCATTGCGGGCCGCTCTTGCGGCGCGGCGCGATCCAGGGCCGGCCGCACTGCCCTGGCCGTCCTTGGATTGCCACGGAGTGGTGCCCTCGCAATGACAGGTCAGCGTCAAAGGCGGCTGGTATGACACGCCGCACAAGGCGGCTTAGCCGATCCCGCGCACGACATGCGGCCCGATCAGGTTCGCCACCGGCAGCGGCAGGCGCTTCCAGGCCGCGATGAACAGCCGGTACTTGGGGTTCAACGGGTTGTGGTCCGGGATCGCCGCGCCGGGCCGCAACCGGTAGCGGTAGCCCAGCGGCGCCGGGCTGAACCCCCAGTTCTTCTTGAAGGCGAACGCCCCCGTCCCGTCCTTGCTGCGGCCGAAGTCGAACACCCGGCACCCCCGCGCCGCGGCCCGGCGCATCACGTCCCAGTACATGAAGTCGTTGCCGCCGCACGCGCGCGCCGCCGCCGTGCCGCCGCCGTAGTAGGGCAGCACCTCGTCCCGGTCGTAGAAGTTCATCACCGCGCTGACCGGCGCATCCCCATCCAGCACCGTCACCACGTCCATGCTGCCCCGGAACACCTCGGCCAGCATCCGGAAGTAGCGCCGGCTGAACACCGGGGTGCCCAGGTTGCGGACGCTCTCGGCATAGATCGCGTGCAGCCCGTCCACCCCGTCCGAGACCGTGGTCGTCAGCCCCCGCTCGATTCCCTTGCGCACCACGGCACGCTGCTTGCGCGGGATCGCCTTCATGTTCGCATCGTCGGTCCCCGCGATGGCCCGCCGGAACGTCACATACAGCCCGTCCCGGGTCTGCCAGTCCCCGTCCGGCAGCCAACCCTCCGCCAACGGATGCAACAGCCGGAACTCTGCCGACGCCGCGCCCGTCCGCGCCATCATCGTGCTGCAATGCCGCTCCAGCGCCAGGCAGGCGTCCTGGCTCGCGGCAAGCGGCCCGCCATAGACGCAGAACGGGCTGGACATCAGCGTGTTGCCGAACAGCCGGGTCTTCACGTGGACCAGGGGCAGCACGCCCACGATGTCGCCATCCTGCTCCGCCATCGCATACATCGGCGTGTGCCCGAAGGCGTCCCGGAACACCCCGGCCCAGGCCGAGCGGTGGAAGAACGTGCCCTCCGCCCGCCCCGCGGCGAACCGGTCCCACGCCGGCCCCGCCGCCGTGTCCAGCATCCTGACGGTGACGGCCACCGCTAGGCCGCGAGCGCCGGTGCGAACACCCGGTCCATGCGGTCCCACCGGAAATCCCGCAGCAGCCGGTCCAGCCGGCCAGGCATCGCCGCGATGTTCACGTAGTGCCGGAACCGCGCCATCCCCCCCGCGGTCCGCACGCGGGGCTGGCCGGGATCAACCTCCCACGGATGGAAGTAGAACACGCTCGGCGCTTCCTCCACCTGGTGGAACCGCCGCAGCAACGCCCGGTAAAGCGGATAGGGCATCAGCCGGAAGTAGCCGCCCCCCGCGCAGGGCACGTTCCGCCCGGCCAGCCGCACCGTCGTCATCGGGATTTCCAGCAACGGCCCGGCCGAAGGGCGATACGGGAAGCGCGGCGCATCCGGCACCCCATACAGGTCGTGCCGCACGGGATAGATGCTACTGCTGTAGCGGTGCCCGGTCTCCGCCAGCACGTCGAAGGCCCACGGGTTGCGCGGCCCGATGGAGAACGTCGGCGCGCGGTAGCCCACCACAGGCACGCCGCCGACATGCTCCAGCGTCTCCTTGGCCCGCCGCACGTCCTCCCGGAACGCTTCCGGCGTCTGCCCGTCCGCCCGCGCATGGCCGTAGCCGTGGCTCGCCAGCTCGTGCCCGGCTGCGACGATGGCGCGCACCACGCCGGGGTGCCGGTCGGCGATCCAGCCCAGCGTGAAGAACGTCCCCAGCACCCCGGCGCGGTCGAACGCCGCCAGGATGCGGTCCATGTTCGCCTCGACCCGGCAGGGCAGGGCGTCCCACTCCGCACGGTCAATCACCCCGGCAAACGCCTGGACCTGGAAGTAGTCCTCGACGTCCACCGTCATCGCCCCCGTCATCACCTTGGCAGGACCGGGCGCCGTCAAGACTCCAGCCCCAGCATCTGCGACAGCCGCCGGAACACCTGGTCCCGCGATGCCACTTTGTGCTCCAGCGCCGTGACCCGCTCCTGCAACGCGCCGGCCGCACCGTTGCCGACGGCAGGCGTATCCATGTCCATGCCGTTCCGCATCGGCACGCCACCACCCTCCGCGCCACCCTCCAAGTCCTGCGACAGCTCCAGCGCCGTCGCCTCCACCACCGCATCGGTGATGGCGTGCATCTGCTCCAGCGCGCCGTACAGCAGCACGCGGGAGCACAGCCGGTTGATCCGCCTGGGGATGCCGCCGGTATGGGCATAGACCGCCGCAAACGCCTCCCCCGACCACGCCGGGTCCGACGTCCAGCCCACGGCGTGCAGCCTGTGCTCGATGTAAGCCTGCGTCTCCTCCGGGCTGAGCGGACCCAGGTGGTAGCTGGTCAGCACGCGCTGCCGCAACTGGTCCATGTTCGTGCTGGCCAGCAGGCGGCGGAACTGCGGCTGGCCCAGCAGGATCGTCTGCAAGCTCGTCCGCCCGTCCACGGTGATGTTGGACAGCATCCGCAGCTCCTCCAGCGCGGGGACGGACAGGTTCTGCGCCTCGTCCACCACCAGCAGGCAGCGGCGGCCCGCGGCCTGGTGGGCGCGCAGCACGTCCTCGAACCGCGCCAGCAGCGCCGCCTTTCCGATCCCGTCGTCCTGCAGGCCGAAGCCGGCCATCGCCAGGCGGAACAGGTCGTTCTCGGACACCTGGGTGGTGCTGACCCGCGCGATCGTGAAGGCCGCCGGGTCCATCTGCGACCGCAGCCACTCCACCAGCGTAGTCTTGCCCGCGCCGACCTCGCCGGTGATGACGATGAAGCCCTCGTTCTGCGCCAGCCCGTAGTTCAGGTGCGCGATGGCCCGGCTGTGCCCCTTGCTGCCGAAGAAGAACCGGCTGTCGGGCGTCAGTTGGAACGGCATCGCCGTCAGGTGGTAGAAGGATTCGTACATGCGGTCCGCGCCTAGAAGCTCTTGCGCAAGCCGGCGAGCAGCACGTTCTCGTCGTAGCTGCCGGAGCGGTTGCCGAACGTGTTGAACCCCTGGCCGTTCAGCCCGAACAGGTTGGACCCCGTGCCGGATACGCTGGTGTGGCTGTAGATCACGCGCCCCGTCAGCGTTGGGCTGAAGATATAGCTCAGCCCGGCCGACCCGGTGAACGAGGTCTGCGACCCCGAGCCGAACCCCAGCGCGTTCCCGTTGTCGTTCACGCCGTAGCTGGCCGTGACCGTGCTGGTCAGCCGGTCCGACAACTGGTGGCCCCACGTCACGCTGCCGAACGTCCCCGTCGTCGTGACACCCGCGGGAACGATGCCGAACCCAGGCGCCGCGGTGGTGCCGTTCGCAACGGCGCCATTCGCCGCCGCATTGGTCACGCTGGTCCGCCGCTCGTTGCTGACGTTCGCACTGAAGGAATCCCGGTCGAGGTTCAGCAAGCCGGTCAGCGAGACCCGGCGCACCTGGAATATGTTGTTCTGCGTCCCAAAGAACCCGTTGCCCCCCGACACCGGCGCCCCCGTGCCCCGGTCGGTGAGCAACCCGTTCGCCCCGACGTTGGTCGTGGACAGCAGGCTCTGGGCATCTTGCGCGCTGCTGGTCAGGCCCGTGCTGTAGCGCAGGAACAGCGCCGTCCGCGCCGTCGGGAACCACGACGCATCGGCGGCGAAGTCGTCCAGCCCGTCGCGCCGCCCGTAGGTCAGGGTCGCCGACAGGTTCGGGTTCGGCGCATAGCGTCCGCCCACGTTGTAGATCAGCCCGTTGATGTTGTAGGGCGGCAGGCCGGAGTAGTGGAGGTTCTGGTATCCGATGGTCGCCAGCGCCGTGAAGGACCGGGTCAGCGCATAGCTCGTGGTGGACGTCACCTCGTTCCGGTACGCGCCGCGATAGGACCCGGCCCCGTCGAACTGCGTCGCGGATACGACGGTCGAGTTGTTGATCCGCCCGAAGTTCTCGCCCGTGGTGAACGACACGCGCTCGGTCTGCGTCGTCAGGTTCCCGGTGCTGCCATAGAACGCTGGCAACCCGAACGCCCCGGCCGTCACGTTGCCCCCCGGCGTATCCTGCAGCGTCTGCGCGATGGTGTAGCTGGCGACGCCCGTGCCCCAGCCGCGGAACCGGTGCTGCACGTAGGGCGTCGCGCTGAGTGCGGTGGTGGTCACCTGGTTGTTCTGGTTGAAGCCGCGGTTGTCCACCGCCCCGAACCCGCCGGTCAGCGAGCTTTCAGAGATGCTGCCGCGCAGGTCCACAAAGAACGTGTCCGGCACGACCGTGACCAGGGCGCCGGCCTGCCCGAACTGGTCCACCCGCGTCTGGCTGCTGTTGTTCGCGTAGATGCTGATTGAGGGCGAGTACGACAGGTTCGCCTGCACCCGGGACGTGTCGCCCGTCACCAGGATGGACGGCGTGATGAGCGTGAACACATCCGCACGGCGCGGGCTGTCCACCCGGAACGCGTTGTCGGTCAGCCCCACGTCCACGCCGATGGAGGGCGACACCTGCCAGTTCACCCCGGCAACCCGCACCGGCGCGCCCGGCAGGTAGGACTGCAGCGCGCCGCTCAGGTCGCCGACCCGGGCCGTGTCCAGCCCCGTGGATGGCAAGGCGCCGGTGCCAAGCTGCGCGTGCGCCGGCGAAACGCCCGCCACGCACGCCACCGCCGCCACCGCCGCAACGACCCGGGCAGCGCTGGCCTGAACGGCGCTGGCCAGCGCAAGCCGCCGGGCATCCGGCCGGGGACGCGCCGTCAACTGTGGTTCCCGTAGTAGTCGTATGCGCCGAACGTATGGTTGGTCGTCAGTTGCACCTTGTTGAGCAGCATAGTGATCGTCGGGCACACCCGCACCAGGTCGAGCGCCGCCTCCACCTCGCTCCGCTGCGTGCGCTCGGCCTCGATCACCATGACGATTTGCGACACGATGGATGCCAGCGTGCTCGGGTCGCTCGTGGACAGGCAGGGCGGCGCATCGAGGATCACCACGTGGTCGGAGTACAACGACGCAATCCGGTTGATCACCGTCGAGATCGGACGCATCTCCTCCCGCATGTCGGCATCGTCCGACCTGTGGCCGACGGGCATGAACTTCAGGTTGGGGAACGCGGTCCGCCGCACCACGCTGCGCGGGTCCAGCGCCGCGTCGGCCACCACGTCATAGAAACCGCGGTCCCCGGCGACGCCGAGCAGGGCGGTCAGCGGCTTCAGCTTCGCGTCGAGGTCAACGAGCAGCACCTTGTCCGCCGTATGCTGGGCAACGCTGCCCGCCAAGTTCAGCGACGTGAAGCTTTTGCCCTCACCAGGCTTGGCACTCGTCACCATCAGCAGGTTCGGGGCGGTATGGCCGTCCGGCTCCTCCCGAAGGGCGCGCAGCACCCGCCCCAGCACGATCCGGTACTCCTCGGAGATGCGGGTGCGCCCGCCGCGGGACACGACGAGACCTGCCGCTTGCAGCGTCGCCGTGCTGATCGGTTCGGCCACCAGCGGCATTGGCGCAGGCGCAGGTGCCGGGTCGGGAACCACGGGCTGCGGCCGGGGCGCCTCTGCCACCGCGCCAGCATGGGTCTGCGGCGCGGCCTCTGCCAGCACCTGCATCGCATGGGCGGGCGGGAGCGGCACGAAGACCGGCAACGGCGGCGGGTCCCGCACGGGCAGGGCAGGCTTCGGCAGGTTGCCGTCCTGATCCAGGCCGGCCGTCAGCGACCCAGGCGGCGGCGCCTGCCGCACGCTGCCTTGCAGGAGCGCCGCAGCCCGTTCGATCAGGTGGTCGGCCGGCGTCATCCCAAAGCCTGTTCGCAGTTGCGCCCAAAATTCGCCGCCAGGACCGCGGCGGCGCCCTCGAAACAACCTGCAACCCGGCGAGTCCCTGGGGTTTCGGTCAAGCTTGGACGCATCTCAGACCTGTCCCTTCCCAAATCCCGGACCAGCCGGAGCCGCCACTCGGCCCGGTATCACGCAGGACCATGAACAAATCAACCACAACCCGGTGCCGCCGCAACGGCGGACCGGCTCCTGGCCCCGGCTCCTGGCCATAGCTCCAACTGGCGAAGGGACTAGGCAAATACGCCGGAACTGTGACGCGAGGCACACCCTAGGCTCTTGCATTTCTGTCTGCAACTGTATCAAAGTGCCGGGCAAGTGCCTGACCGGAACGCGGTGCAGCCATGACGTCCCACCCACGCCTTCGTGTCTCGACCTTGGAAAACCAGGAGGGTATCTACCGCGATATGGTGAACATTGGTTAAGGTAGGGTAACTGGCAACAAACCCGCGTCTTTCCTTATCTTGCCCGAATTTCGCCTAATTGCCGCTGAATTGCCGAGTGCCTTCTGTGTGTGTCCGTGTCCCGCACCTGCGAGGCACGGTCCGTCGTTATGCGGGGTTGTGTCATGCGTATCATCGGACGCCAGGTCTCGGTCGAACTTGTCGGACTCTGGCTCCTTGAACTTACGATATCGTTCTGGTTGGGCTGCATCCTGTTGGGCGCGGGCTTGGCGGACGCGCCCCGGTCCGGCGTCGCCAACCAGGCCATGGTCCTCGCCCTCACCGGAACCCTCACCGGCTTCGCCATCGGCCTCTACCGCGCAGACGTCTTCCGCCGCATCCGCTCCATGCTCGTCAGCACCGCCCTCGGCAGCCTCGTGGTGTTCCCCGCCGCCTGGGTCGCCAGCTTGGTGCTGGGCGTCAACACCGACCGCCTGCTCGGGCGCGACGACTTCTGGCCCCTGAAGATCGTGGTCACATGGGTGGTTGCCGTCTTCGCCGTCCGCCTGCTCTTTCTCGCCGCCGTCCGCGCCAACGTCTTCGTCCGCCGCGTCGGCGTCCTGGGGCCGGTCGGCGCCATCGCCCGCACCGCCACCATCGTCCGCACCACCCAGCGCGGCTTCATCGAGATCGAGGACGCCCGCGACGCCGGGGGCGCCCTGCCTGCCGCGGCAGCCCTGCGTGAGGCGGGGATCCGCGACCTGATCGCGATCCATGGCGCCCCGTCCATCCTGGCGCCCGCCGTGCGCGCAACCTATGAAGCCGCGGGGATCACGATCGAGACCGAAGCGCAATTTTGGGAGCGCCACCTGAAGCGCGTGGACGTGGACAACCTTGATGCCGCTTGGTTCAGCGCCTTGCACGACAGCGCCGGCGGCCGGCTGCAATCCTTCGTCAACCGGGCCGGAGACATTGCCGCAAGCCTGCTGCTGCTGCTGTTCACCTTGCCCCTGATGGTGCTCGCCGCGGTGCTCATCCGCCTCGACAGCCCCGGCCCGGCCCTCTACCGCCAAGTGCGCGTCGGTGCCGGCGGGCGCCCCTTCACTGTTCTCAAGTTCCGCAGCATGCGCGTGGACGCCGAGGCGCGCGGACCCGTTTGGGCCAAGCAGCGCGACCCGCGCGTCACCCGCGTCGGCGCCTTCATGCGCCGCACCCGCATAGATGAGTTGCCCCAGTTGCTCAACGTCCTGCGCGGCCAGATGAGCTTCATCGGCCCCCGTCCGGAGCGCCCGCACTTCGTCGGGCAGTTGGCCGAGGTCATTCCGTTCTACCACGAGCGCACCCGGGTCAAGCCCGGCCTGACCGGCTGGGCCCAGGTCAACTTTCCCTACGGCGCCTCCGTCGAGGACGCACGCAACAAGCTGTCCTACGATCTCTATTACGTGAAGTACCGCAGCCCGCTCCTCGACCTCGCCATCATGTTCGCCACCGTGCGCGTCATCCTGTTCCAGGAAGGCTCGCGCTAGAGCATCATCGGACCAGACGTGAACACGCCCCGGTTGGGATGCCCGCAACAACAAAAGCTGGAGCGTGCCTGGTGCATCCATCTGCACCGGACATGCTCTAGCCTGGCCGGTCCATTCCGCCTGGCCTGTCAGGCATGACGACCGCACAGCTCCTGTTCAGCGCGTGCGGCGTCGTTTACGCGATGCTGGCCTGCCTCGTCGTATGGCAAACCCCGCAACGGGGCGGATGGCTGCTGGGCGGCTGCTGCGCCGTGACGGCGGCGTGGTCCGGCCTGTCCGCAGGCGCCGACGACAACGGACCCGCCGGGCTGGCCGGGGCCTTGGACCTGCTCCGTGCCCTTGCTTGGTTCGGCTTCGTCCTGCACCTGTATCGCCGCTACGTCACGCCAGCCGCAGGGACCGGCGGCAGCGGCTTCATCGCGGCCTGGGCGGTGGCCGTCCCGTTGGCAGCCTTGGCGGCTTGGCTCGACTGGGTGCCGGACGGCGGCGGCAGCGGGTCGCTCTGGTCGCTCGGCATCGTCGTACGGCTCGGCATCGCCGTGTGTACGCTGCTGCTGGTCGAGAACGTCTATTTCAACGTGCCGGACTCCAACCGCTGGCACGTTGCACTTCCTTGCGTGCTGCTGGCCGGGCTGGCCTGCTTCGACGTGCTGCTGTGCGCCGATGCCGTGCTGTTCCGGCAATCGGCCGGCGCCCTGGCGGCGGCCCGGGTCACGGCATGGCTCGCCATCTCCCCGCTGCTGATCGTCGCGGCGTCGCGGGACCGGCGGTGGCGGCGCACGCTGCAACTGTCGCGCACGGCAGTCTTCCACAGCGCGACCCTGATCCTTAGCGGCGCCGTCTTGCTTGCGCTGTCCCTGGCGGGCGAGGTCTTCCGGCGCTTCGGTGCGGACTGGGGCTGGCTGGTGCAGGTCAGCCTCGTCTTCGCCGGGTTGATGGGCCTCGGCGTCGTGCTCACCTCCGGCGCGGCCCGGTCGGTGCTGCGCCGCATCGTCGTGCAGCACTTCTTCGCCACCCGCTACGACTACCAGCGGCAGTGGCTCGCCTGCATTGATACCTTGTCCGGCGCCGGGCCGGCCGGCCGTACCGCGCTGCACAGCCGGGTGATCCAAGCCATGGCCGACGTCGTGGACTGCCCCGGCGGCGTGCTGTTCCTGCGGGACGCCGGGCAGGGTGCGTTCGGCTGGGCCGGTTCCTGGAACATGCCGGCCACGACCGCCCTCTCGCCCGACCACCCCGCCGTGCTCGCCATGCAAGGCGGCGGCTGGATCGTGATCCTGGACGCCGGGGACGACGGCGCACCCGCAAGCAACGCCCAATCCGCGGCGTCCCAATCCGCGGCGTCCCAGTCCTCGGCGCTGCGGTCCGGGCCGGTCGAGCGGTTGGGGCAGGTCTGGCTCGCCGTGCCGCTCACCCACGGCCTGGTGCAGACCGGCGTCGTCATCCTCGCCCCGCCCCGCGCCCCTTTCAAGCTGGACCAGGAAGCCTTCGACCTGCTCCGCATCGTCGGCCGGGAGGTCGCAACCTACGTCGCCGAGCAGCGCGCCACCCGCGTCCTCCTGCAAACCCGGCAGTTGCACGACTACGGCAAGCGCTTCGCCTTCGTCGCGCACGACATCAAGAACGTATCGAGCCAACTCAGCCTGCTGCTGTCCAATGCCGAACGCCACATCGCCAACCCGGAGTTCCAGCGGGACATGCTGGACACCATCGGCGCCTCCGTCGCCAAGATCACGCAGCTGATCCGCCGCCTGGATGAGCCTGCCGCCGACCGCGCGCCTGCAGCCCTATCCCCGCTGCCGCGCCTGGAGGAGCTGGTGGCCACCTACGGCCGGGTCCGCAAGGCAGCGGTTTCGGTGGAGCACGACGGCTCCACCGCCGCCGTCGCCATGTCCCCGGACGCCTTCGACACCGCGATAACACATTTGTTGAATAATGCCGTGGAAGCTGCGCCGGACCAGGCGGTGCTGATACGAATACGTCACGAGGTAGGGCAGGTGGTCATAGACATCGTGGACAAGGGACCGGGCATGTCGGAGGACTTCCTCCGGGACGGCCTATTCAAGCCGTTCGGGACGTCCAAGCGCCACGGCTCCGGCATCGGCGCGTTCCAGGCCCGGGAGCTCGTGCGCGAAGGCGGCGGCGACGTGCAGGCCATGAGCGTGCAGGCCGGCGCCGGCCGCGGCGCCCCCGGGACCACCTTGCGCATCACCCTGCCGCGCACCGACGCCCCGGAGGCCACGACGTCTCCAGCCCTGGCGTCCCCAGCCATGCCTACAGCCGACCCGGTGCAGGCATGAGCCTCCCGAAGCTCCTCATCATCGAGGACGACATGGGCCTGTGCAGCCAGTACCGCTGGGCATTCCCGTCCTGCCAGGTGCTGTTCGCCCACACGCGCGCCCAGGCGTTGCAGATGGCCGTCAAGGAAAGCCCCCAGGTCGCCATCATGGACCTCGGCCTCCCCCCCGACCCGGATGGCGTCAGCGAGGGTTTCGCGACCCTCGACGGCCTCGCCCGGCAGATGCCCGACACCAAGGTCATCGTCGCCACCAGCCACGGCGACCGCAGCCACGCCCTGCGCGCCATCGCCGCCGGCGCCTACGACTTCTGCGAGAAGCCGATAGACATCGCCGTCCTCGGCACCATCGTCGAGCGCAGCCTCCTCCTGCGCACCCTGGAGTCCGAGAACCGCCGCAACCAGGACCAGCCCGCGGCCTCCCCCATCAAGGGCATCGTCGCCTCCGACTCCGCCATGCTCAAGGTATGCCGGGACGTGGAGAAGCTGGCGCCCGCAAACGTCGCCGTCCTGCTGCTGGGTGAAAGCGGCACCGGCAAGGAGGCCCTGGCCCGCGCCCTCCACGACCTCTCGCCCCGCGCCCGCCAGCCCTTCATCGCCATCAACTGCGGCGCCATCCCCGAGAACCTGCTGGAAAGCGAGCTGTTCGGCCACGAGCGCGGCGCCTTCACCGGCGCCGTCAAGCAAACCCTCGGCAAGATCGAGATGGCCAGCAAAGGCACCCTGTTCCTGGACGAAATCGGCGACCTGCCGCACCAACTGCAGGTGAAGCTGCTGCGCTTCCTGCAGGAGCAAGTGGTCGAACGCATCGGCGGGCGCCAGCCGGTCAAGGTGGACGTGCGCGTGGTCTCCGCCACCAACGTTCAATTGCAGGACCAGGTGGATGGCGGGCGCTTCCGCTCCGACCTGTTCTACCGCCTCAACGCCGTCACCATCCGCATCCCGCCGCTGCGCGACCGCGGCGGCGACCGCCTGCTGCTCGCCCGTCACTTCCTCGGCGTCTTCAGCCGCGAGTACGGCCGCAGCGTCCGCGGCTTCTCCGACGACGCCCTCGCGGCCCTCGACGCCCATCCGTGGCCCGGCAACATCCGCGAGCTTGAGAACCGCATGAAGCGCGCCGTCCTGATGTCCGAGGGCCGGCTGGTCACCGCCGCCGACCTGGAACTCGCACCGGGGGTCGAAGACCTGACTGGCTACGACCTCCGCACCGCCCGTGCCCGGGCCGAGCGGGAGGTCGTGCAGCGCGCGCTCGCCCGCAGCAGCGGCACGCTGGCAACCGCCGCACGACTGCTCGGCATAAGCCGCCCGACGTTGTATACGTTGCTCGACGCGCACGGATTGTCCGTACCGGCCGCTGCGGCCGAGGCGGATCAGTCCCAAGAACAAACCAGTCAGGATCGGGCCGACGCATGAACAAGCTCATCATTCCCGCCGCCGCGGCCGTCCTGCTGGCCGGCGGCGCCGGCGGTGCCTGGGTTTACACACACCGCGGCGCCCCGATGGACAACGCCCGCGCGCTGGAAGCCAAGGGCGACCTGCGCGGTGCGCAGATCGAGTTGCGCAACGCCGTCAAGGCCGAGCCGGGCAATGCCGAGGCCCGGGCCGCGCTCGCCCGCCTGCAGCTGCAATCCGGCGATCCCATCGCCGCCGAACGCGAGGTGCGCGCCGCGCGCGAGCTTGGCTCCAGCGAGGCCGTGACGACCCCGGTGCTGGCCCAAGCCCTCCTGGCCCAGCAGCGCTTCGCCGACGTGCTGCGTGAAATCCCCGCCACCGCCTCCAACCCCAACGCAGCTTCTGCCTACCTCGTCGCCCGCGGCATCGCGCAGATGGCACTGCAGGACCTGCCTGCCGCCGCCGCCAGCCTCGAGGAGGCGCAACGCCTTGCCCCCCGCAGCACCGACGCGCTCGCAGCCGGCGTGCGCCTGGCCATGCTCCGCAACGACGTGCCCCAGGCCGAGGCGCTCGTGGACCGCGCGCTCGCCATCGAGCCGAAGCGCGCGGATACGCAGTTCCTCAAGGGCCAGATCCTCGTCGCAAAGGGCAACCTGCCCGCCGCCGTCGCCGCGCTCGACGAAGCCGTGGCCGCCGCCCCCGCCGCCGCCCAGATCAGGCTGGAGCGCGCCGGCCAACTGCTGCAAACCGGCCAGAACGCCAAGGCCCGCGCCGACGTGGACTACATCCTGTCCCGTGACCCCAAGAACGTCGTCGCCTCCTATTTGGACATGATCCTGCTGGTCCGCGAGGGCAAGTTCACGGAAGCCGACGCAATCCTGACCAGGCTGGACACCGTGCTGCCGCGCTTGCCCCGCGGCCAGTTCTTCCAGGCCCTTGTCAAGGCGAACCTCAACCAATTCGAGGCGGCGGCAGAGGCCGCGACCCGCCATCTGGCCCGCGCCCCGCAGGATGCCGAAGCCATCCGCCTGCTCGCCAAGATCGAGATGGCCGCCCGCCGCCCGGACCGCGCCGTCACCGTGCTGGTCAACGCCATCAAAGCCGGGGTCAACGACGCCGAGACCCTGGACATGCTGGGCCGCGCCTACGCCATGGACGGCAAGGCCCCCCAGGCCGCCGAGACCTTCCAGCGCGCCGCCGACCTGGCGCCGCAAGACCCCTCCATCCTGACACGCCTGGCAACGAGCAAGTTGGAGATGGGCGATACCAAGGGCGCCACGTCCGCACTCGAGCGGTCCCTCGACATGGCGCCCAAGCAGGCGGACGCCGGGCAAGCGCTGGTCGCCGCTGCCCTCGCCTCCGGCGACGTGGACAAGGCCCAGGCCGCGCTCGACCGGATGCGCGCCCAAGCCGGCGAGTCCGAGGCTGTGGCCGTGCTCGACGGCCTCATCAAGCTGTCCCGCCGTGACCTGGACGGCGCGCGCGACGCCTTCGCGGAGGCCGTCAAGCGCTACCCGCAATCCGTCACCGCCGCCGTCAACCTTGCCAAGCTGCAGCTTCTCCAAGCCAAGCCTGCCGATGCCGAGGCCACCCTGCGCGCCGTACTCGCCAAGTCCCCGGCAGAGCCGCAGGCGCTCGACGTGCTCCTGGGCGAGCTGGTCCGTCAGCAGCGCTTCCCCGACGCGGTGACGGTGATCCGGGCAGCCCGCGCCGCCGCACCCTCAAACCTCGCCTTCGTCGCGGCAACCGCGACCCTGCAGGTGCAGGCCAAGGACGCGCCAGGCGCCCTCGCAACCCTGGAGGAGGCGCGGGTCGCCGCAAGCGGCACCCTGCCCACGCCGCTCATGCCGTCCCAGGCCCGCGCCCAAGCGGCGAACGGCGACATCGAGACCGCCAAGGCGACCTACCGGCGCTACACGACTGCCAACCCGCTCGATCTGGAGGCGCTGCGCTCCTACATAGACCTGCTGGTCAACAACAACGACGCCCCTGCCGCACGGCAGGTCCTGGCCGACGCGCTGCGGAATGCGCCCGGCAACCTCGGCATCATGCAGACCTTGATCCTGATCGAGACGCGGACCGTCAGCGTGGATGCCGGGCTGGCCAAGGCGGACGAACTCCGACGCAACCCGGCCAACATGCCCAACGCCTCAGTGCTCAAGGGCGACACGCTGGTGGCCCTCCGCCGCTTCGGTGACGGCGCCACCGCCTTCGGCACCGAGATGAAGACCAACCCCAGCCCGGCGCTTGCAATGCGCCAAGCCGGCGCGCTGCTCGGCGGCGGCGGCCCGGATGCGGCGGCGTCGGTCCTGCGGACGTGGCTGCAACAGCATCCGGACGATGCCGACGTGGCGCAGATGCTCGCCAGCCTCGACATCACCGCCCGCCGCCTGCCGGACGCCGAAACCCACCTGAAGGCGGTGCTGGCCAAGCGTCCCAACGACGCCGTAGCGCTCAACAACCTGTCCTGGGTACTCCAGCAGCGCAACAGCCCGGAGGCCCTGCCGATGGCCCGGCGCGCCTACCTGATCTCCCCAACGACCGAGAGCGCGGACACCTTGGGCTGGATTCTGGTCACATCAGGCGACGCCAAGGCCGCCGTGCCCCTGCTGCGCCAGGCTGTGGCCGGCCGTCCCACCGACCCGGCCATCCGCTACCACCTCGCCGTCGCGCTTGGCGCCGCGGGACCAAAGGAGGAAGCGGTGCAGATCCTACAGGCCCTCGTGAACGAGTCGGCACCGTTCGATGAGAAGGCCGCGGCGCAGAAGCTCCTCAACACCTTGAAGTAGGGCTTCTCACCGGCATCGGGCCGCTTGGCACGGCGGACAGCCCGGTGCTGCTGCCGTCACGCCGGTGCTGCCGCCGTCACG
>Ga0123336_10002369_pt1 | contig 16349 bp, 7 predicted proteins | sample SSSSmetaG_FD_96466 | JGI IMG/M metagenome (GOLD analysis project Ga0123336, IMG submission 96466) | Glacier valley bacterial and archeal communities from Borup Fiord, Nunavut, Canada, to study Microbial Dark Matter (Phase II) - ​SSSS metaG | ecosystem: Environmental > Aquatic > Freshwater > Ice... | reverse complement strand
CGGCGCGCCTGCCGGTTGGTGGCGTTCCCGAGCCGACCAGCTGGATGCTGATGGTCGCTGGTTTCGGCCTCGTCGGCTTCGCCGCTCGCAGCCGCAAGTCGAACGCCGTCGCCGCCTAACCGCGCGACGATCAACGATCGAGGGCGTCGCGAGCGATCGCGACGCCCTTTTTCTTTGGCGCTTATTATCCGACCCAGCTTGCGATGATGCCGCGCGTCGGCGGCAGCGTCATCGATCGGCAGATGGCTGCGGCTGGTCCGGCGCAGGGCGGTCTGGATAACTGCGCGTCCCCGGGCAACTAATTAGATGGCAAATATGGGCCGGGTAACTATAAGACTGGGCCAGGAACCGAGTTCAATGAAATCCAGATGTTCGGAGATCGGGCATTTTAGGGCTACTTAGATGGAAGTATCTTACCTTTTACAGCACACATATGGCGACGGCGATAATAATACTAAAGTTATTGGTATATATCGAAGTGAAGAGAGTGCGAAAAAGGCAATCGAACGTATGCGGTGCCTTCCAGGTTTCTCAAAATACCCACAAGGCTTTCACATCGATGGGTATTCTGTAGACTTAGATAATTGGACTAGCGGTTTCGGAATAAACTGATGCGGCGTTCGTAGCCCTTTGCTCCAACACAGGCGACTCCGCTACCTAAACGGAGCAATGACGGCCACCCCCGAACATGTCCGCAAACCCGCTTTGACGACGGCAAGCCGGACAGGTAGACAGGCGGACGACAAAACGGACACGGGGACGCCCACATGGCACTGATCGGCTATGCGCGGGCCTCCAACCCCAGTTAAAGTCTCGCCCTGCAGACGACGTGATCGCGCAGGCCGGATCCGATCGGTGGTTCGAAGACTCGGCGTTGTCGCGCGCGCCGATCGGCCCGGCCCTGCCAAGGCAGTCAAATAACCCCGCCACGGCAAGACGATCACCAATCTACAATGTGTCACGCCTAATCCCACAACGGCATACCTTTCGGGATCACGCGTTCAGCGGCGCGAGCAGATCAATCATGCTATTCCTCGGGTCGCGATCGACCAGCCGCGCGGTTTTGATCCCGACGCATACAAATCGGCTCGTCGAGGCGAACCGCTTCATCCATGGGCACCGTGACGCAAATCGCTTGCTGATCAGCCCCCTTGAACGGCACGTTGTATTCGTCACCGAATTCTAGTAACATAGGGTATGGTGGCGTGGGTTGGTTACGCCTTCCCGGAGGGCTGTTGTAGACTGGCTGGAGATCGAAAGTTCGTCCAACGCCGGATATCCCGGCAAACCACGATGCAGCATTGCGATCGATGCGGTGCCGCAAGCCAGTCCGGCGTTGATATAGATGGCGAAAATTTCCATCGTTCGGCAGTAGCCGTCGCACTAGAAGTCGGCTAAAACTGGTATACAAGCGGCGCGCAAACATCGACCCAAGGACCGAGCATGATGTTCCTTGGCAATAAAGTCCCACTGGGTTTTGCTTTGTTGCTGTCTTTCCCGCCCGGTTGACTTCGGTGAGGGCGCCCGGCGGGGACTGAACGAGGCCGGGCGGACGCGGGCGGGGCGGCAGGTCTACACGCCGCCAACGATTCTGTCGTTAAAACAGCGGTATCGCCTCTTAGCGAACATACCGGCCACCGCACATTGTTCGCTCGAGAAGTGTGTGCATTGCTTAGCGCCCAGCGTAGGTTAGATCGCTCCTATGGAAACTCGCGAACTGCCCACGATCGCTAATGTCACAGAGTTGGCCAATCTCGCTGGCGTTTCGGCGTCGACGGTTTCGCGCGCTTTAGCCGGAAATAAAATGATAAGCGCAGATACGCGCAAACGTATCGAAGACCTCGCCGAGGCGCACCGTTTCCGGCCCAACCAACTCGCGCGCAACCTTCGCATGGGCTCGTCGCGGGCGATTGGTGTGGTGCTGCCGATGGGGCATGAGACCGGCCAGCATTTGACCGATCCTTTTTTCATAACCCTGATCGGAGAGCTTGCCGACGCGCTGACCGGGCGCGGCCATGACCTGCTGCTTTCGCGTGTGATCCCGCACGATGATCGCTGGCTTGATCGGCTGGTGGCTTCGCGCCGGATCGACGGAGCCATCGTGGTCGGTCAGTCCAACCAGCTCGAAGCGCTCGACCGCGTGGCCGAGCGGTATCTCCCGCTTGTTGTCTGGGGCGATCCGGTGGTTGGCAAGCGGCATTGCGTGATAGGCTCGGATAATTTCGAGGGCGGGCGGATCGCGGCGTTACGGCTGATCGCTGGAGGGCGCACCCGCCTCGCCTTTTTCGGCCACCCACAAACCCCAGAAATCGGCGAGCGGTGGCGCGGTGTGCAAGAGGTGTGCGCCGATGTGCAATTACGCCCGCCCGAACTATTACCCGTACATCTGACGGCCAACGAAGCCTACGATATGGTCGCGCTCCGCATTGCAAGCGGCCGCGAGATGCCCGATGGCGTCATCGCCGCCTCCGACGTGGTAGCGATGGGCGCGCTGCGGGCGGTGGCGGAAGCAGGGCTGCGCGTGCCGCAAGACATTGGGATTATAGGCTACGACGATGTCGCGATAGCCGCGCACACCACCCCGCCGTTGACGACGGTGCGCCAGGATGTTGCGCGCGGTTCGGAATTGCTCGTCGAGCATCTGTTCAGCCGGATCGCGGGCGAGCGAACCGGCTCGGTCACGCTCGCGCCCAAACTGATCGTGCGCGCTTCGGACTAGGCGTCGCGCAGGGAGTGGTGGGACGCGCTCGCTCGAGCGGGGCCCGTGCCGGAATGGATATCTGCGACCCCTTTTCCGGTGCAGAAAGAGGATAGAGGAATCGCTTTAGGTCGCAACTTACAAAGGCTTAAAGACAACGGTCGCGTGTATGGGACAATCGCTTTCAAAGTTGGACAGGCGTCGCAGATGGACGCGGTAGACCCCGTCGGCCATCGGCTCTAGCCACGCACCCGCAACACTGATAGCACTCATGCCGGTTAGCAGATCAAAATAGTCGTGCTCCGGTGACGCAATCCCGGCTTCGACCGTCAAAGTCGAGTTGGCGAACGCCACACGACTGATTGTAAGCTTGCGGCTGGGATCGCCAACCGAAAGCGGGATATTGTCGGTCGCAATGTCCAAGCCGCCTTCGTAAGCAATTCGCGCTTCGGTGGCTCCATGCCGGGCGGTGATCCGCACGCGTGCGTGCCGGTCCTGTGCGTGCGTCTCCAATACCGCCGGGGCTGGCGCGCCATCGATCGTGGCGATCCCAAGCTGCGCCCCGATCGGGATCGAGGGCGCGAAATCAATCGCTACGTCCTGCCCTGCGTTGTCGATCCGCATCGCGATCCCGTGCCGGTCACGGACGATCCGAATATCCAACACGGCGGCACCGACATGGAGATTGCCGATCGATACCCCCGCCCAGCGTGCTGGCAAGTGCGGCGCAAAGCCGAGCAGGCGATCCTTGCCGTGGATCGCTATCCCGAGCAGCCCTTCAACAGCGCTGGTGATAACCCCCGCGGAAGACCAGGTCTGCTCCGGCACCGATTCTACTTCGGGATGGAAGAGATCCCCCGCGAGAAGCTCATGGATGTGCCCCGAGCTGTCGAGCGTGTTCCACGCGATCAGTCCATCGAACAAGTGCCCGGCGGCAAGCGGCCAATGCTGGTGCCACAGGGTCGCTGCGGCAGTGGCGGTGCCCAGCGCCCACACGCTTCCCGATCCGTAGAGGTTGGGATCATATTCGGGCGCGTTCGCTGACAGGTTGCGTAGACCCCAATCAGTCGTGAACTCGGGCGAGGCGATCCGGTCGAGCACGCGGTCGATCCGGGCTTGCGTAAACACGCGCTGATCGAGCACGGGCAGCGCGTCCGAATGTTCGCTGTGCACGGGCGCGCCGTCGAGCGTGTGGCCCGAAAGCCAGAAGCCGCGGGCCGCGTCCCACCCGTCGCGCGCGACCGACTCGCGGGCGGTGGCGGCGCGCCGTTCGGCGTCGGCGGCCATCGCGCCGTGTCCGCTCGCGCGCGCGAGCCGAGCGAAACCGTCGGCGGCGTCGATCCACGCGGACGAGAGGCGGATGTCGTCGCGGAGCGCGTCCTGCTCGTTCTGGCCCTCCTTGCCCTGCGGGATGCGAGGCAGGCCGGTGGCGGGATCGATTATCGAGGTGCAATAGCGCCAAGCTGCAGCGAGCGAGCGCCAGTTGCCGCGTACCCAGGTCACGTCCCCGGTCGTCTCAACGTAAATTTGGACGGCGGCGAGATACTGGAACGTGATGTCTACGTGGATAAACATATACGGATATTTGTTCGCCCAATCGATGAGCGGCGCGCTTTGCGACATTTCGTGCCAGATCATGCCGTTAGTCCTGCTCTGGTAGCGTGTGACGAACGTCAGTTCTTCCCGCGCACGCGCGTATTGCCCGGCATCGAGCATCGCGCGCATCGCCACCAGCCCGTCGCCCGCGAAGAACCACGCATATTGCGGGCGGCGGCCGGTCCGCGACGGGCCATAGCCCGCGACCGCGCCGCAGCCGATCCCCGGCCCGCACGCCCAAGCCTGATCGAGCGCGAGCGTGGCGGATGCCAGCGCTCGGTTGATTGCGTCGTCGGGGGTGGTGATCTCGAGCGATCCCGCCAGCACCGCAGCCGCGTGATCGGCGGCCTCGCGCCGCAACTCCGGCTCGTGCGCGGCGAGCCCGGCGGAGAGCGCGCCGGGAGCCAGCGTCCCTGGCGGATCGGCGGCGATATACAGCGCGGCTTCGCGGCTACCGCCGGGCGCGGGACGCGGCTGGAGCAGCATCGACACGCCCCGCGCGCCCGGCTGCGCGGTGTTGCGGACGGTGTCGTGCTCGATCGTCTCGGCGGATGCAATCGTGGCGCTGAAGCCGTGCAGCGGCTCGCGTTCGACATAGCCGGACACCACCGCGTCCCACGCAATGCTCTGCCCGCCGAGCGCGCCCGGCCACATGAGATCGAGCGAGGGCACGAAGGCGACTTCGATCTTAACGTCGGGCCGTCCCTCTACCTCGTAGCGCAGTATCGCACCCGCCTGCTGGCGAGGCACGAACAGCCGCTCGCGCACGACGAAATCGGGACCCACATAGACGCGGACCGCTTCGGTCGCGTGGCGTTCGACGCGGCGTAGCAGGGTGTCGGCATCGATGCCCGCCACCTGTCCCGGAACGCGGAAGCGCACGCGGTATTGGCTGAGAAGTTGCAGCGGGTATGCCCAGATCTCCAGCCCCTGGCGGTAGCCCATCAGCAGCGCGCGCTCTCCCTTGGCGGAAACGAACCCGTCGGGGGATTGGGCATACCCGGGCTGGACCGGCAGTGCCGCCGCGTCCGCGCGCGGACCGATGAGCAGCGCGACCGTGCCCAACCCCGTCATCAACAACCGCAGTCTGGACGCGAACATTCCGGCCTCTCCTAGGGCGAGCTCCAAGCCCGCGTCGCTGGTGCATCAGGGTTACACACAAAGGCAATTCGCCCGCGCAAAGGATTGCATTGATCCGGCGGCGGGAATATCGCCTCGAAGTCAGCCGTGCTGAAGAATGCGGCGGTCGCTTATAAATCAAGCATAATTTCTTGGGAGATTGAACATGGGCAAGAGCCTTCCGGCGCGCGTGACACTGTTGCTTGGCGCGGCGTTCCTTCCCTTCGGTGTGGCGGCGCAGACCAGCGCGGGTCCCGCGCCCGCGAGCGACACAACGCAGCCGCAGCAAAGCCAGGCGAGCGGCACCTCCGGCCCGGAAACGCCCGCGGTGAACGGCGCCACTGATGCGCCTTTGGACGAAATCGTCGTCACCGGCCAGACCACGCGCGGCCGTTCGATCCTGACCTCGTCGGCGGACATCACGTCCGCGACCGCTGCCGATATCGATCGCAAGGCCCCACGCTCGCTCGCCGATCTGCTCGAACTCGTGCCCGGCATCTTCGTCGAAGGCACGGCGGGCGAAGTCTCCAACAACTATTCGGTGCGCGGCCTTCAGGGCGGCGGCCAGCGGTTCATCACCTTGCAGGAGGACGGCCTTCCGATCGTCTACGGCGGCGGCGGCGCGGACGAGTTCTTCTCCGAAGACATCACGATCAACCGCCTTGAGGCGGTCAAGGGCGGGTCCTCTGGCGTGCTGACGGTGAACGGCGCGGGTGCGACGATCAACTTCATCTCGCGCCTGCCCAATTTCGACAAGCCCGAAGCGATCGCACGCTTCACCGCCTATAATTACGGCCTAAAGCGCGGCGATTTCTACTTCTCCGCGCCGCTCGGAAAACATTGGGCGGCAAACTTCGGCGGCTACATCGGCACCAGCCCCGGCGTGCGCAACAATCCGTTCAACTACGACACGTATCGGCTCAAGGGCGCGATCGAATATAAGGCGGACGACGGCAGCTTCATCCGCGTGACCGGCAAGGTGGGCGACCAGAAGGCCGCCTATTATGCCGATCAGCCCTACACCTACCATAACGGCAACGTCGGCTCGATACCCGGCTTCGATGGCCAGTTCGGCAATATCGGCGGCAATGCGTTCGGGCGGGTGACAATTCCCGTCTCCACCTTCGTCGAGCCGAACGGCTTCCGCACGTTCAATCTCGACAAGGGCATCGAATCGACCACGCAGGAAATCCGGCTGGACGCGGACAAGCAGATCGGCCACGGCATCGACCTGTTCGCAAAGGTGAAATACCTTGGCCTGCGCTGGAACTTCAACGGCCTGTTCCCCGGCAGCAGCACCGGCAATTCGGGCCTCGCGCCGGCCACGCAATATCTGACGCAGGGCGGCGGCGGCCCGATCGACGGTCTGCTGACGGCTGGCCTCGCCGCCTTCCCCGGCACTGTCCGCTTCGGCATCAAGGATCTTACCACGGGCACCATCATTGACGGAGCAAATACCGCGGCGCTCAACGCACTGAACGGAAACGGCCTCCTCGAACAGACGACGCTCAACCACGCGCACCAGTCTGGCCACGAATTCGGCTCCAATTTCGGCGGCACGTGGGCCTATCAGGGCGATCGCTTCAAGAACTCGCTGACTGGCGGCGTCCAAATCTACGATAATTTCCGCTTTCAGAACCAGTCCGCGACCGGCTTCGAACTGAACGATGTGCGCAATAACTCGCACATCTACGACGTCGTAGGTCTGAACGCAGCGGGTGGTGTGACGGGCACGCTGACCGACAACGGCCTTATTTCTTACGGTAACTGGGGCCAGGGACAGGCGACAGACAGCAACACATCAGTGTCCATCTACGCCAACGACGAGTTCCAGTTCGGCAATCTTCGGATCGACGGCGGTCTCCGTTACGAGAGCGATGACGCCAAGCATCAGGACGGCAACACGCCAAGCGTGGCCGATCCGGCACACAGCATCGTTGCCCTCGTCGATCCCGGCAAGCCCATTCACCAGAACGCGGACGGGACCGGGCCGATCATCGGTTACCAGAGCAACGGTTTCCAGCAGCTCGCACAGCCGGGCATCGCAGGGATCGGCAACCAGAACTTCGTCTATACACCCGGTGTCGGCCTCGTGCCGGTCCAGACGGTCGGTCAGACTTTTGATGGCACCTACACCACCAACCAGAAGACGCAGGGCCGGCTCGCTTGGACGATCGGCGCGAACTACCTCATCACGCCGCACCTGTCTGCCTATGGCCGCTATGCGGACGGCTTCCAGACGCAGGGTGTAAACCCGTTCGCAGTGATCAAGCTCTACGAGGGCGGGCTGCGCTACACCGGCCACGGGATCAGCGCGCAGGCGACCTATTTCCACACGGATTTCAACGACCAATTCTATCAGATCCAGCGGCCGACCGATCAGACGAAGTTCGATGATACTTTGTCTAATTACAACGTGGATGGATTCGAGATCGACTTTACCTACCAGCCGGTCCGGTTCTTCGCCATCGACTTCACCAGCGTGTTCCAGGACCCCAAGCTGAGCGGCTTCCGCCAGAGAGACCCGGTAACCGGGAACTTTGTCTCGCTGACCGGCTATAACTCCAAGACGCCCGAGCGCACCCCCAAGCAGTTGTTCACGATCACGCCGACGATCAAGCTGCCGCACGGCCTCGGTGAGGTTTACGGCCGCTACAAATATGTTGGCCAGATTTTCGCGGACAACGGCAACCAGATCGCGCTTCCCGCCTACGGTGTCACGAGCTTCGGCGCGAACTTCAACATCAACGATCGGTTGCAGGTCGCGGTCAACGCGGACAACGTGTTCAACACGATCGGAATCACCGAGGGCAACCCGCGCCAGGGCCAGACGCAGAACGCCGCTTCGGGCTATTTCTACGGGCGTGGCATCACTGGGCCGACCTACGGCGGCTCGATTACATTCCGCTACTAGTTCGGCGAAAGCAGCTGATCTGACGGGCACGGCGGGCGATGTCCGCCGTGCCTTATTCGTTAATGAGGTCAGGATGATCAAACAGGCACTGTGCGCTGCGGCCATGACGTTTGTGATCGGGACGCGCAACGAGGCGCTTGCGCGGCCAGCTCCCGCGCCGGAGCTTCGTTACGATCTGACCGAGGGCGAGAACATCAACCTGTTCTTCCGCGATGGTCCCGTTGCCGCGCATACGCTGCTACGGTCGAGCGGCGTGCCGCGCATTCTGGTCGCCTTTCCCGCCGAGGATAGCGGCGTCGGCCTCTGGTTCGCGCCCACCCCCGCGCCCGTCCACTGGCGCGTCGAAACGGCCCCCGCGCGCGTGACGCTGACCGACGCCCAAAGCCGACCTCTTTACGGCGTCCAGATCGCCGCTTCGCTTGATGCGCCGCGTCTCGTGCCCACGAAGGCGGTGCTATCGAGCGTCCGCTATCTGCGCGATTACCAGTCGAACGCGCCACTGCCGCCACAGCTTGCGGTGCAGCCGCGCGCGGATGGCAACCGCCTCGAATGGAGCCGCGATCGCGCCGATGGCGCGCCGGGCTACCGGCTGATGCTCACGGTCACGCATGGCCGGATCGAGGACGGCACGATCCTCGCGGGAGCGGACGGTCGCATCGGCCTTACGATTACCGCCGCGAGCGGCGAGCCGCCGCTGCACGCCATTCCCGAGAGCGAGCTGCTGAACGCGTCCGCCGCCCCCGATCCTGCCGCGCGCCGGGCGCTTCGCTTCCTCAGCTACCGCGAGAAGTTCCTCGCAGGATCGTGGCGCTTCAACACCTATTTCGGCCGTGATACGCTGATGAGCCTGTCCTTGCTGATGCCCGCGCTCCGGCCGCCCGCAGTCGAGGCGGGAGTGTCCGCCGTGTTCGCGCGGCTCTCGGATGATGGCCAGGTCGCGCACGAGGAGGGGATCGGCGAATTCGCCGTGCTCGATCACAAGGCGCACGGATCGCCCGCCACGGCGCAACCGCCGATCCTCGATTGGGGCATGGTCGATTCGAGCTATATGCTCGCCCCAGTCGCGGGGCGCTATCTGCTCGGCCCGGGCCGCGCGCGCGCGGCGGCATATCTCGCCCACCCGCTCGATGTGGCGGCGCATCCTGGCGAGCGGCAGACGGCGGGTGCGCTGCTGGTGCGCAATCTGCGGCTCGTCGTCGCGAGCGCGCGCGCGTTCGCGGCTGATCCCACCCGACACAACCTGATCGCGATCAAGCCCGGCCGCCCCAACGGCGAGTGGCGCGATTCGGGCGAGGGGCTGGGGCGCGGACGCTACGCCTATGATATCAACGCCGCGCTCGTCCCCGCCTCGCTCGAAGCGGCGGCGCGGCTCACCGCTTCGGGCCTGCTCGATCCCTATCTCACCCCCGCAGACCGCGTCGCGCTCAAGGAAGCGGGCGCTATGGCGCGTGTATGGGCCGCGAAGGCACCGCCGCTATTCACGGTGCAGATTGCCGCCGCGCGCGCCCAAATCGCCGCCACCGCCTTTGCGCACACGCTCGATCTGCCCGTGCCGCCGCCGCTCGAAGCCCCGCTCGCGTTCCATGCGCTGTCGCTCAACGCCAATGGCACTCCGGTGCCGATCGTCAACTCGGACGAGGGCTTCGCGCTGTTCTTCACCGATCCAGCCCCCGCCGATCTCGATCTAGGGGTAGCCGCGATCATGCGCCCCTTCCCCTATGGCTTGATGACGCCGATTGGCCTGCTCGTCGCCAACGCCGCGCAGGATAGCCCGGAGATGCAGGCGCGCTTCACCCCCGCCGCCTATCACGGCGCGGTGGTGTGGAGCTGGCAGCAGGCGCTGCTCGCCGCCGGTCTCGAACGCCAGCTCCGCCGCACCGATCTCCCCGCTGCCACGCGCGCGCGGCTGACTGCGGCGCAGACCGATCTGTGGCGCGTGATCGCCGCCACACGCGCCTACGCCAATTCCGAACTATGGTCCTGGGTCTATCGGGACGGTCGTTACCGGGTGGTCGCATTTGGTGCAGGGGCGAAGGATGTCGACGAATCGGACGCAGCCCAACTCTGGAGCACGGTCTACCTTGCGGTGCGCCCGCCCGCCTCAGCCCGCGAGGAACGCGGTCACCGTTAACCGCCCGGTCAGCGGATCGGCGGGAAACGCGCGGCCGGGCGTGATCGCGCCGCTATGCAGCATAGCGCTGCGATAGAGGATGGCGCGGTTGTAGCGCGCGGGGATAATGTCCAGACGCTCGAACAACGGACTGTCGGCTGCGATGTAGCCGGGCCCCGGCGCGGCCGCGCGCAATTCAGCGTCGAGGAGCGGCAGGTAGGTCGCGCTGCGCTGGGCGTCGAGCGTCTCGAAACCGGTCGCGCGGTGGCGGAAGAAGGCGGTGCCGTCGGGGTCGCCTGGCGCAAGATAATGCACGAGCGCGACACGACCCCGTTCGAGCGCGTCGATGTGGGGGATGCGCTGCATTACACTTAGCGCTTCGGGCGCGGCGGTCACGATGGAGAAGCTCGCGTCGATCACGCGCGCGCCTTCGGGCAAATCGAACAGATCGCGCAGGATCTCGGCGAACAGCGCCGCGTGCGGCCGGAAATACCCCGGCGGAAGTGGCGCGCGAATGCCCGGATAATGTTCCCCGGCCGGCACGAAGGCGGCTGCTGCTGCCGATCCCCGCAGCGCATCGGGCTCCGCGGCAAAATTGTCGATGATCGCGACTGGCTGCCGCTCGCGCCCGATCCGGCGCACCGCAATCGTGCGGGCGCTCACCCCGCCGCGCGTCGCAGCCCGGGCACGCCACCCGCCGCGCCCGCCACCGCCATCGCCGCCGCGATCGCCGCGTCATGCTTGGGCAGCGTCGGCGCGGCGCGCGCCACCGCGGCGGCAATCTGATCGAGCTGCGCACGATTGGCGGAGCTGTCGATCACGTCCGCGAGCGGATTATAATCGCGCGCCGTGATGCCCTGCCCGTTCAGCACCGCGAGCCAGCTCGCCTCGCGGAACAGCTCCTCGCTGCCCAGCATCAGGCGGCCCGAGCGGCGATACTGCTCCTCCTTCTCCACCAGCGCATCAGGCAGCGTCATATGCCGCGTATGCTCCCACAGCGGATCGGTTTTGTCGTGCGTCGCGTGGTAATGCAAAATGATGAAATCGCGGCAGTTCTCATAATCGGCGGCAACCAGCGCGTTGAAGCGCGCGGGCAGCGCGGGATCGATGTCGCGGTCGGGGAAGAGGGTCAGCAGCTTGGCGATGCCACTCTGGATCAGATGAATGCTTGTTGATTCGAGCGGCTCCAGGAAACCGCTAGAAAGGCCAATCGCGACCACATTGCCGCGCCACGAGTCCGTGCGCCGCCCCGCCCTGAAGCGGATTTGGCGCGGTTCGGCGAGCGCTTCGCCGTCCAGATTGGCGAGCAATGTCGCGGCAGCCTCGTCGTCGCTGACGAACGCGCTCGAATAGCAATAGCCATTGCCGGTGCGGTGCTGGAGCGCGATTCGCCACTGCCACCCCGCCGCGCGCGCGGTCGAGCGCGTGTAGGGCGTTGTCTGCGCGACGCGCGCGCACGGCACCGCCCATGCGCGGTCGCAGGGCAGCCATCGCGACCAGTCTTCGTAGCCCGCGCCCATCGCGCCTTCGATCAGCAGCGCGCGAAAGCCCGAGCAATCGATGAACAGATCGCCGTCGAGTGCCTCGCCACGCTCGGTCGTCAGTCGCGCGACATTGCCGCCGCCGGTCCGCTCGACACGTGCGAGCTTGCCTTCCACGCGGGTTACCCCCTCTGCTTCGCACAGTGCGCGCAGGTGCCGCGCGTACAGCCCCGCGTCGAAGTGAAACGCGTAGCCCAAGGTGGAGAGGATCGAGCGCGCGTCCCCGCTCGGCTTGGCGAAGCGGCTCTGCGCCGCGAGGTGTGTGGCGAGCGAGAAATCGGCGAGAGGGCGCGCCGAGCCCTCGCGCGCCGCCTTCAGCCAGCGGTGGTGGAACGCAACACCCGGCTGGTTGACGCCATAGATGCCGAACGGGTGGAAATAGCGGTGGCCGGGCCGCGTCCAGCCGACGAATTCGATGCCGAGTTTGTAACTTGCCTTTGTCGCCCGGAGGAAAGCTGCTTCGTCGAGGCCGATCAGTTCGTTGAACCAGTGAATCGTCGGGATCGTCGCCTCGCCGACTCCGACCGTGCCGATCTCCTCGGATTCGAGCAGCGTGATCGCGAGTCGGTCCCCGAAAGTCTTGGCGAGCGCGGCGGCAGTCATCCAGCCCGCCGTGCCGCCGCCAAGGATCACGACGCGCCGCACGCGCCGGTCCGCTTCATTGTCGCTCATGGGGGCGGGTTACGCCTCCCTAGCCGCCCACGCAATCGCGCGGGTGCCGCAGCTGCCGTCGACATCGCGCGCGCGCCGTCCGCCGTCTCCGTTTTCCTCGAAGATGGGTAACCGCTTGGCGCCGACCCGATTTCCGCCGTCTCGTAGCGCTTGTGGACGCCGCGCCACTCGTCATCGCCGCGCCCGGCCCGTGGCCTCTCTCGATGCTCTTCGGCCCGCTGTCCGCGCGGTCCGGCTCGCGCACTTACAAGATTCTTGAAAAATACAATCTTAAGGCAACGCGGCCCGGCGGCAACGGCGAATGTCCGACGCAAGATGGGTTCGGATGTACGAACGGCGTCGCCCGCGCTGTCGGGGGCGCGGTCGTTCCTGCTCTGACCGGGATGGAGCAGTCGCATCCTGAGCCATCGATGCTGCTTGGACCGCACTCTTAAGCAAGAGTTAGTCACGATTTTTCGGACGATTGAAGGGGCTTCGTGCAAACGTCCCCATGAAGTCTCGGAACGCCGAGCAACGATCGATTTCGTCAAAATGCGATCGTCCGCTTCCCCCTCGCATCATCGGAACAAGGCACCGTCTCAATTATAAGAGGCTAAACTACACTCCCACGCTCACACGCTTCAGGCCCGCCGGTGGCGTGTTCGGGCCGACGCAAACCGTGCGTTCCTCCGACACGCAATACATCAACCTCGACCTTGCTACCCCCCGCGTTCAAATCGATCTGGCAGGCGTGAGCACGGTTGTCTACGTTGCCAACGACGATGTCTGGACCGCCGACAAGCCCAAACGCGGCACTTGGGAATTCATGCACCGGCTGACCTCGGGCATCGCGGCGGACAACGCCCATGACACGCGCGTGCGCCTCAACACCGCGGGCGACGCGGTCGTCGCGATGTCGGCTCGGGTGCGATTCTTGTGGCCGAGCGACGGGCGGGTTCGGCTTGGTCGGCGGCACGGCGGATCAGGCCGAGCTTCGCGCTTGGCGGGGTCTACCCATCGACATCACGGTTTCGGAGGATAGATCGGCGGTCGTCAGCTACGAGAGGTTTTGCCGGAATAAGTAAATTCCGAAGCTGTCGCGACGCGCGATTTTTATCCATCGTCGGGAGTGTCGATCGCAAAAAATATTAGAAGCAGGTCCGCTCTTATAAAGAAAGCGCTCAGGGCAAAAACCCAGAGTATACACGCTAACGTGACTCTGATCGAACCGATGGCCTTTAATCTGCTTGGCACTGCGGGGTTGACGTCGGCAGAAGCCAACGCTCGCCGTGCGGCCGACGGTCCTAACGCGCTCCCGAAAGCGGCTAAACGATCGTTATGGAAAATTGCATTCGGTGTCGTGCGCGAGCCGATGCTCGCGCTGTTACTGTCCGCAGGCGGGATTTATTTGCTGCTCGGCGAACTGACCGATGCGCTGGTTCTGATGGCCTTCGCGATCTTCACGATCGCTCTGACGATTATCCAGGAAACGCGCACCGAGCATTCGCTCGATGCGCTACGCGATCTGTCGGCACCCCGCGCGCTCGTCATCCGAGACGGCGCGTCGGTCCATATCGCGGGAGCCGATGTGGTGCGCGGCGACGTCCTCATTCTCGCGCAGGGCGACCGTGTCGCGGCCGATGCCACGCTGCTGGAAGCCGATGACTTTCAGGTGGACGAATCGCTCCTCACTGGGGAATCCTTGCCGGTGCGCAAGCTGGCGGGCACGGTGGCCGGCTCGCTTCCTGCGCCACAGCCGGGCGGCGAGGATCAGCCCACCGTGTATTCGGGAACGCTTGTCACGCGCGGCTCGGGCACCGCGCGCGTGCTCGCGATCGGTCAGGCGAGCGCAATCGGCAAAATCGGCCATTCCTTGACCGGGCTAGATACTGAGGCGCCACGCCTGCGTCACGAGATCAATGGCATCGTGCGGCTTGGGGCGTTTGGCGGCGGTTCGGTCGCGCTTGTGGTCGTGCTGCTCTATGCGACCTTGCGCGGTGGCTGGATCGACGCGGTGCTCGCCGGGATCGCCATCGGCATGTCGCTGCTGCCCGAAGAATTCCCGGTCGTACTCACCATCTTTCTCGCGATGGGAGCGTGGCGGATCGCGCGGGTGGGCGTGCTGACGCGCCGCGCGTCCGCGATCGAGACGCTTGGCTCGGCGACGATCTTGTGCACCGACAAGACGGGCACGCTCACTGAAAACCGCATGGCGGTCGCCGCGCTGTGGTCGCCGACGGGTGAAGTGGCTGCGGTCGAGCAGTCGGGAAACATTCCTAGCGCTTTTCGTGCGATCCTCGACACGAGTATTCTCGCGAGCGCATCGGTTCCCGTCGATCCGATGGAGATCGCGTTCCATGAAGCGGGACGAGGCAGCGCGTCGACCGATCGCGCGGGATGGACGCTCGAACATAGCTATGCCCTTCGCCCCGACCTGATGGCGATGTCCAACGTCTGGCGAACCGCGGACGCGGGCGCGCCCCTCCGCATCGCCGCCAAGGGCGCGCCTGAGGCTGTCGCCGGGCTATGCCGGCTTTCCCAAGCCGAGCAAGACCGCCTGGCAAGCGCGGTCGACGCGATGGCAAATAAGGGCATCCGAGTGCTCGGCGTCGCCACCGCGACGACTGACGACCGCGCGTGGAAGGGCTCGCAAAGTGATTATGCTTTCACGCTTGTGGGGCTGATCGGTCTCGCCGATCCGCTGCGCGCAAGCGTACCGGCGGCGGTCAAGGAATGCCAAGATGCAGGGATCCGCGTCGTCATGATCACCGGTGACCATGCCGCGACCGCGCGGTCGATCGCGCTTCAAGCCGGTATCGCAAATGGCGAGGTGCTGACCGGTATCGATGTCGCTGCATTGGACGATGCCGCGCTTGCGGCGCGGTTGAAGAAGGTCAGCGTCTTTGCGCGTATCCTACCCGAACAGAAGCTGCGGATCGTCAGCGCGTTCAAGACCGAGGGCGAGATCGTCGCTATGACGGGTGACGGCGTTAACGACGCGCCCTCGCTAAAGGCCGCGAACATCGGCATCGCAATGGGCAAGCGCGGCACCGATGTGGCGCGCGAGGCAGCGGCGATCGTGCTGCTCGACGATGATTTCGGATCGATCGTGAAAGCGATCGGGCTTGGTCGCCGGATTTACGATAACATGCGCAAGGTGATGGGCTTTATCTTTGCGGTGCATGTGCCGCTGGCGGGCTTGGCCGTGTTGCCACTCGCCTTGGGGCTGCCGATCCTGTTCGGCCCCATCCACATCGCGTTATTGCAGATGATCATCGATCCGGTTTGCGCGCTGGTTTTCGAAGCCGAACGCGAGGAGGCGAACATCATGGATCGGCAGCCGCGTGACCCCGCCGAGCGCCTGTTCTCATGGCGGATGATCGCGTGGAGCGTTTTCCAGGGAGCGCTCGCGTTGGCGATGCTGACGACGATCTTCCTGGTGGCGACCCGCCTCGGCATGGCCGAGGCGGAAGTTCGCGCGCTGACTTTCTTCGCGCTCATCCTGTCGAGCCTTGCGTTGATTCTGGTCAATCGCACCTCCACCGCATCGCTTGTCCAGGCGTTCGCACGCAAGAACGCCGCGCTCGGTTATGTGTTCGGCGCGGTCGCCGGCATTTCGATGATCGTCCTGCTTGTTCCGGCCGCTCGGCAACCGCTCAAGTTCGGGCCGCTGCACGTGCCCGATCTTGCGATCGCGGGCGCGTGCGCCGTGCTGTTGCT
>Ga0123336_10002368_pt1 | contig 16359 bp, 12 predicted proteins | sample SSSSmetaG_FD_96466 | JGI IMG/M metagenome (GOLD analysis project Ga0123336, IMG submission 96466) | Glacier valley bacterial and archeal communities from Borup Fiord, Nunavut, Canada, to study Microbial Dark Matter (Phase II) - ​SSSS metaG | ecosystem: Environmental > Aquatic > Freshwater > Ice... | reverse complement strand
GATTCATTAATAGCAAGGGAATACTAAAATAAGGAGCGTAGTTTTATAGAATTAGAAAAAGCGATTGCAATTGTCTTAAAAAGAAACAGATTAAATTCTAAACTTTCTCAGGAAGAGTTGGCCAATAGATGTGAAATAGACAGAACCTACATAAGTTTACTCGAAAGAGAGAAAAGAAAACCCACTCTCAACGTGCTTTTCAAAATCTGTGAAAACCTAAAAATAAAACCTAGCGATTTTATAAGTGAAATTGAAAAAACTATGGAAGAAAACTAGCATTACAGGCATTAATATAAAAAAACCACTTTTAAAGGGTTTTCTCCTTCAAAAGTGGTTTTTGTGACACCTTTATTCTTATAAAACCCTACTCCACAGTTACGCTCTTAGCCAAGTTTCTTGGCTTATCCACGTCGCAGCCCTTCAGAACCGACATATAATATGCGAATAACTGAAGTGGTGTTACTGCAGCTATTGGAGCAAGTAATGGATTGATATTTGGGATATTGACCACAACATCTGCCACCTTATCTACTTTGCTGTTTTTCTCCTGTGTTATTGCCAATATTACGGCTCCACGGGATTTAACTTCTACTATATTACTAATCATCTTATCCATCAGAGTATCCTGTGTCATTGGGCACACTACCAGAGTTCCCTTTTCAATCAAGGCAATTGTGCCGTGCTTTAATTCCCCACCAGCATATGCCTCCGAGTGAATGTAAGAAATCTCCTTAAGCTTCAATGAACCCTCCATTGAAAGTGCATAATCTAGCCCTCTTCCAATAAAGAAAATGCTTTTTGCATTATAATGCTGCGCTGCGAATTTCTGTATAACGTCCTTTGTTTTTAATACCTCTTCAACAATTTCAGGAATTTTTTTAAGTTCTATTAAAAGACTCTTGTACATCTCTTCTGTTATTTGGCCTAACTTAAATGCAAAGTCTATTGCAACCAAGTATAGAGCGCAAAGCTGTGTATTATAAGCCTTTGTAGATGCTACAGCAATCTCTGGTCCTGCCCAAGTATATAGCAAATCATTTGACTCTCTTGCAATTGAACTACCAACAACATTTACTATTGAAAGAATTCTAGCACCTCTGCTCTTTGCTTCTCTCATAGCAGCTAATGTGTCTAAAGTCTCACCTGATTGGCTAATAATAATTACCAAGTCTTTGTCACTAACTATTGGATCCCTGTATCTGAATTCTGAAGCCACATCCACTTCAACTGGAATTCTAGCAAGCTTTTCGATTACATATTTTGCTACAACTCCTGCATGATAAGCTGTTCCACATGCTACTATAAAGATTTTTTGGATCTTTTCAAGTTCTTCCTTTGTTATCTTTATATCATCTAGTACAATAGCGCCATCTATAATTCTAGGGTTTATTGTATCCCTGATGCACTTAGGCTCCTCACACATTTCCTTCATCATGAAATGCTCATATCCACCCTTTTCAGCGGCAGTAACATCCCAGTTTACATGGAATACTTCCTTCTTAATCTCAGTACCAAGGCTATTTAATACTTTTACACTGTCAGCTTTTATAACAACAATCTCTCTGTCCTCCAGGATGTATATATCTCTTGTATATTCCAAAATAGCCGGAATATCTGATGCAATGAAGTTCTCGCCTTTTCCTAATCCAACAACCAAAGGACTATCTTTTTTTGCAGCTACGAAAGTATCTGAATAGTCTTTGCAAATAACGCCCAATGCATATGAACCTTCCAGTTCTTCGATAGTTTCCATTACCGCCTCTACAAGGTCACCTTTGTAGTGGTATTCAACCAAATGAGCTATTACCTCAGTATCGGTTTCTGATTTGAACTCATAACCTTTGGATATAAGGAAATCCTTCAACTTCAAGTAATTCTCAATTATTCCGTTATGAACAACTGCGATATTACCTGATTGACTGAGATGAGGATGTGAATTAACATCGTTTGGCTCTCCATGAGTTGCCCATCTCGTATGTCCAATTCCTAAAGTCCCTGTCAGATTTTCTCCTGAAGCCTTTTCCTCCAATGTTACAATTCTTCCCTTACTTTTAACTACCTTTAATTCATTGTTATTATATATTGCTACTCCTGCTGAGTCGTATCCCCTGTATTCAAGCTTTTTAAGACCTTTAATTAAAATCGGTAAAACTTTTTTATTACCAACATATCCAACTATTCCACACATAAAATATACCTCCTAAAATATCGTTACAAATTGGTTATAAGTATAATAAGCCCCCTGTTCTTTGAGTACTCTAAAAATCCTATTGAAATATACAACAATAAGGAGGGGCAACATAAGTACTCCTTTAAACATGCAATTAATATGATTAATCATTTAAATAACATAGTTATAAAACAGGTAAATTTTTAATAATCTCAAGAGTAAAATATTCTGAGAAAATCAGATTAACCTATTAAAAGTAGTATTTTAAAAGTAAAAGAATAGTATTTCCCCTTTTACAATGTAAATACAAAAAATATTTAGTTTTAATTTATAAAATTGGATAATCAAAAAGAAATGATTAACAGATGTACCACTCCAACCCTTTTTGTTCTACGATTACTCATAGCTTTTATTAGGTCTTTCGATTGTGGCCGACCGGAAGGTTTCCGCCGAATCTTTCGATATCCTCCTTCTCCTCGTCGACGAAGCAATGCTTCGCCCTGGCGCTTTATATAAGCTTTTCTTTACCTACCCTACCTTTCTAGCTTTTACTCTGTCATAACATATCTTATATTAGTATATGTTTTATACCTAAAAAAGTCAACTAATATGCATCCAAAACGATCTTTTAAGGAATTGGTAACAAATATATTAAGCTAAATTAAAAAAAGTAGTTGCTTTATTATAACTATGGTTGTATAATAATACTTGCTCGCAAGAAATGGCCCATTGGTCAAGTGGCCTAAGACTCCGCCCTCTCACGGCGGCTACAGGGGTTCGAATCCCCTATGGGTCACCAAAAAAGGCATTTAGAGATATCTCTAAATGCCTTTTTTATATTCTATTTAATTAGGTTTAATTAGAGATTCTTCGCTTCGCTTAGAATGACACGAATTTATATATTTATCACTCAGAATACATAAATGCAAATTCAAAAATTATAGCTGTCATACAATTCATATGACAGCTCATTTTATATCAACCAGCTTTCATTTCAAGTCTAAGCTTATCAGCGACCATAGCGATAAACTCTGAATTAGTCGGTTTTCCTTTTCCCATACTAACAGTGTAGCCAAAAAGTGCATCTATGGCTTCGACCTGTCCCCTGCTCCATGCAACTTCAATAGCATGTCTAATTGCTCTTTCAACGCGACTTGGAGTTGTATTATAACCCCTAGCAATACTTGGGTAAAGCAACTTAGTAATAGAATTAATTACATCCATATCGTTAACAACCATCATAATTGAATCTCTAAGATACTGATACCCTTTTATATGAGCTGGAACACCTATCTCATGCATGATGTTTGTAACCTCGACTTCTAAGTTCAAAGGAGTAACTGGCTTGCGACCCAAAGATTTCTGCTCATGAGTATTTTCTGAACGAATAACCTGTGAACTAGCATTATCCTTCAACTGTCTTATTCTAGAAACTAGAACTTCCATGTCAAAAGGCTTAACTACATAGTACTCAGCACCCAAAGATAGTGCTCTTTGAGTTATTTTGTCTTGTCCCACAGCTGATAAAACAATTGATAGAGGTTTCTTGCTCATTGATGTAGCGTTAATTCTCTCAAGGACGCCAAGTCCGTCCAAATGAGGCATGATAATGTCTAGAATTGCAACATCTGGTGTTTTCGCTAATATGAGATCAACAGCTTCAAGACCATCTCTAGCAACCCCCACAACTTCTATATCGTTGTTGTTATTTAGGTACTCGCATAAGATATCGCCAAATTCTCTGTTGTCATCAGCTATCACCACTTCAATTTTCTTAGATAACAATTTGACCCCTCCTTTACTGGAACATTATGTAATTATTATATTTTGATTTCGACAATAATACAAGAACTAATTACTGTTTTTTGAAAAAAATGAATTAATTTATTAAATAAAAATAGCAAAAAAGCACATCAATACCATATATTGTGTGCATTTTATTTGAAGTATCTATATATTGTGTAGTTCAATAATTTTAATTATACAAATATACTGATATTTATACAGCAATTTATGTTTTTTATTTCCCATATTTGTTACTTATGTTTATAAAAAGCCTAAAGTTTTCTATATTCTTCATGGATTTTATCCTGCTTTCTGTAATTCATCAAACATGTATAAACTTTTTAACATAGCCTCAATAAAGATACCATATCCCCTTGTTGGATCATTTACCAATACATGGGTCACCGCGCCTACCATTTTACCATCTTGTATTATTGGGCTACCTGACATTCCCTGGACTATTCCACCTGTTTGTTCAAGGAGATTTAAATCGGTTATTTTTATTATCATTCCTTTAGAACCACTTAAATTTTGTCTTGCAACCTTTTGTATCTCAATATCATATTCTTTGACCGTTTTTCCATCAATGTTAGATAATATTTTTGCAGGGCCTTCTTTTATTTGAGCTCTTAATGCAATTGGATAATCTTTTGAAGTGAGCCTATCATTGTATCTATTATCTAAAGTACCATATATACCACCCTCGCTATTAGCGATTATTTTCCCTAGCTTTGTCTGATCTTCCATAAATAGCCCTTTAAGTTCTCCTGGTGTACCTGATTTACCCTTCTTAATACCAACAACATCGCAATTAAGTATCTCTCCATCTTGGATAGGCATTAGAGCGCCAGTATCAATGTCGGTAATTCCATGTCCTAGGGCACCAAATTTTCCTGATTTTTTATCAAAAAATGTTAATGTCCCTATACCTGCTGTGCTATCTCTTACCCACATGCCTAGTCTGTATACATTGTCCTCAGATGATAAAATTGGAGTTACTTCTGTAGAAAAAGTACCATCTCCACGCCTTAGATTAATTTTTAACGTTTTTCCTTGAGATCTTTCAATAATATTTACTAACCATTCAGTTCCATCAGCAGCTTTTCCGTCAACTTCTTCAATTATGTCACCCGGCTTTATCCCACTATCTTTTGCAGGGAGGACATTCCTGCCTGTTGAATCTGCCACATCCGCTAATCCTATTATCATGACTCCTTTCAAAAAAAGTTTTACACCTACTGTATTACCGCAGGCTGATATCTTTAAATTTGGTACAATATCCACTTTCATAGTTTTAAGTGGTAAAAAGCCAAATGCTTTTAATGTAAGAGATAGGCTTCCTTTTTTACTAGGTTTCATAGCAACTTGTTTATCAAAACTCACTAGGTTGATACCGCCCTTATTTGATAGTTCAAGCATACCTTTTTTGTCTGTCTTAAATCCAAGTGTAAAAGGACTTGCAAAATTATAAACATACTCTTCGCCTTCAATTAGAGTTATCTGTGTAGGCAATAAAGCAATTGTTCTTATATAAGATAAAGCCATAACGGTAAAACATACTGCCAGGAAAAGTACTAATCTTTTGTTTTTTGACCTAATGATGAACATGCTTCACTCTCCTGCTGTCTTTTTTTCTTACGAAACATTATCATCATTTAGTTTACCTTTTGAAAATTTCCTTATGCTAACAATTTAATCCTTTACATTAAAATTGATAAAACGAGATTCTTCGCTTCGCTCAGAATGACAAATCAAATCTGATCAAATAGAAAAAGCCCTCAGTGTGAAATTAAACTGCTATTTCTAGCAAGTAATTCACATTGAGAGCTATAGAATCTTACATTTATTTTTTGCCGCCTCTAAACCAATCTGATACCATTCTAAAAAACAACTTCAAAAATGAAGCCTTTTCAACGTCATTAGCTGCTACAAGGTCAACATTTCCAACTACTTTATCACCTGACTTAAAAGCAACTGTTCCAACCTTATCTCCAGCCTTCACAGGAGCTGTTATTCCAGTGTCTAAAGTAACATCTTTTGTAATTGAATTCTTATCGCCTTTTTTAATAAGTGCACTGACATCATTGGCATAAATAGCTTTTACATTTGTCTGAATTCCTTTTAATACTTCAACATTTCCTGCCTCATCGGATTTATTGCCAATAACGGTTGACTCATAGTTGGCAAATCCATAGTCCAGAAGCTTTATAGTCTCTGCAAATCTGGTACTAGAGCTTTGTTCGCCTAAAACTACAGTTATTAGCTGAAGTCCATCTCTTACAGCAACAGATGACAAGTTATAGCCTGCAGCATTTGTTGATCCTGTCTTAAGACCTTTCATACCATTATAACGGCTCAATAACTTATTTGTGTTATCAAGGTCCATTATTTGTGGTCTTACGCCTTCACCAAACTTATCTCTAACAATAGACGTGTAATCCAATATCGCAGGATGCTTAATAACCAATTCCCTTGACATTATGGCAACATCATAAGCCGTGCTGTAATGATCAACATCAGTCAACCCTGAACAATCAAGAAAATTAGTGTCCTTCATTCCAAGTGCCTTTGCCTTTTCATTCATCATTCCTACAAAAGCACCCTCACTTCCGGCAACCATTTCTCCCAGTGCAACTGTTGCGTCATTAGAAGAATGGATTGCCACACCTTTTAACATGTCCTTGACAGTATATTTTTTATCCTCTTTCGTGTCCAGATATAACTGTGAACCACCCATGCTCATTGCATGTTCGGAAATAGGAACATAATCCTCATATTTAATCTTTCCTGAATCAATAGCCTCCATTATCAAAAGCATAGACATTACCTTTGTAACACTGGCTATAGGAAGCTTTTCGTGCGAGTTTTGCTCAATAATAAACGTACCAGTGGCGCTATCCATAAGTACTGCGCCCTTTGCCTGAAGTTGATTAACATTTGTACTTGCCAATGCCTTGCTAACTGCTGTTGCATTATAACTGTTATCCATAATTTCCTCAGCAAAAACAGGCATTGCAAAGGTCCCGAATAGCAAGGTTATACTTAATGATATACTGATAAAAACTTTTTTAAACAGTTTGACCCCCTCCTTGATTCTCCCTACAACTCACAAAAATAAAGCAATGCAAAAATTCTATATAATACCTTTTAATATTATGCTTTGAACCTGCCAAATATGTCCGCAAACTTTGTAGGATTATAAGTTCACATAAATTATACTACATAATTGCGTAGCAAAAAATAGAAATATTTAACTTGTAAAGAAAACTTATTTATTAGTATTTTTCCACACCTTTAGAATCCACAAAAGCAAGAATTAACGGCTTTATCTGTAAAGGTTCACTTTGGAAGGAATAGCTGGAAAGTAATAACTCTGTGGCATCGGAAATCACCTCAGCATTATTTGTATATAATACAGCAAGAACATCACCTTTATTAGCTTTGTCACCGTTCTTTTTACGAAGCTCAATTCCTGCTGTATAATCGATCTTGCTTTCCTTAGTTTCTCTGCCAGCACCTAAAATAACTGAAACTTTACCTATCTGTTCTGTATTTAGACGGCTTACATAGCCTTCATTTTCACTTTTTACTTCTATAATACATTTCGATTCCCCAAACAATCCGTAATCTTCAATTATATCAGGATTGCCACCTTGCCTGACTATCATCTCTTTAAACTTATTAAGTGCACTTCCTGACTCAATTGACTCTTTTACCATTTTCATGCATGCTGAATCGTCCCCTTTTCCAGCAAGGTATAACATTTTGGCTGCCAGCGTATAGGATACTGTCTGTAAATCTTCTGGCCCCTTGCCTTTTAAGGTTTCTATGGCCTCTATCACCTCAATGCTGTTCCCTATTCCAAGTCCTAAAGGAATATCCATCTCAGTAACATAAGCCACAGTTTTTCTGCCAATGTTTTCACCTATCTTAACCATCTCAGCTGCGAGCTTTATAGAATCTTCCAAAGTCTTCATGAAAGCACCACTTCCAGTCTTCACATCCAATACAATGCTGTCAGCTCCAGAAGCTATTTTTTTGCTCATTATGCTACTGGCAATCAAGGATATATTGTTTACAGTAGCTGTCACATCCCTTAGTGCATATAGCTTTTTGTCAGCAGGGGCTAAATTACCAGTTTGACCTGCAACACAAATACCAATTTCTTTAACGTTTCTAATGAAATCCTCAATTTTCAATCCAGTATGAAAACCTGGAATTGACTCAAGTTTATCTATAGTTCCGCCTGTATGTCCCAAACCTCTGCCGGACATTTTAGCTACTGGTACACCACATGCAGCAACAATTGGGCCAAGTACAAGGGTCGTTTTATCACCAACTCCACCTGTACTATGCTTATCGACCTTTATACCACTGATAGGAGACAAATCAACAACATCCCCTGATTTGGCCATTGCATGGGTCAAATCAGCGGTTTCTTTCTCATTCATACCTTTTAAGAAAACAGCCATTAAAAGTGCAGCCGCCTGATAGTCAGGTATTGTCCCTTCAGTATAACCATGAATAAAAAAGTCTATTTCTTCTTTTGACAGCACTTTTCCGTCCCGTTTATCTTCTATTATTTCGTACATTCTCATCTTAATCACCAACCCTCCTTGAGTGGTTAGAGCTACAAAATCATAATATGAGTTTCAAAAAACTCTCCGCATCAAATCTATTGTTTAATTCAAAGTAATCAGCCAAAGTGGCTGCCATATCAGCAAAGCTAGTTCTCACTCCAATATTAGTTCCAGACTTTATTTTTTTGCCGTAAACCAAAAGGGGCACATACTCTCTTGAATGGTCAGTACTTGGTGTCGTTGGGTCACAGCCATGATCTGCAGTTATCATCAGAATATCTTCTTCTTTCATCAGATCTAAAACTTCCGGAAGCCTTGCATCAAATTCCATAAGGGCATCCCCGTAGCCTTTAACATTATTTCTGTGTCCGTATAACATATCAAAGTCCACCAGATTTGTGAAAATCAAGCCTGTGAAATCCTGCTTCATGTATTCAAGAGTCATATCCACTCCAGCCGTATTGCTTGTAGTGTGAACAGCATCTGTTATACCCTTCTTATTGAAGATGTCTTCAATTTTACCTACTGCCTTTACCTCAAAATCCTTCTCTTTAAGTTCATCAAGTAGCGTAATTCCTGTAGGATCCAAGGAAAAATCCTTTCTATTTGTAGTCCTGGTGTAATTACCAGAGCCCCCTACAAAAGGCCTTGCAATAACTCTTCCTACTGCATGGTCCCCAACTAACAAATTTCTTGCTTTAAGGCACATATCATAAAACTCTGCCAGCGGTATTACTTCCTCATGAACAGCAATCTGAAAAACACTGTCCGCTGAAGTATATACAATAGGTTTCCCCGTCCTAACATGTTCGTCTCCCAGTCTTTCAATAATCTCAGTCCCTGAAGCAATCACGTTTCCTATAGTTTCTCTTCCAATAAGTCTTTCGAACTCCTTAATAATTTCCTCAGAAAACGCATAAGGATATGTTGGAAAAGCCTTTTTTAAGGTTACCCCCATAAGTTCCCAATGGCCTGTTGTAGTATCTTTTCCAGCTGAACGCTCGGCCATTTTTCCATAAGCCCCGCTACAATCCACCTGACTTTCCACATTTGGAATATCAGTGATATTCCCAAGACCTAACTTTTTCATATTGGGCAGTCGAAGTTCGTCATAATTTTTCGCTATATTCACTATGGTATTGCTACCTAAATCGCCGTATTTTTCTGCATCAGGAAGTTCACCTATTCCTGCACTGTCCAGAACTATTACTATTGCTCTTTTCAAGTAATATCCACCTCCAAATTGTATATAAAGATTCTTCGCTACGCTTAGAATGACACAAATGCGCAAATTAACATAATAAAAGGAGGGACTAATGTCCCTCCTTTATTATACCATCATCTATGCTCTTGGATGAGTCTTCATATAGATTTCTTTAATTTTATTTTTCGCCATCTGCGCATAAATTTGCGTAGATGATATATCTGAATGCCCTAGCATTTCCTGTATTGACCTTAAGTCCGCACCATTCTCCAGAAGGTGAGCCGCAAATGAATGTCTTAATGTGTGTGGAGTAATATCTTTATTAATTTTCGCCAAGTTTTTGTATTGTTTTATAATCTTCCAAAAACCTTGTCTGGTAAGTCTCCTACCATTGACATTTACAAAAGCCGCCTTTTCATCAGGGTCCTGAATTAAAAAGTTCCTAGCCTTTCCAAAATACTCAGTCAATGCATTTAAAGCCATAGATCCTACTGGGATCATTCGTTCTCTTGTTCCTTTATTACATCTAATAAATGCCATGTCAATATTAATATCTTGAAGGTTAAGGTTAATTAGTTCTGAAACTCTAATACCTGTAGCGTATAAAAGTTCTAACATGGCCTTGTCCCTATACCCTTTTAAATCCACACATTTGGGTTGTTCTAAAAGCAACTCAACTTCTTGAGTAGATAATATTTGGGGCAATTTCTTTTCAACCTTAGGTGATTCTAAATCGGTTGTGGGGTCCACTTCAATAATTTCTTTTTTAGTTGAATACTGGTAGAACGAGCGTATAGATGCCAAGTTCCTGGATATTGTAGAAGTCGCTCTACCCTTTTTCTGAAGGTATAACAAATATGTGATAACAGTTGTCTTATTAGTGTTTGTAAGGCTATGTATATTAATAGAATCAAGATATGTAACATATTGCTCAATGTCCCTCCTGTAAGATTGGAGGGTATTTAGCGACAACCGCTTGTCATTCTCCAGAAAACTAACAAAATTTTGAACAAGATCTTCCATTTAAAAACTACTCCTTTTCGAAATAAAATTATTCAAGCAAGAATCTTGTATAACTACTTGAATTATCTCTTTACTACACTATTGCAATGCACTTTACGGGAAGTCACTAAATATTGTTGCAAAATTAAATAATTTGCTCTGCAAGATTCTAAAAAAGCTAATATAGAAAAATTTGTTATTATAATAATACGATTTTAATACTTTTTATGCAAGTTTTAAATGTTTTTTTGCATAATTATAAGTTTTTTTTGCAAAAAGGGCTTATTTCGTAAGGATTTTTACAAATTTCTCTTTCTAATCATGCATTTTAATATTATGTAACTAAATATTTCTTGATTCATAAGACGAAGAATATTCAAAAACTGTAAACTGATTATTTATTCTTTATCTTATATAATTTCATTTATTATTATTGACCTGTTTACCAACTTTATACATTAGTTTATCATAATTGGCATAATTAATTTTGCAAGAGATGATGAAACATAGGCTTCAATTAATACTCCACAAGTAATAAAACCCATTAAAAGAAGACCTAGCAATAAATAACTTGCAAAACTTGATCTGAATGAAGGTGTACTAATTAACCCATGTTTCTTTCTCCTTATTATAGAGAGAGAAAAGTTAATACCACTGACACCAAGGCACAATATACTAGGTAAAATAATGATTTCTTTAGGAACTACTGTCAAAAGTATAAATATCACTCCGTGAATGCCAAGCGCGCTTGAAATAAAGCCGGCAGAAAAACCAATAATAAAACCTCTTATGCCTATTGAAATAAATATAAATGGTATACCAATTATGGTAACTCCAAGTACCCACAAGAGCGTTACTATTTTGATATTTTCTACAAATCCCAACTTAAAAAGCTCTGCATTGTTTATTTCCTGATTGCCAAGAAGTTTCAAAAAACCATCAACATAGTTTTTTAATTCCTGCGCCTGCCAGGCCCCAAGCCCGTTTACTGTAAAGGCACCAGCACATATACCTATTACAAAAGCTATTAACAAGCCAAGATAAAGTCTGGCATTCCTCCTAATATGATCTAAAATTTCACGTCGTAATTTCAAGAACATTTTGTACCTCTTATCTAACGACTCTTTAATTTCTATCCTATTAGAATTTTATGCTGTAGACATAAAAAAAATTACAATACTAATTATTAAGTATTGTAATTCATATTTATTCATATTTTATTTTTCTTTATCTCATCTGTTGCCAGCTTATCACACTTATTGTTATATTCATTATCAGCATGTCCTTTTACTTTTATCCATGAAATGTTATGGATACTCGCCAACCTGTCAAGGTCTTTCCATAGCTCTTCGTTTTTAACAGGATCACCGGAAGCCGTTTTCCAACCCTTTGTCTTCCAATTTTTTAGCCAATACTGATTAAAACCGTTAATCAGGTAAGCGCTGTCACTATATAGTTCTACATCACATGGATATTTAAGCTTGCTAAGAGCCTCAACAGCAGCAGTTAACTCCATTTTATTATTAGTAGTATCTTTATCGAATCCTGATAACTCAACTATCGTTTCACCATAGAGAAGAACAGCGCCCCATCCTCCCATGCCTGGATTTCCAGAACATGCTCCATCAGTGTAAATAATGACTTTCTTCATTAATTAAATTTCCTTCCTATTTCCTGAGCACGCTTTGTGCAGTTATCCATAGCTTCCATGACAATTCCCCTAAAGCCATTTTTTTCAAGTGAATAAACTGCCTCTATAGTAGTACCAGCAGGTGAACAAACCTGGTCCTTCAGCTCTCCTGGGTGCTTTCCTGTCTCTATTACCATCTTAGCTGAGCCAAGTACAGCCTGAGCAGCTAACTTGTATGCCAAAGCTCTGGGTATCCCTGACTGAACAGCTGAATCTGCCATTGCTTCTATAAAAATGAATACATAAGCAGGGCTACTACTGGTTAGTGCAGTTACTTCACTCATGAGCCTTTCTTCCAAAACTTCCACCAACCCAGTACACTCTAAAAGTGATTTTACATATAGAGCTTCTTCTTTTGTAATACTGTTTTCATATGAAATCAAAGTCATACCCTCACCAACAAGTGCAGGAGTGTTAGGCATAGCTCTTATTATCTTGGCATTATCACCTAAAATTGATTTATAAAATGATAGTGGTATTCCGACTGCTATAGAAACCAACACTTTGTCAGCATCAAATGAAGATTTAACTTCATCCAATACTTCTTGAACATAATTAGGCTTAACTGCGAGAAAAACAATATCACACTTCTTCGTTAATTCAGAGTTATCAGCTAGGGCATTACCTCCTATTGAAGCAGCCAATTCTGATGCTTTTTCAAACGAAGCATCACTGATATAAATGTTATCAGACTTCATAAATCCTTTGGAAGCAATTCCTTTAATCAGTGCTGAGCCCATATTGCCAGCCCCAATAAAACCAATCTTTAAATTCATAATCCACCTCTATATTAATTATTTTAACTTCTATATTTTGACATGTATAAGATTCAACTGTTGCTATACTCCTTAATTATAATAAAGCTAGTGCCATTCTGAGCATTAGCGAAGAATCTCTTTGCATATTTCATTGTGCTACAGTTCTGTTATGTATAATGTATTAAAATTACAAAAATAATAATATCATAAATTGCATACTTGGGCAAAAATATTTCTTCCCTTGCTATTTGTTAACATAAGCTGATATCATGTTAATTATCGTGTTTTTAAGTTTAGTTTGTAGAACATATTATTAACCTTTCAATCGCAAATTAGTATCTGTTAAGTGGCCCAAGAAAAAACAAGGAGAATGAAATGCAACTTTATATAAAGGACAAAAGCTTTCTTAAAGAATTCCTCACTCTAGTTATACCCATAGCAACACAAAATCTTATACTATCTTCCCTTAACTTAATAGATACTATAATGGTTGGACAACTAGGAGAACAATCTATCGCAGCAGTTGGCCTTGCAAACCAGTTTTATTTTCTTTTTAACCTTTTACTCTTTGGAATTATCAGTGGAGCATCTATTTTGTTTGCACAATATTGGGGGAAAAAGGATTTAGTTAATTTTAGAAAAGTTCAAGGGATTGCATTGATTACAAGTATTCTCTGTGCAATTGTTTTTAACGTTATTGGAGTTCTTTTCCCTGAGTTTGTCATGGGTATTTTCTCAACTGATCCAGTAGTTATAGCTTTAGGCTCACAATTTCTTAAGGTTTCATCAATGAGCTATATATTTACTTCAATAACCTTTTGTTACTCCTTTGCCTCAAGAGCCTCCGGCGAAGCAAAAATACCTTTGTTCTCCAGCATCATTGCTATATTAATAAATATCGTTTTAAATTACATACTTATTTTTGGAAAGTTTGGTTTTGCCCCAATGGGAGTAAAAGGATCTGCGACTGGAACGCTTATAGCAAGGATAGTAGAAATGTGCGTAATATTAATAATAACGTATCACCTAAAACTACCTGGAGCTTCAACAATTAAAGAGCTTACTTCTGCAAGTAGAACATTTGTTGTCAGGATGTTTAAAACTATTAATCCAGTAATATTGAATGAATTTTTCTGGGCACTTGGTATCTCCATGTACACTGTAGCATATGGGAGAATAGGCACAGAAGCTATCGCATCAATTAATATTGCAACTGTAATAGAAAGGATAGCTATGGTCCTTTTTATTGGGATGGCAAATGCCTGTGCAGTAATTATAGGAAATAAAATTGGCGAAGGACAAAATGATAAGGCCTTTTACTATTCAAAAAAGTTACTTATAACAGGGCCGATAATTGGTATAGGAATGGGTGTTATTTTAGCACTTATATCCCCTTTGATTTTAACCTTTTATAAAGTGTCACCTGGAGTTGCCAATACATCTATTCACGTCCTTTATGCTATTTCTGCTTTGATGCCAATACGAGTATTCAACAATATTCTAATAGTAGGAGTATTACGAGGTGGTGGCGATACCAAATACACCTTACTAATAGATGCTTTTAGCGTATGGGTAGTGGGAGTGCCACTAGCATTTCTTGGAGCAACTTTCTTTAAATTTCCTGTTACAATTGTGTACTTGCTTGTTGGTGTCGAAGAAGTATTTAAGTTTATCCTTGGTCTATATAGGTTTAGAACCAAGAAATGGATAAACAATCTTGTTCACGAAAGTTAATACTGCCAGAATATGCAAATATCTAGTTTAATTCAATACTTTAATCACGTATCTCATGGTGTCTGCCGTTACATTCTCTACTATACCAAATTGTAGGTTTTCAAGGCCAAAATATTCTTCTATGGATTTCCTGAATTGTTCAGCATTTTCACTTTTAACTTCTACTATAATAGTGTCGCTCATAGATCTTTTGGCACTAGTAGCTGCTGATTTTGCAGCAAAGTAAGTACTCTCTTGAGTTGTAAATAAAGATGCACTAAAAGTTGGTATTACTTCCCCATTCAACTTACTTGCCTGTTCACTAATCCAGGAAATTGCATCATCTCTATTTTTGGTTTTAACCTCAACCTGCTGGCTAAGAAGCTGCACATGCTTTGAGGAAGTTGGTGTAGGAAGAACATCTTTATCTATTGAACCAACTGCATTCTGGTTATATATATTCACTATAGTTTGCGTATCCCCAAGGCTGCTATCCTGAGACTTAGGCGCTATTGTTACCTCTGGGCTCTTTGGACTAGCATCTAACACATCATGTGCAACAAAAGTATCAGTGTTATTGCTAATGGCATCGCTTCTTTTTGTTGATTCCGGTACTGTTTTAGCTGTATCTGCTTTCAAAGCCGTAGAACTTGCAAATTCATTACTCTTTACAGCTCCCTTTGCATTATCAGCAGAAGCTGATTGTGAGGAATTAGATGCAGCAGTTCTATCATACGAGCCTGTACTTCTTAATTTACCAGAAGCATTGAAATAAACAACTGAAAATATACATATTAAAAACATAGCCGCTATTGAGGAATATCTAATATATCTAATATATCTTCTATAGTTAATAACTTTCCCAGTGTTAGTCCAAAGCTCTTTCTCAGCTTTAGATGAAAGTTTCTCCAGGAAATCACTTGGTGGCTCTATCTCTTCTATTGAAGGAATATCATGAAGCAGGGCAGTAAGTTCTATTACTTGTGCACTACATTTTTCACAATTTTTTAAATGTTCTGATATTTCATCAGCTTCCTTTTGTGGTAGCTCATTTAGAACATATAAAGAAAGTTTCTCACTACATTTTTTACAATTCATAACTTAGCCCTCCTTTCTAACATTTTTGACGTTTCTTGCAGATAAATGTTCCAATTTCGGAGAAAGAATATTAGAAAGGGCAAGGCGTGCCCTATTTATTCTTGACTTAACTGTACCTTCTGATATTTTAAGCATTTTTGATATTTCATTATATGTAAAACCTTCTATGTCCCTAAGAACAATCATCGCTTTCTGGTCTTCCTTCAGCTTCCCAAGAGCATCCGAAATTTCTCTGATAGTTTCTCTCGACTCGGCATAATCACTGGGGCTCTTCTCCTTTGAAGGAAGATTATACATAATATAATCTTCTTCACTTGGGTCATTTATAACCATCTTATTATTATTTTTCTGTTTTCTTG
>Ga0123336_10002365_pt1 | contig 16367 bp, 16 predicted proteins | sample SSSSmetaG_FD_96466 | JGI IMG/M metagenome (GOLD analysis project Ga0123336, IMG submission 96466) | Glacier valley bacterial and archeal communities from Borup Fiord, Nunavut, Canada, to study Microbial Dark Matter (Phase II) - ​SSSS metaG | ecosystem: Environmental > Aquatic > Freshwater > Ice... | reverse complement strand
TTTTTATAAATTTTCGCCTTGAGTTTTCCATAATATCATTTTAAGTTATTTCTTTTTGCAAAATTCCTTTTAAGATATATAAAGGAAAATTTAAATTTATTCATTTAAAATCAGTATTAACTGGGATAATACAAATTATCTATTTAATCATTGATTTTTCCCATCCTTAATTAAAAGAATTTTTTTTTGAAGTGTTATTGAAAATCATTTTGTCACTTTTTTCTCAAAAGCATCTTTTACTTTTATACTAATAAATGTACTTAACCCTTCACCAATCATTGCTAATTCTTTCATCCTATTAATATTTTCTATTCCTGCACTTGAAAAAGTATATTTATAAATGTTGCCATCTTTAAATTTAACTTTAATAAAATCTACTCCAATCTGAAAAGCTATTACACCAGAATTGCCATTTTTATACTTCTGCATTTAAATTTTATATAGATGATCAAAAAAAATGAATTATGAGTTTATCAATATCGATAAATGCATAATTCATTTAGTATTTTCTATTAAAGAAAAACTTTGTAGATTAAATCAAATAAGAAATTAGTTTGATTTAATTTTTTGAAGACGGCCTATTTTTTCAAATAAATTTTTATTTTTTTTATTGAAAAATAGAAAACTTTGAAGTTGGTCTGTAGATGCAGTAAAAATAATTGTTCCGTCTTCTTTTTTTGTATAAGGTAAGGTCAATTTTTTTTCATAAATCATTTTTTGCATATCCTTACTACTGATTCCCAACAGCTCTAATTTATCTTTATTTATTTTTATTTCTTGAAGAAAATGTAAAGGTTTAGAAGAATCCCCTTCATTACTTTTTAAATAATCGAAATAATAACTATCAGCGACTGCGAATAAGGTTACATTTTTGTTTGTATCAGCCTTACTGGGTTTATCTCCACTTTCTTTACTTATAATTGTATAGCCACCACTTGGCTGTTTTATAATTAAAATATGAGGAAGGTTACTGTTCAGTTTGTTTTCAATAGCTTTCCACTCTCCTTCAATTTGAGGTAGAGATGTAATGTCTTTCTCTTTGTAGTAAGCCTTTTCGGACATTATACAATTTTGAAATAATATACTTAAACCAAAAAGAACAAATGCAAATAAACTCTTTTTCATATTTATGTTTTTAAAAACTTATAAAATAAAGTCCTAAACTAACATCCAAATATTGGATATCTTTAACTTCATTGTAAGAAAAAGCAGCATAATTATATCTAGCTGTTAAGTTTAAACCAAAGGTATCAGTAAATGGAACTAATACACCTGCACCAAGCCTGGCTCCAAACTTAACTGATGATTTACTATCACCAAATGCGCCATCCCATTTATTGTAAGTAACTAAATGTATGCCTGCACCAGCTGTAGCGTATGGATTAATTTTTTTATTAGTTGTAAAATGATAAAAACCGGTAAGCATTACAGGAGCCGTACTTAAATATTTTGTTCGTACAGAAGAGTATGATCCATTTCCGTTTGGATATGTTTCTCTAGGGTATTGTTCTTTAAAATTGTTCCATCCTATTGATAAACCTGCTGCAAATTTATCTGTGATAAAACTTCTAACATCCGCATTAAAACCGTTAATCATTTTATTAGAAATAAAATTATGTAAAGAGCCATTAGGTATGCCTAAAGAATAATTAACTGAAAAAATTTTATCCCCAGCCAAAACTTGAGAATTACTTTGAGAAAATGCACTTGTGTATATTAAAATAAAGACAAAAGAGATATATAAAAAATTAACTTTTTTCATATTAATAAGTTTAGTTTATTTTTAAATAGGTTGACTGTGTAAAAATATTTTGAATTCCATCTGTCAATCTTTTTTCAAGTGCTACAGATTGATTAGGTGAAAAATCTCCTAAAACTTCCCCTTCCCAAACTACTTTTAATTTTTTTGGATCAGTATGGTCTTTTAAATCAACCATTTGTAAAATAAGCGCGTCGTTAGTAACTTGATAATTGTAGATGTACGCAGGATTTCCATAATATCCTCCATAGCCACCATATCCATATCCATAACCTGATCCATAACCATAGCCCGAGCCATAACCATAAGGATAAGATATTGCTGTGCCAGTACTGATAACATTAACTCTATTTACACTTATTCCTACATCTGGATTCTGATCCTTGGGAACATATAAATAACCTTTTTGTTGCATGGCACTTTTAATCGTAGATAAAGTAATTATATCTATACTTCCCAGCGCCTTTTTAATAATTGTATCCTGATTAGAAGAATAAACTACAGAATCGGATATTGAATATGTTTTATAAGTAGAAAATTTACCCGATGGATCGTAATTGGTTATATACACGTCTTTTTCTTCAGGGTTTAATGAATTTTGAGGATTTGGAGCAATACAGCTAGGAAAAAATCCTAAAAGCATAAAGCAAAAAATAAAAATTAATTTTTTCATAATGTTATTCTTAATTATTTTTTTACAATATATGTGAATTACTAAAAGTATACCTAATAAAAAAGGCCTTTCATTAGAAAGGCCTTTAATAAAATGGTTTAATTGTTTATTTATACATTACTGATTTTACAGCTTCTAATGTCCTTTTTACACTTGGCAATATTGCTTCTATAAGCGTTGGCGCATATGGAAGTGGAACGTCAAGGCTATTTACACGAATTACAGGTGCGTCTAAATAATCGAAAGCAAAACGTTGCACATGATAAGTTATTTCAGAAGAGATAGCTGCCAAAGGCCATGCTTCTTCTACCACTACTAAACGATTTGTTTTTTTAACAGAATTGACAATTGTTTCATAATCAATTGGTCTAACTGTACGCAAATCAATTACCTCGGCTGAAATTCCTTCCCTTTCCAATTCAGCAGCTGCACTCATAGCTACTTTCATCATTTTTCCGAAAGAAACGATTGTTACGTCATTTCCAGAGCGTTTAACGTGTGCCTGGCCAATTGGAATTATATACTCTTCTTCTGGTACTTCGCCTTTATCAGAATACATTAATTCTGATTCCATAAAAATTACAGGGTCGTTGTCCCTTATAGAACTTTTAAGTAAACCTTTTGCGTCATAAGGATCGCATGGAACAACTACTTTTAAACCAGGTGTGTTTGCAAACCAGCTTTCAAAGTTTTGAGAATGCTGTGAACTTAACATACCAGCATTACCAGTTGGTCCTCGAAAAACAATAGGTACAGAATATTGACCTCCAGACATTGACATCATTTTTGCCGCTGAATTAATTATTTGGTCAATAGCAACTAACGAAAAATTAAAAGTCATAAATTCAATTATTGGCCTCAAACCATTCGCTGCGGCACCAACTCCAATTCCGGCAAAACCTAATTCAGCAATGGGTGTATCAATAATTCTTTTTGCGCCAAACTCAGCAAGCATTCCCTCACTCACCTTATATGCACCATTGTATTCAGCAACTTCTTCGCCCATAAGGAAAATCTTGTCATCTTTTCGCATCTCTTCTGACATTGCTTCCCGAAGGGCTTGCCTAAACTGTATTTCTCTCATACTTTAAATATTTGCAGAATAAAATGTTTTGTTTGCTGTAAATAAAACTGTTATTATTTTAAAATTCCGAGCAAAAATAAAGATTAACATTTAATAGACAAAAAGTAGTTTGTAAAAAGATAAAATAAAAAAACCTGCTTGATAAGAAGCAGGTTTTTTTTATTTTATAAAATTTATTTTAATATTTATTTAATAGAATTTTTAAATGCTTCGCTATTTAAATAAGAATCAAATTCTAAGTCTGTTAATGCTTTTGCTTTTAAAGAAGCATCAGCTTGAGTAGCTTTTTGTAAATTAGTTGTTAAAGCAGATTCGTTTTTAGCACGCGCAGCAGCGATAGCAGCAACATAATAAGTCCAACCTTGAGTTGCATCAGCAGTTGCTGATTCATTCAAAGTAGCTAAAGCAGCATCATATTGTTTAGATAATACTTGAGCTAGACCTTTATTGTATAAAACTGTTGCATCTTGACCTGCAGCACTTAAAGAATTAATTGCTTCGGCATAATTACCTGAACGGATAGAAGCAATACCTTGTTGCGCTTTGATTGAACGAGCAACATCTTGTCCACCATTTAAACCAGCAGCTTTTGTTAAAGCCTCAGAAGCTTCTTTTGCTAATCCTTTCATAGTATAAGCAACAGCTAAATTACTATATGCTTCAGCAGTTTCTTTTTTGTTGTTAGCCATTTGTAAATGAGAAATAGCAGCATTAACCATAGTAGACATTTGAGCTTTATCAGTTGCTTTTCTAGCCATATCTAATTGGATAGCTGCAACATTGTTATGTGCTTGCCAGCTATCAGATTTTTTAACTGCAGCTTCATAAATTGCTTGTTTTTCTTTCAAATCAGGAGTTAAAGAAGCAGAATATAATAATTCTTGTTCATTTAAAGCACCTAAGCTGTCTTTACCTTCAGCAATTTTTTTACCTAATACTGCAATTTCAGCATCTGGTTTTTTCTCTTTTAAAGTTAAAATTTCAGTTTGAGCAGCTCTTAATTTTGGATAAACGTGAGTAAATAATTTACCGTAGAAAGGTAATTTAGATATTTTTGCAGCTTTATCATAAAAAGAATCACCACCATCAACAATTCCTAAAACCTGATCTTTTTGTTCTTGAGTTAAATCTTTATAAGTAGCTAAAGAGTCTTTTAACATTGTCCAATCCAATACTATTGCTTTTTGAACGAATTCGATGCTATCAGATTTAGCTTTGTAATCAAACCTCTTCATTTGGCCTTTGTAGAATTTTTCAATCGAAGCAGAGCGGTGGCCAGCTAATTTTGTATTTTTTGTTTCTGTTCCTTCAGGAGAGTGAGAACCTGTGATAGTTACAGTTTTTGTAACGTTTTTGTGAGCAATAAATGCATCTAAAAACTTACCACGTTTACTAGATGTTTCACTTGCTCTCAAATCTGCATTGCCTTGAGAAAAGTAAAAATTTACATTAACAGGCACAAATTCAGGTTGGTTGTTATAACCATGATCGCCATAAGATACTAAATAAATATCTTTTACTAAACGAGAAGTAGTAATAAGCCCACGAGTAAAAGGATACTCAGGTGTAACTTTTGATTTACTTCCTTTAGCAGCAGTTCCAACTAAAATTAAATTTCCTCTTTGTTCCATTCCATCTTTGTAATCGAATGAAAAAGATTTATCAATTTTAGGTTGTTCTTTTTTTGCATTAGGATAATTTTCTGCTTTGAATTCAATAGAGCCTACATCTACTTTTTGATCTCCGTATTTGTATCCTACTGCTCCTGTATAAGTTGTTTTCTTCTTCAACATTTTAACAGGCAATAAGGCCGTCATATCAAAATTTACTTTGTTGCCATGAACTTCTAGCGGATCTGGAACAGTTGTCAGTTTCTGATCTTTTGCCTTTTTTATCATTTGAGGCAAAGTACAGCCTGAGAAAGTTAATACTCCAAAGAGTATAAGGGCTGATAAAGCTTTGTTGTTCTGATTCATATGGATTGGAATAAGTGTTTGGTTTTTGGTTCGCGAAATTATAGTTATTAAATTAGTATTGCAATTCTATAAGATTTTTTTTAAATTTACGTTATATATTTTTCTGTCATTAATACGAGAATTATTACATTAGGTTACGATTATGACTAAGTTTCAAACTTTTTTTGAGACAAATTTTTTCGGAGTATGTACAAAATTGGGTGAAAAGCTTGGAATCTCAACTTTTAGTATCCGATTATTTTTTGTTCACGCCTGCTTTTTTACATTTGGTTCTCCAATAATTATCTATCTTGGTTTAGCCTGGTTACTAAATTTGCGTAAATACTTACGTCAAAAATACCATCCAATCTTATGGTAAATTATTTATTTATTAAATAATTGGTTGTAAGTCTTCTTTTTATTCCAAAAGTAATCCTTTACTATGCTATTTGGAAATAATTTTTCTGAACTATCGTTTTTTACAAAAATCTGCACTTTCTGTCTATTTTCATTCCATTTATTAAAATATCTGTAAAAACTAAAATGTGCCTTTAAAATAGCAAGAAAATCTGATACAGTTTCCGAAAACAAAAACTTTATTGCCGCTATTCCATCTAAAAAAAGTCTGATAAAAATGGTTGTAAAAAGTTTTTGTGAAGGTAGATTCTTATATAATAATAAAATGCCATTGCGAAAATTCAAGAACGTCTTTCTTGGATGTGATTTAGGTAGTGTACCCCCACCTAAATGATACACAGTACTATAACCGCAATACATTATCTTATATTCTGCATTTTGCATTCTCCAACACAAATCAATTTCTTCCATGTGGGCAAAAAAATCATCATCTAGTCCACCCAATTGATGATAAATTTCTGCACGCACAAACATACATGCCCCACTAGCCCAAAAAATCTCAGTTATATCATTATATTGACCTTCATCTTTTTCTATTGTAGAAAAAATTCGTCCTCTACAAAAGGGGAAACCATATTTATCGATAAAACCACCAGCAGCACCTGCATATTCAAAATACTCCCTATTCACAAAAGATTTTATTTTTGGCTGACAAGCTGATATTTTACAATCGCTTTCCATTAATTGCAATATAGGTGCGATCCAATTACTTGTTACTTCAACATCTGAATTTAATAATATATAGTATTCAGCTTTTATATGATTGAAAGCCAAATTATAGCCTTTACTAAATCCATTGTTTTCTTCAAAAGCAAGAATATTGATTTGTGGGAAATTTCCTTGTAAAAATTTTAAAGAATCGTCCGTTGAGCCATTATCAACAACATAGATAGGATATGCTTTACTAAAATTTACAACAGAGGGTAAAAATTTTTCTAAATGGTTTTTACCATTGTAATTAAGGATAACAATTGCTAATTTTTCCAAATTGTATGAATACTAATCCGTTAGAGGATTAAATTTGTGGTAAAATAATTTAACTATTCATTAAACTATTTAAGTCAAAACCAGGAATGTTAGGTAAAACTCCTTGGGTTGCAGTTTGCATTTCGTCTTTTATTTTTAAATCAATATCCTGAACTGCTTTATTAATTGCTGCTGTTATTAGATCTTGCAAAACTTCTTTATCTGCAATGTTTAATAATGAATCATCAATATCAAGTTTAATTATTTGTCGATTGCCATTAATTGTTGCCTTAACTAAACCTGCACCCGACTCACTTGTTAATTGTAACTTAGATACTTTTTCCTGAACCTCCTTCATTTTTCCCTGCATCTCTTTCACTTTGCCCATCATCCCCATTAAATCAAACATAATCATTTTTGTTTAAGTAATAATATGATACAAAAGTAAATAAAATTACCTGATCAAAGCAAAGGTCCCACTTCTTTTAATGGATTTACCTGCAAAATCTACAGCATTTATATTATAAACATAAGAATCTATTGGCGCAGGTTGGTTTTGAATATTTCCATCCCAACCTTTATGTATATCATCTGATGCAAATATTACCTGACCCCATCGATTATAAATTGTCATATTAAAAGTTTGAATAAAAATTCCATCGGCACGAAAATCTGGATTTAAATTATCTTCGTTTGGTGTAAAAGCTGTTGGAATTGCTAGTTTTGAGTCTTGCTGCCAAATAAATATATTTGAATAACTAATTAAACCAGATGAAATGCAAGTTGCTTTAACTCTAAAACGAAAAATCTGCTGACTTTTATCAAAATCAGGAATTGCAAAATTTAAATTTAAGCCTGAATATAAAGTTTTAACAAGTGAATTATTTTCATCAATAATTTCCAACGTGTAATTTTTTATACCTGAAAACCATCCTTTGTATTCTGTCCAATTTAATTGTAAGTTTTCTTTTGAAAGGTAAACAGGGCAAACTTCAGTTGATGCAGATTGATTATTACACGAATCTTTATAACTAACCTTAAAGCATATTGGAGAGTTGTAGGGGTTGCTTTCTTTATAAGCGGGCTGTAAAGTAGTATTAATTAATAAATTATTTAGATAAATAGAATAATTTTTAATTGTTGTCGACAAAGGTGCAGACCAGCTTAAAACAGGTTTTCCATTTTGAATAGTTGCGGTAATATCGTTTATAGTAGGTGGAGGGTAATTAGTGAAACCTATTGCACAAGAAGGATAGGAATAAGAAAAAGTATTATTTTTTAAAACGGTTTTAAGCTGATAGCAATAATTGCGATGGCAAATTATATTGTTATCAATCAAAAAATTTTGAAATTGATTTATGCTTTCAGAAAATAAATTTCCATTTTTAAATATTTGGTATTTTACAAAATCATCTCCAGTATAAGCTTTCCATTTTAATGTGATATTATTGGTAGCACTTTGGGTATTAAATGGTAAAGTTTGAATTTTTATAGAAGAATCCTGAAAACAGTTTGTATTTGATTTTATAAAATATTGATAAACAGAGTTACTATCTAAATTTGAAATTTTTAATATGATAGTACTTTGGTTTGTATCAATAAAAGATTTTATGCTTTTAGTAACTTTTGAAGTTAAGTTTGTTTGATAGATATTATAACTTAAATAATTTTTTATACTATCAAATCGAATAATATCAGTTGTTAAGCTTGATCTATTTACATCAATCCATAAGGGTTTTGGAATGTTTTGAATTGGGGTAATTATTTTTGAAGCTGAAAGACTGCAGGATTTAAGATTACCAGTTACAACAATTTTTTTTGGAGAATTATTTGAATAGGGATAAAGAAAATTTCCTGAAAGATATGTAGATGGAGGTTTACCATCACCAAAATCGACTGTGTAATTATCATATCCCGAATCGTCAATTTGAATATTAACTTTTAAATTAGAACAAATGGAAACAGAAAAAGTTGGATTGTCAAGCACCTGTAAACTTTTTCCTATAGAATCCCCTGTTGCACCAATTGGTACAACCTGAGCAATTCTATATTTACCAGGTTTGGTGTATATATAATTAACCTTTAAAGTAGCTGTATCTGATTTAATAATTATAGAAGGGTTATTTATTTCGTCCACAAGGTAATTTACTATGCAATTGCTTTTTGATAAATCTAAAAGTGTTATTTGAGTCCCAAAGCATATTTTCGTTATCGAATCTCCTTTTGAATCGAGTATTTTAAAATTTGCCTTTGCGCCTGTTGATGGATTGCACGTTTGAGCATGACCATTTATTAGGAAAAACAAAAAGTGAATTATAAAAAAGATATTTTTCAAAAAGATATTTTTAATTTTTTTAAATAACGTCAATTTTATAAATATTATTGAATCATATCGCTATCAGCATCCAAATAAAATGGAAACTTTTGACGAAATTCAGATAGGTCATCTTTATTTAATATTATTGATTGAATACAATTTTCATTTTTTGCATCAAACAATGTATTTCCCTTGTAATCTATCATCGCAGAACCGCCAATATATTCCAAACCTTTTTCATCCTTACCAATCCTATTAACACCTACACAATAAGATAAATTTTCTATTGCCCTTGCTCTTAATAATGTTTCCCAAGCTATATGTCTTGCAGATGGCCAGTTGGCAACATAAATTAAGCAATCATAAATAGGTTCGTTATTTTGAGAAATATTTCTGCTCCACATAGGAAATCTTAAATCATAGCAAATAAATGGGGAAAACTTCCAATCTTTCCAAATCGCAATTTTTTTTTCCTGACCTGCAACAAAATATATATGTTCATCAGAATTTCTGTAAAGATGTTTTTTATCATAAAATAAATATTTTCCATCTGGTTGCATCCAAATCAAACGGTTAAAATATTTTTGATTTTCTTTAATAATAAAACTTCCTGTAATAACTGCTCCTGTTTGATTTGATAGTTGTTTCATCCACTTAAAAGTTGTCATGTTCATGGATTCTGCAAAATCAACATTGTTCATTGTAAAACCTGTAGTGAACATTTCGGGTAATACAATTAAATCAGTAGGTGTTTTTATTTTCCAAATTTTTTCTTCAAAAGCTGCTAGGTTAGCTGTAATATTTTCCCAATAAATATCAGATTGAATTATGGTAACGTTGAAGTTATTCATAAATTAATTTTTTTAGACACCTTTCTAGTAAGTTCTTCAGCAATTGATTTTGATCTTGAAAACGGAATAGCTTTGGTTAAATCATCAAAAATAATTTTATCATCAGATGACGAAACAATGATAAGATTTTTGTTTTCAGCAATACTTTTATCACAAAATGAGGGATATTTGCCGTTATCTTCACAAACAAATACACTTAGACCATGTTCTTCCATAGCCATGTGAGAACTGCTTTTATTTAAAAAATAGGGAGAAGTAGTTGTAATTCCGAAATCAATAAATTGAAGAAACTCCGAAATTTCAATAGCTGACCTGACACCAAGTTCTACAAAATATATTTGTGGATATTTGGTTTTCATATTTTGCCACTTTGCCATACCACTACCCATCTTTCCCGCTGAAATAATTATAATTTTTTTATCTGCAGGTTTATTTTTTAATAAACATGGTAATAATATATCTTCATTTAAATTTGGATATAAAGTCCCAAAAAAACCAAAAATTAAATATTTATTACTTAAATTATTTACATCTAAAGATGATTGGTTATTAATTTCATTTACAATCCAATTCGAATTGGGCTTTTCAATAATTGGAATGTTACTCAATATTGAAATTCTTTTTGAATCAATTTTTTTATGAAGTAGAAATGATTTGTTTATTAAAGTACTCACATTTATTAAAAAAGGATTTAATTTTTTAATCATTGCTTTTACATGCAATTGCTGAATAGCTCCCCATAATTGACTTTTCCACCCGGAAGTTAAATCCGATCCTGCCCAAAGCTCATGAAACATTATTTGAATTGGAACAGATCCTGAAATCTTTTTTAAGTTTTTACCAATATTAAGCGGCACTCCTTTATGATGAAAACTATAGCCGCAGTATTGAAAGCTTATAAAATCAGGTTTAAATAGATTTATTATATTTTCAATTTTCAAAAAGCGGTCTTTCCAAGGTGACGTAGTTGAAATCCTAATTGTTTTAATTGGCCCACCTTGATTTATTTTTTCCTCTTCAACATAATTTTCCACAAATGAATCATTTATGCCTAATACCATAGCATGGTGACCTATATGATTACAAAATGAAGCTAATATCATTGTATTATCACCTATTCCATCCCTCCCTTCTTCAATACAACCTGTAATAAATAAAATTTTCATTTTCAAATTAATTATAAATAAAAAGGTAAAACAAAAAATCTCCAAGATTTCTTATTTTACCTTTTCAATTTTATTTTTAAAAGTTTACTTAATTAATTTCCCCAATCTATTCCAGCGTATTTTTTTGAAAAAATTAGATTCATGATAATCTAAAGATAACCAAACGAATACACCTTTTCCAACAATATAATCACCCGGAACAAAACCCCAATATCTTGAATCTAATGAGTTATGTCTATTATCACCCATCATCCAATAATAATTTTGTTTAAAAGTATATTCATCAACTTCCTTGTTGCCAATAAAAAGTTTATCATTTTCAATTTTTGCATCTTCATTTCCATCATACTCTAAAAATATACGTCTGTAAATAATTAAATTCTCAGGTGTAATTTTGATTTTTGCATCTTTTTTAGGGATATATAACGGTCCGTAATTATCTAACGTCCATTTAAACTTGTCTGGATCCGGAAAAAGTCCATATAATGAACTCGGATCATCAATATCTTCAGTAATTGACTTTACAAATTCAACTTTTTTTAATTCTTCAACTTTTTCGGGAGTTAATAAAATAACATATAAACTTCCATTTTCATTTTCTGCCCTGCCTCGAATATCTCCTTCTCCTTGAGGTAAATCTAATATTCCATATTTTTTAAAAATTTTAGGAGAAATAACTTGATTGGTAATTACTTTATAGCTCGATTGAGCTTGAGGCGCTTTATATCCTTCAGCACCATTTATAAAAACTTTACCATTCGCAATTTTTAATGTATCTCCACCTATTGCAATACAACGCTTTATATAGTGTGTTTTTAAATCAACAGGGTGGTTTGGATCGCCAGGCCAATTGAATACAACCACATCATTGTTTTTGACTGATGAAATACCTGGTAATCGATACATTGGTAGTTGAATCCATTTTAAATAAGATGGAACACTATCAGTAAACCATAATTTATTGTCTGATAAGGGAACATGCAAAGGAGTTTTAGGTGTTCGTGCGCCATAATGAAATTTGCTTACGAAAACAAAATCACCAACCATTAAAGATCTTTCCATGGATGCAGTTGGTATTGTATATGGTTGCATAACCAACCAATGAACTAATGAAGCAACTGTAACAGCAAAAACAATTGTTTCGACCCATTCGCGAGCTGCACTCTTTTTAGGTTTTACATTTTTAACTGCATTTGCTTCAGGATTTTCAACAGCATTATCAGTATTTTTTTTATCAGAATTGAAATTCATTTTTTGATGTTATAGAAAAGGAGTTTATTCTTAAAATTTTATGTGTTTATTTTTTAATAAAAGCACAAATATATAATAATGTCTTAATATCATTTTAATGATATTTGAAAAATCAGTTTCAAATTAAAATTTCTTTTAAAATTGTAAATTCATAACGCAATCATTTTAATTAAATTATTTTTTCAAAATCATTTTCGATTTATTTTAAAAGTATCACCTAAATAAAAAATTATATATTTGTTTTTTTCAAAATTTGGCAATGTGAATTTAAAAATTTTATATCTTACTTATGATGGATTAACAGATCCATTAGGTCAATCACAAGTACTTCCTTATTTAGCCGGATTATCCAAAATGGGATATCAGATAACTATTATTAGTGCTGAAAAATCAGAAAATCTTAAAAAGCGAGGAGAATTTATCAAAAGTTTTATTGAAAAAAATAATCTTAAATGGAGCCCATTATCTTATTATAAAAAACCCCCTGTTTTATCAACCTACCTGGATATCAGAAAAATGGATAGGGAAGCAAGGAAACTCCATGAAGCAAATAAATTTGATATCGTTCATTGCCGTAGTTACATAACTGCTTTAATTGGCGAAGGCTTGAAAAAACGCTATAATATTAAATTTATTTTTGATATGCGTGGCTTTTGGGCTGATGAAAGAGTAGAAGGAGGGATATGGAAATTAAAAAACCCAATTTATAAATCAATTTATAAATATTTTAAAGTAAAAGAAAAAGATTTTTTAACAAAAGCTGACCAAACCATTTCCTTAACTTATAATGCGAAACTGGAAATAAAAAGTTGGGCAGGTTTTGAAGAAGTACCTATTGAAGTTATTCCTTGTTGTGTCGATACAGAATTATTCGATACAGAAAAATATAAAATTATCCATCTTGAAAAGTGGTGGAAAGCTTTTAATATACAGCCACACGAATTAATAATTTCTTATTTAGGGTCGCTAGGCACTTGGTATTTAATGGAAGAAGTGGTAAAATTTTGTAAAATTTTAAAATCCATTCATAAAGACGTTAAATTTTTATTTATTACTCAGGATGACCCAAAAATAATTTTGGATAAGGCTATAGCACAAGATATTGGTAGAGAATCTTTTATTTTTTACAAAGCGGAGCGAGTAGAAGTTCCATATCTTTTAAAATTAAGCCAAGCCTCTTTATTTTTTGTTAAGCCCAGTTATTCCAAAAAAGCATCTTCGCCTACAAGAATGGGAGAAATTTTAAGTATGAACATTCCTGTTGTTTGTAATGGGGAGGTAGGCGATATAGAATATCTTTTTGAAAATTATCCTTGCGGGATTTTAATGAAAGATTTTACTGAAAATAGTTTTGAAGAGGCAGCAAGTCAGTTATTATTATTGATTGATAAAATGACAAAAAATCCTCTTCCTTTACGTGAAACGGCACTCAGTTATTTCGATTTACAAAAAGGGATTGACTTATATGATGGTGTTTACAAAAAGCTATCGCCATTTTAATGAAAAAAATAATTTTCCTATTTCCATATCCACTTGGCACAGCTGCATCACAACGGTTTAGATTTGAACAATATCTTAAACTTTTATCAGAGCATAACTTTGAATTAGAATTACAATCATTTCTTGACAAGCAAACCTGGGAAATATTATATAAAAAAGGAAATTATATTTTAAAAACTATTGGAATAGTAAGAGGTTTTTTAAGAAGATTAGGTCTTTTATTTAAAATACATAAATACGATTTTGTATTTATTCAACGAGAAGCTTCTCCAATCGGGCCACCTTTTTTTGAATTTATAATTGCGAAAATTTTAAAAAAAAAAATAATTTTTGATTTTGATGATGCTATCTGGCTACCTAATACCTCTGATCAAAATAAAATTATTGCCTTTTTAAAATTTCATTCTAAAACGGGTTTAATATGTAAGTGGAGTTATAAAATAAGTGCAGGAAATAAATTTCTTTCAAAATACGCTTTAAAAAACAATCCCAATGTTTTTATTAATCCCACTACAATTGACACAAATCACCTTCATAATAAAATAAAATATCAAAATTCAGATGAAGTTATTATAGGCTGGACAGGTACTCAATCTACTTTAATTTATCTGGAAGAAATTATTCAGGTTATTCGAAAATTGGAGGAACATTTTAATTTTACCTTTTTAGTTATTTGTGATAAAAATCCTGATTATGATTTAAAATCATTTTCATTTTTGCCATGGAATAAAACAAGTGAGATTGACGACTTACTAAAAATAAATATTGGTATAATGCCACTTAAAGATGATGAATGGGCAAAAGGCAAGTGTGGTTTTAAAGCATTACAATATATGTCGTTAGGAATACCTGCCGTAGTTTCGCCAGTTGGAGTTAATTTAGATATTATAATTAATAATGAAAATGGATTTATTTGTATTAACCCTGAAGATTGGTATTTAGCTTTTGAAAAGTTATTATCAAATGCTACTTTAAGAGAGGAAATGGGTAAAAAAGCACGAAAAAAGATTATTGAAAATTATTCAATTCAGGCAAATTCTGTAAATTTTTTAACTCTTTTTGATTGACGTGTTGGAGCTTTACCAATGTTTCTAATAATGAATAGGGCTGATAAAAAGAAGGGCATCATAGGTATTTTATATCGAACCAAAGTTCCGAAATTATAACTTGTTACGCCCACACCAAAAGAAAATATCAATGTAAATAATAGGCAAAATATAATAATAGGATGCTTTTGAATGAGCCTTAATAATCTTATAAATTTTATTTCCCAAATTATTCTTAAAGTCATAAATAAAAAAACAAAAGCCTCAATAGCAGATAAAAACATCACAGGATTTTTTGCTTCCCAAATAAATGGTCTGTAAAGTGTAACAAAAATAGCTTGAGGAAGCTTTAAAAATAAATTTCCTATTGTTCCGTCAAATTCTCCCAAACTATAAGACGATCCCCCTTGAGAATTACTTACATATAAAAGCCATTCCGCACTTTCTCTTGTAGAAAAAGCAATATTTTCAAATTTATATTTTGAGTTTTCTTCCGTCAACTTAGTTACTGCTAAATAACTGGCAGGTACTGCAAGGGCAATTATGAAAGGTAAAGAAATAAACCTAACCAGGGCAGATTTTATTTTTGATCTATATTGAAGAAAAATCCAAAGAAAAGCGGGTGGTAAAAATGAAAGTAAAATATAAACTTTTATTTTTTCAATTATTATCATTGCAATTATCAAAATAACGATATTGATAATTATTTTTTTTCTTTTAATAAAGGCAAAATAAATAGCATTGAAAAGCCAACCCAATGCACCCAAAGTAATAGTATCTTTCATCAATCCTGAACCCCAAAAAAATACGGAAGGAATAAAAAAAACTGCAATTGCAAATTGTTTGTGCAATTTTGGATACATATCATATAATGCTTTATAAAAAGCCCACATGCCTGAAAAACAAAATAATGCAAAAAATATGGCTACGAGCGTATATGTATGAAAAGTGAATAAACTTAAAAAACCTGCGAATTGTACAACAGGATATGAGTGCTCATCAATAATATAATAAATGCGATGGGTATAAGCATATGTTTCAGGATCGGTAGCATTGTTAGAAAATATTATTTTTAAAGCAATAATTGGATTTTCTAAAAAAGCGTCCCAAATAGGTGTAGTGTCGCGAAAATAATTATAAGTATCTCCTCCGCCATAATAAAATTGATAAATCAACCCTAACGAAATTGCACCAAATATCTTTACACTTAGTGCAGGTAGAAAATATTTTTTTGTAATAGAATTTGATTGTTTCCTGCGGTAAATTATTGCAGCAATATAAATAAAGGGCAGATATAGAAGGGTTAAGAATATATCTTTAAGTTCCATTCGCAGGTATTTCTAAATATTATCAGTATGTTATTTTTTTACTAACGTTTAATA
>Ga0123336_10002364_pt1 | contig 16367 bp, 14 predicted proteins | sample SSSSmetaG_FD_96466 | JGI IMG/M metagenome (GOLD analysis project Ga0123336, IMG submission 96466) | Glacier valley bacterial and archeal communities from Borup Fiord, Nunavut, Canada, to study Microbial Dark Matter (Phase II) - ​SSSS metaG | ecosystem: Environmental > Aquatic > Freshwater > Ice... | reverse complement strand
TACGTCGCGGCCGTGGCCACGGTTAAGCGAGCACCTCTCGCCGGAGCACGCGCCCCTGCTCGCAGGCCTCGAGCTTGCCGACTCGCTCGCGTTCGACTTCCACACGTGGGGCCAGCTCCCCTACGACGCGGGCTTCCTGCGGCGCGGATCTGTCGCGCGGGTGGCGCGCGAGCCGCTGCTCGAGCTACTGGCTCCAGGAGAGCGGCATCGCCGTCCCGTCGACGACGCGCCATGGCCGCGCGCGCGCGGCCTGGTGGTGCGCGTGCGATCCACGACGACTCGTCTCTCGCGAGGTAACGGAGACGCAGAAAGTTGTGACGGATGTGGAAAACATCGCCGCAACATCCATGGGAGACGTGAAGAGTCGTAGCTGGTTGGTCCTCGGCGCAGGTGCGCTCACGCTCGCGGCGGTCTTCGCGCAAGGTTGCGGTGACTCCGGCGATCCGTCGGAGTTCGGTGATCCGAACGCGAGCAGCAGCGGCAAGGTCGGCCCGAGCGGCCCCGGCTTCCAGGACCTGCGCGACGGCAGCACCGAGGGCGGCGGCGGCGAGGATCCGCTGAAGAACAGCTGCGCGACGGCCTCGGCCGAGGCGCGGCGCCTGCCCGTCTACATGCAGTTCATCATCGACGGCTCCGGCAGCATGGATGGCTCCGACGGCGTCAACTACATCGCCGGCGAGCGCGAGGCCGATCCGCTGAGCCCCGGTCGCGACACCGGCAAGAAGTGGATCGCCGTGCGCGGCGCGCTCCAGGCGTTCTTCGACGACCTTGCCGCAAAGCCCGACCCGAGCTTCGCGGTCGGCATGTACCTCTTCTCGAGCACGGCGCTGAAGCCGGCGACCGCGGTCGACGTGCCGATCAAGTTCGTGGACGCGGCGCAGGCCGCGGCGCTGAAGGGCCGCCTCGCGCCGCCCGTGTTCCCGAACGGCGGCACGCCGCTCGGCTCGAGCATCGACGGTCAGCTCGGCATCCTCAAGGCGTATACGCCGAGCGCGCCCGTGCAGACGGGCGGCAAGTACGTGCTCGTCGCGATGACGGACGGCATCCCCACCGACAGCAAGACGGGCTGCCTCGCATCGATCGCGACCGCGAAGACGGGCACGCCGCCGGTCGCGACCTTCGCGGTGGGCGTCGGCAACGAGGACGCGAACCCGGCGACCGTCTACGACGAGGCGTTCATGAAGGACCTCGCGCAGTCGGGCGGCACCGCGGTGCCGGGCTGCAACCCGAGCTGGGGCAATGCCGACAAGACCGGCAAGCCGTGTCACTTCCAGATCACGCCCGGCACGAAGACCGCCGCGCAGATCCGCGCCGACTTCCTCGCGGCCATCAACGCCATCCGCGATGCCGTCGCGAGCTGCGAGTTCCCGCTCACCAAGCCCGCGGGCGCCGGCGAGATCGATCCCGCGAACGTGAACGTGGTGGTGACGAGCGGCGGCGTGGACAAGACGCTGCCGCTCAACCCGACCGACGGCTGGAGCTACGACGACCCGACGAACCCGTCGAAGGTCTTCCTCCACGGCAAGGCGTGCGACGCTCTGAAGGCCGACCCCGCCGCGAAGATCAAGATCGTGATCGGCTGCAAGACGCTCACGGTTCCGACGAAGTAGCGATCGATCTGGAGGAGGGCCGTGGGTGCGCCGAGACGCAGAGAGGTCTCGTTTCGATCCCCAGCAGTGCCCTCGTGGTCTCGTCAGGGGGCGGGGGCAGGGCGGCGCGAAGCCGAACCCGATCCGGCTCGGCGAATCGTCGCGGAGAACCGCACGCATCTTCAGGCGAGGTCGAACACCAGCACCTCGCCGCCGTCGATGCCCTCGATCTTCACGCTCTTCTGGTGGGAGATGCCCGCGCCGTCGCCCGCCGAGAGCTCCTTGCCCTCGATGCGGACCTTTCCGCGCGCCACGTGCACCCAGGCGTGCCGGCCCTCGCGGAGCGGCAGCTCGGCGGACTCCCCGGCGGCGAAGAGGCCTGCGTGCAGGACCGCGTCGCTGTGGACCGTGACGCTGCCGTCGCGTCCGTCCGGCGAGGCCACCACCTTGAGCTTGCCGCGCTTGTCGGCCTCCGCGAACGCCTTCTGCTCGTAGCCCGGCTGGATGCCCTGCTTCGCCGGCTGGATCCAGATCTGGAGGAAGTGCACGGCCTCGGTCTTCGAGGCGTTGACCTCGCTGTGCCGAACGCCGGTGCCGGCGCTCATCCGCTGGACCTCGCCCGGCTTGATCACCGAGCCCGTGCCCATGGAGTCCTTGTGCTCGATGCCGCCCTCGAGGACGTAGGAGATGATCTCCATGTCGCGATGCGGATGCGTACCGAAGCCCTGCGCCGGAGCGACGCGGTCCTCGTTGATCACGCGGAGCCCGCGGAAGCCCATGTGCTTCTCGTCGTAGTAGTCCGCGAAGGAGAAGGTGTGGCGCGAGTCGAGCCACCCGTGCTGCGCGTGGCCTCGTTCCCCTGCCGGTCGAATGTTCATCATTTTCGGACTCCTCTTCTCTCTGACCCCTGCATCATGGGCCCGGCAGACCATTCTGGAAATCGGCAATCGATTGACGTCAACCATCTGCAAATGAGATGGATGGGCCATGTACGACCGGGTGACGCTCGACCAGCTCCGCGCGTTCGTCGCGGTCTCGGAGGAGGGCAGCTTCTCGGCCGCTGGTCGCAAGCTGAAGCGGGTGCAGTCGGCGATCAGCACCGCGATGGCGAACCTCGAGAACCAGCTCGGGGTGCCGATCTGGGACCGCACCGCCAAGATCCCGCAGCTCACCGAGCAGGGGACCGCGCTGCTGGGCTCGGCGCGGCGCGTGCTGGCCGAGGTCGACGGCCTGCGGCGCCTCACCGCCGGGATGGTGATGGGCATCGAGGCCTCGGTCTCGCTCTGCCTCGACGCGCTCTTCCCTCTCGGCGCGCTCATCGAGCTCTGCGCGGCGTTCGCGAAGGAGTTTCCGGCCGTCGATCTCCGGATCGATACGCAGGTCATGTCGGCGGTGTCCGCGCGCGTGCTCGAGGGCAAGGCCTCGCTCGGGGTCGCGAGCCCGCTCGGCCTCGTGAAGGGGCTCGAGCGTCAGGCCCTCGCCTCGATCCGCATGGTGCCGGTGGTCAGCCCGAAGCACGCGCTCGCCGCGCGCAAGGGACGCATTCCCGCCAAGCTCTTCGCGGACTGCGTGCAGCTCGTGCTCTCCGAGCGGAGCGACGCAGGCGTCGCCGACCAGGCCGTGCTCTCGCCGCGCACCTGGCGCGTCGCCGATCTCCACACGAAGCACATGATGCTGCGCGCCGGCCTCGGCTGGGGGAACCTGCCGGAGCACGTCGTGCGCGACGATCTGCGCGCGCGCCGGCTCGTGGCCATCCAGCCCGCGGCGTGGGGCAAGGACGAGCACACGCTGCACCTCTCCGCCGTGTACCGCAGCGATTCGACGCTCGGCCCCGCACATCGCTGGCTTCTCGAGCAGCTCGAGATTCATTGCGCCAAGGAGCTACTCAAGTGAGTGATTCTCCCGCGATCCGCGATGAGATCGATCCGCGCTTCGAGCACCATCCCGGGGGCCACGGGTCGACGCCGTTGTCGCGCTTCATGCGGCCCGGTCCATACGCCACGCGCCGCGGGTGGCGTTCCGGTTCGTAAGCTGCTCGAATCTCGCCAGGCGATGGCGTGCGGATGATTCCGTGTCCGAGGTGCGGAACGAGCTGCGAGGAGACGCATCGCTTCTGCCATGCGTGCGGGACCGTGCTCGGCCCGCGGCCTGGCGAAGATCCGCTCCTCGGGGTCACGCTGCCGGGCGGCTATCTCATCCGCGAGCTCATCGCCGAGGGCGGGATGGGGCGCATCTACCGCGCGGAGCAGGCCGCGCTGGAGCGGGAGGTGGCGGTGAAGGTCATCCACCCTCACCTCGCGGGCGACCCCGACGTCGCGCGGCGCTTCCTGGTCGAGGCCCGGGCGGCAAGCCGTCTGACGCACCCCAACGCCGTCACCATCTACGCGTTCGGCAACATGCCGGCGGGGCAGCCGTACCTGGTCATGCAGCTGCTGGGCGGTAAGCAGCTGAGCCGCGTGCACGAGGAGGAAGGGCCGCTGCCGCTCGAGCGCATCGTCGACATCCTCACGCAGGTGCTCGGCGCGCTCGAGCAGGCGCACGCGCTGTCGATCGTCCATCAGGACGTGAAGCCCGACAACATCCTCGTGGAGCGCCTGCGCTCGCGCGGCGATCTCGTGAAGGTCATCGATTTCGGTCTCGCGCATCTTCTCGCGGACACGTCCGATCCGTTCAACGCGCCGCTCGCCGGAACCCCGTCGTACATGAGCCCGGAGCATGCGCGCGGCGAGCGAGTCGACGGGCGGAGCGACGTCTACTCCGTGGGCGTCATCCTCTACCAGCTGCTCACCGGGCATCTGCCGTTCGAGGCCGCCACCTTCACGCAGACGCTTCTCGAGGTCCTCAACGCCACGCCCGTCGACCCGCGCGATCGCGCGCCCGAGCGCAGCATCCCGGACGCCCTCGCCGTGACGACGATGCGCGCGCTCGCGAAGAACCCGAACGAGCGGCAGCAGACGGCCGCCGATCTCGCGTATGCGCTCACGCGCGCGGTGCCCTTGCGCCGTCCCAGCGCTCACTCGGTGCCGCCGCCCGCACCCCCGCCGCTCACGTGCACGGTCTGCGGCGCGAGCAACCCGCAGCGGCGCGCCTTCTGCGGTGAGTGTGGAGCCCCGGCTGTGATCCCCGAGGAGCCTCTCCTCCGAGAGTGACGAGACGAACGATGCCCGAGATCACGGCCGCCGCGCATCCATCGCGATCTGAAGCCGGCGAACGAGTCGCGCACCGCCACGCAGACCGGGATCGGCACGGGGACGCCCGCCTTCATGGCGCCCGAGCAGGCGCGCGGACGCTGGGACGAGGTCGACGCGCAGAGCGATCTCTGGTCGCTCGGGGCCACGATGTTCTGGCTGCTCACCGCAACCACCGTGCACGACGCAGGTACCGTGCAGGAGCAGCTCGCCGCGACGTTCACGGTGCTGCGTCGCGCCCTCGGCGACGCCCGCGCCTTCCGGACGCAGCGCGGGACCCGCTCTGCCGGCGTGGCTGGAATCCGCGTCCAAGGACTCCGGTAAGCGCCCGGACGCTCGTCCGAACGAGGACTCGATCTACTGACGGCGCGGTGATCATGGCGGGTCGTGGTATCGACCCGCCCCCATGCGATCGCCCCTCGTCCTGGCAGCGCTCCCGGCGTGCGCGCTCGTCGCGCTGCCCGCGCTGCCCGCGCTGGCCGCCGCAGCGGAGCCCGTGAAGGCGTGGTGCGCGCCCGAGCTCGTCGAGCTCTCGGACCACGTCTGCTACGTGGACGGCGGCGCGCCCGACGATGGCCGCCGCACCCTCGTCGTCTACCTCCACGGCGCGCTCGCCACGAAGCCAGGCTTCGCCTGGATGCAGCAGCGCGCGATGGCGACGCACGCGAAGAAGCACGGCTTCACGGTGGTGATCCCGACGGGGCCGAGTGACGGCGTCGGCTTCGTGTGGCCAGCCTCGGCGAAGGAGCTGAAGGAGAAGGAGCCCGCCGTGCTCGCGGGGCTCGCGAAGGCGCGCGCCGACGTCGCGCAGCGCGTGGGGCACGGGTTCGACGAGACGTTCGTGGTCGGCTTCTCGAGCGGCGCGTACTACGCGAGCTCGCTGGCGCTGCGCAGCGCGCTCGACGTCGAGGGCACGATCGTCCTCGCGGGCGGCGCCGGCTGGGTCGCGCCGGGGCGGGGCAAGCGAGCGCCCGTGTTCGTCGGCGTCTCGAGCGCCGATCCGCTGAGCGCTGCGCACTCGCGCGGCCTGGCCGGGACGCTCGCGACCCTCCGCTGGACGGCGCGCGCCGAGGAGCGCGCCGTCGGACACGGCGTCGACCCGGTCTTCATCTCTCATGGAATCGCGTGGCTACGCGATCGCACCCCGCGGGCTATCGCAACCGCCGCGGAGCGGTAGGATGCCGCGCATGCGCGCACTTCACGTTGGCCTTCGTCCGGCGTCGATCGCTCTGCTCGTGGCCGGCGCCGCGCTGATCGCGCACGGCGCCGTCGCCGACGAGCCGAAGCCGCTGAGCTTCGAGTGGCGCGAGATCGGCACGAACCACTGGCAGATCAAGACCGCGCCTGGCGAGGCGCCCGACGTCACGGACGCCGCCGAAGGCAACCGCGGCACGTGCGCGCCGGGCATGGTCGACGTGAAGGGCAAGTTCCGCCTCACCGAGATCGGCGACGAGCTCCAGAAGGCCATCTGTACGAAGTGGATCAACCGGGAGTTCCCCGAGCGCTGCGCCACGTTCGACAAGGACAAGTGGGCGGCGGTCCGCGCGAAGCTCGCCACGAAGGACATGCACTTCTGCATCGATCGCTTCGAGTACCCGAACCGCAAGGGCGAGTACCCGGTCATCTACGTCAACTGGCACGAGTCGGTGAAGATGTGCGAGGCGCAGGGCAAGCGCCTGTGCGGCGAGGACGAGTGGACGTTCGCGTGCGAGGGTGACGACGCGCTGCCTTATCCGTACGGCTACGATCGCGATGCCGCCGCGTGCCTCGTCGACAAGCCGTGGCGCGCGTTCGACCCCGGGTCGTATGCCGGCAAGAAGGACGCGATCATCCGTGAGCTCGACAAGCTCTGGCAGGGCGTCCCTTCGGGCTCGCTCGCGAAGTGCAAGAGCCCGTTCGGCGTCTACGACATGACGGGCAACGTCGACGAGTACACGAAGTCGCTCTCGCCGAAGGGCAGCCCCGCGATCCTGAAGGGCGGCTACTGGGGCCCGGTGCGCACGCGCTGCCGCCCCGCGACGCGCGCCCACGGCCCGGAGCACGCGTTCTACCAGCAGGGGTTCCGCTGCTGTAAAGACGGCGCATGAAGGCTGCGGAGCCGCTGCGTGCGTTGTCGAGCACGTTCGCCGAGCAGAGGATCACGGTCATCGAGCCGTCGACGCGCTCGGGGATCTGCAAGGGCGCGCCGGCGCGAGACGTCGTGGAGGTCGCGGTGCGCTCGATCCTCGACGTGCTGCTGGAGCGCGCGGGCCTCGTGCGCGCCTTCCTCACGCAGACCGCTGATCCCTCGTTCGCCGCCGACCTGCGCGGCGTTCACGAAGGAGCAGCTGGCGGAGGAGACGTCGCGCGCTCGTCTGCGCGTACCTCGGGCTAGAGCGGACGATCGCGATCCGCGAGGACTCGCCGGAGCTCGCGCGGACCAGGACCATCGCCGCATCGAGGTGACGGGCCGCGCTCCGCGCGATGCGCCGCCGCCCACGCGCCGCAGCACGAAGACCGCGCGCTCGCTCAGCTCCAGGTCGCCGGCGGCGCCGGCACCGTGACCGTGACCGTCGTTTCACACCCGCGCGCCGCGATCACGTGCCAGGCGGCAAATCACGGTCGTTTCCGGGGCGTCCGCGCATGGTCCGGCGGTTGCTAGCTCCACCGTCCATATGCGCCTTGCTTCGACTTCGCTTTCTTTCGTTGCCTTTGCTGCCGTCGTCGCGTCCTCCGCTCTCGTCGCCTGCGGTGGCTCGCCCGAAGATCGCTCCCCGACTCCCTACGAGGAGGGCAGCGGCGCGATCGCTCCGCTGCCCCCCTCGCAGGCGTCGCCCGGCAAGTCATCCCCGGCCGCGCCCGTCACGAAGCCCGACGACGGAGCGTTCTCCGAGGTCGTCTATGTCTTCATGCGCGACCGTCGGAACCAGAAGTGGTTCTGCACCGGGACGCTCGTGGCGGCGCAGCGCGTCGTGACCGCCGCGCACTGCCTCGATCCGATGTTCGTGAGCTACGAGATCGTCGCGCCGCTGGCGCCGGATCGCCCGCGCGTGAAGGCGGCCGCGCCCGCGCAGCTCAGCGTTGCCTTCGAGGACGTGGCGAACCCTGACATCGGCTTCCTCACGCTCGACCAGCCCGTGGTGCTCGGGCACTACGCGACGCTCACCGACGTCGGTCCCCGCGTCGATGCCGGCGAGTCGCTCTCGGCCGCCGCCGTGGTCCGCACCGACGAGCTCCCCGAGGCGCCGCTCGAGACCTCCGCCTCGATGCCCCTCAGCTCCACCGTCGACCTCGGCTACGAGCACGGCTTCGCCACGCCGCTCTTCACGAAGGGCGGTGACTCGGGCGCGGGCCTGTTCCTGGTCGAGAACGGCCAGATCACGCACCAGCTGATCGGCGTCGCGCGGCAGCCGGAGCCCTCCCGCTCCCTCGACCACTTCACGCGCATCGATGCCTCGTTCCTCGCCTGGTACGGGGACAAGACGGGCCGCTGAGCGACCCTCTCGCGTAGGTCTCGAGCGTCACCTACGGCCGCATGCTTCGGCTTCCACGTCATCGTGCGCACCGAGTAAGCTGCGCGACATGTATTTCGACAACCTCGGTCAGATGAAGAAGCAGCTCGCGCAGATGGACAAGTGGCTCGCCATCGCCACCACCTACGCCGAGACGAAGAAGTTCGATCCCAACATCCTCGTGACGACCCGCCTCGCGCCGGATCAGTTCGCGTTCGCGCGTCAGGTGCAGTCTGCATGCGACACGGCGAAGCTCGCCGCCTCGCGCCTCACCGGTAAGGATGCGCCGTCGCAGCCCGACACCGAGGCCACGCTCGCCGAGCTGAGCACGCGCATCAAGGCGACGCTGACGTACCTCGAGGGCTTCTCGGCGAAGGACTTCGACGGCGCGGAGCAGCGCACCGTCACGCAGCCGCGCTGGGAGGGGAAGATCATGACGGCGCACGACTACTTCCTCGAGCACGCGGTCCCGAACTTCTACTTCCACCTCATTACCACGTACGCGCTGCTCCGCCACAACGGCGTCCCGGTCGGCAAGCGCGACTATCTCGGCGCGCTCTCGCAGCGCCTCCCCTGATCGGACGAGGCGAGATCCGGGCGCTACGAAGGGCCGCCGCCGCAGAGCGGACAGGGATCGCGCAGCTCACCGACCGTCTTGCACTCCTTGCACTCTACACGGAGTGTGTGAAACCCCGGATCCTCGGGGGCGGTCTGCGTGCGCGCCTTGTTCGCGCGCTTGCCCTCGTAGATCACGATCGCAGGAACGTACGCCATGGCGGTGACCAGCTTGCTCCCGCACCCGGTGCAACCGGTCGGCAGAGGCATCGCGTTCTCGGATTCGAGGGCACGCGCCACGCCGTCGGCCGCGGCGCAGCGTGGGCAGGCGGTCGCGGTGAAGAGCGTCTTCTTGCAACGATCGCAGGCGATGCGGAACGTGCCGCGCACCAGGTCCTCGCCCTTGTAGCCCCACGACGGTGATCCGTAGGGCTCTCCTTCGAGCAGGGGCATCCGCTGGACGACCAGCGCCTCGATCTCGAGAGACGTGCCCGAGCAGTCCGGGCAGCCCCGATCGACGATGACAGTGAACTCTTCTTCCGACAGCGGCATTACGTGACGATGCCACAGCTCGAGCACGCGCGCTCGGCTCGCAATTCGTGTCCAGCACCTGGACAATTCCGGGATTCCCGGCGCGCATCTGACTAACGTTCACGCGCGCGCCGCCGGGTGCTTGCAGCGCGCCGACCGCAACTCCCGCGTTCTCTGGAGACCATCGAATGCGAACTCGCCGATCGATCCGCGCCTCGCGCGCGTCAGCCACTTCCCGTGCGCTCCTCCTTCTCGCCCTCGGCGTGGGGGTCCTCGCCGCCTGCAGCCCTCAGGAGACTCCTCCTCGGGGCCAGCAAGGCCCGACGCCGGGCGAGGGCGCGCCCCACGGCGCGGTGCCGGGCTCGAATGTCGAAGCGCCGGTCGTCGCCTCGCGCGATGCGGACGGCGCGTCGACGTTCCTCTGGGCCGGACGGTCGAGCGCCTCGCGTCCGATCGCAGGCCCGGCGGCGGACATCGCCCGCGCCCACCTCGCGAGCCACGCCTCGCTGCTCGGCATCTCGCGGCAGCTCGTTCGCGGCGCGCTCCTCACGAACGAGCACGCGCTCGAGGGCGGCGGCACCGTGGTCACGTTCCGGCAGCAGCTGAACGGGATCGACGTCTTCCGCACACGCGCCAGCGTCATCCTCGACGGCACGAACAACCTCGTCGCCATCTCCGGCAACCTGCGCGCGGCGGCCTCGATGCCCGCGAAGGTCTCGGCGTTCACGCTCACGCCGGAGCAGGCGCTCGCCAGGGCGTATGTCGATCGCTTCGGCGCCGCGCTGCCTCCGGGCGCGATCGCGGACGTCGGTCCCGAGCCGAACGGCGAGTACCACGCTTACCGCGTCACCACCGCGCCTGGGGCGGCGCGCGTGCTCGACACCGCGCGCGTCCGCAAGGTCTGCGTTGCGCAGAAGGGGAGGCTCGTCGCCGCGTACCACACCGAGCTCCTCGCGCGCGCCCCCGGCTCGCGCGACAACGACGGCTGGCTCCTGGCGATCGCCGCCGACGACGGTCGCACGCTCCACCGCAGCTCGATCACGGCGCACGAGAAGTTCACGTACCGCGTGTGGGCGGAGGCCGGGCAGAACAACATCCCGGCCGACGGCCCGCTCGTCGACTCGACCCCCGTAGCGACCATGCCCGCGAACACGAAGGAGGCGGGCTACGCCGCGCCCATCCTGGTGTCGGTCGACGGCTTCAACAAGAACCCGAAGGGCACCTTCGATCCCTGGCTCACCGCCGCCGCGACGACCACGAAGGGCAACAACATCGACGCCTACAGCGATCGCAACAGCGCGCAAGACGGCACCAACGACGGCTACGACGCCGCCGACCTGCGCGCCGACGTGACGGCCGCGAAGACGTTCGATCGCGCGTACAACCCGCTCCTCCAGCCGGACGCCAGCCCCAACCAGATCAAGGCCTCCATCACGCAGATCTTCTACGTGACCAACTGGATGCACGACTACTGGTACGACTCGGGCTTCGACGAGAAGGCAGGCAACGCCCAGGCGAGCAACTACGGCCGCGGCGGCAAGGAGGGCGATGTCCTCCTCGCCGAGGGCCAAGACGGCGCCGATCAGGGCCAGTCCAACAACGCGAACATGAGCACGTTCAGCGACGGGCGCTCGCCGCGCATGCAGATGTACGTGTGGAGCGGGCCGCCGAACCACGCTCTGAGCACGACGCCCGCGGTGGCCTTCACCGATTCTCTGGGCAACGCCGCGTTCGGTCCGCAGCTGTTCGACATCACGGCCGCCGGCGCGGTCGCCGTTCCCCTCGACGCGTGCGTCGTTGCTGCCGATCTGACCGGCAAGATCGCCGTGGTCGACCGCGGCGGCTGCGACTTCGTCGCGAAGGCGAAGAACGCGCAGGCGGCTGGCGCGGTCGGCATCATCCTGGTCAACAGCGCGGCGGGCGTCGCGCATCAGCCGCCCAGCCCGGGCGTCGACGATCCGGCCATCACCATTCCGCTCCTCGGCATGAGCCTGGAGGACGGCGCGCTTCTCAAGACGAAGATCGGCGCGGGCGCGGTCTCGATCCACATGAAGCGCGGCGCGGAGACGCTTCGCGACGGCACCATCGACAACGGCGTCGTCGCGCACGAGTGGGGCCACTATCTCCACCACCGCCTCGTCGACTGCGGTAGCCCCTCGTGCGGCGGCATGAGCGAGGGCTGGGCCGACTTCAACGCCCTCCTCATGGTGATCAAGGGCGGCGACGCGCTCGACACCACCGCCTTCCCGCTCACGCAGTACGCGGGCGTCGCCGGGAGCGACTCGCCTTCGTACTTCGGCATCCGGCGCGCGCCGTATTCGTCCGACCTCGCGAAGAACCCCTTCACCTTCAAGCACATTCGCCAGAAGGCGGCGCTGCCGACCACCGCGCCGCTCTCCGACGTCACGCCCGACATGGCGGAGGTCCACAACGTCGGCGAGATCTGGGCGGAGACGCTCTTCGAGGCGTACACGAACCTCCTCCGCGACACCAAGGGCGCCTCGCCGCGCCTCTCGTTCGAGCAGGCCAAGCGCCGCATGGCCGACTACATCGTCGCGGGCATGAAGGCGACGCCGCCCGAGCCCACGTTCGTCGAGCAGCGTGACGCGCTCCTCGCTGTCGCCTACGCGCGGGACGCGAAGGACTTCGCCGCGATGGCGAAGGGCTTCGCGAAGCGCGGGCTCGGCGTCGGCGCGGTGGCGCCCCCGGTCGAGTCCGACACGCTCGACGAGGCGTTCGAGGACATGTCGTTCAAGGGCAACCTCGCCATCGTCGACACCACCATCGACGACGCCGTGCGGTCCTGCGATCGCGACGGCTACCTCGACGCAGACGAGAAGGGCGACGTCACCATCCGCGTGAAGAACGCGGGCTGGGTGAACCTCGCGAACACCACGGTCAGCGTCGCGGCGGCCAACGCCGGCGTCACGTTCGGCAACGGAGGCAAGGCCACCGTGGCCTCGCTCGATCCGTTCGGCGTCATGAAGGTGCGCATCGGCGTCTCGTTCGACGCCGCCGCGCTCAAGCAGACGACGGTGCCGATCACGGTCACGCTCGCGAACAGCGACTCGTTCAAGGCGACCGTCACCGGCACCATCGAGCCGCGCATCAACTTCGACGTGGCGCTCGCGAGCGTCACCACCGATGACGTCGAGAGTCCCACCTCCGCCTGGACGTTCGGCCACGGCCTGCCCGACCCGGCCGACGCGTGGAACCGCGCCGTCAAGCGCGACGCCGCCGGCAAGGCCATCAGCCCGCCGGACTTCCGCTGGCACGGCGACGACCTCCCGTCGGTCAGCGACGAGAGCCTCGTCTCGCCGAGCCTGGCGGTGAGCGCGACCGACGCGTTCAAGGTCAGCTTCACGCACAAATACTCGTTCGAGAAGGGCCCCGACGGCAAGGGCAACCCTCTCGTCTACTTCGACGGCGGCGTGATCGAGATCTCGCAGGACAGCGGCGCGACGTGGGCCGACATCAAGACGATCGTCGACCCCGGTTACACGCACACCATCCACGTCTCGAACCCGCCTTCGCCGGGCGACGACAACCCGCTCTCGGGCCGTCTGGCCTTTGCCGGCCTCCTCGAGGACTGGACGCCCGTGACCATCGACCTCGGCACCGCGCTCGCGGGCAAGACCGTGAAGAACCGCTTCCGGCTCGGCTCGGACGGCGGCACGAGCAGCGCCGGCTGGGACATCGACGACCTCGCGTTCAGCGGGATCACGAACAAGCCCTTCCCGTCGCTCGTCGACGACGCGTCGATCTGCAAGGGCGTCCCCGTCGCCGTCGCCGGTCCCGCGCAGACCGTGGCCCCCGAGGCCGCGGTCACGCTCGATGGATCGGGCAGCTCCGATCCTGACAAGGATCCGATCACGTTCGCGTGGGAGCAGCTCGACGGACCCGAGGTCGAGCTCACCGCGCCGACCACCGACGCGAAGACCGGCTTCACCGCGCCCAAGGTCACGACGGAGACGAAGCTGCTGTTCCGCGTGACCGTGGCCGATGCGAAGCAGGCGGCGAGCGACACGGTGGAGATCACCGTGAAGCCGAAGGACGTCACGACCCCCGACGCCGGCTCCAGCGGCGACATCGGCAACCCGGGCACGCCCGCCACGCCGCCCGACGGCGGCTGCGGCTGCACCCAGGTCGGCGCGAACGAGCGGGCCGGCGGCGGTGCGCTCGGCGTCCTCGTCGCGGGCGCGCTGGCGCTCGTGATGCGCGGCCGTCGCCGCCGCGACTGACGCCTGGAGCAGCTAGAGTGGACGGTGATGGAGCCGCAGATCGTCGCGCAGCTCGTGGCCAATCACCGCGTGTTCCTGGGCTTCCTGGAGCGCCGTGTCGGGAGCCGCGCCGAGGCCGAGGACCTCCTCCAGGAGGCCTTCGTGAAGGGCATCGACCACGCCGCGCCGCTGCGCGACGACGAGTCAGCGATCGCCTGGTTCTACCGCGTCCTCCGCAACGCGGTGATCGATCGGGAGCGGCGCCGCGGTACCCAGGATCGCGCGCTCGAGAGCTTCGCGCACGAGGTCGCCGACGCGAGCGTGCCTTCGCCCGACGTGAAGGACGCGGTCTGCCAGTGCGTCCGCGCGCTCGCCGGCACGCTGAAGCCCGAGTACGCGGAGGCGCTCCAGCGCATCGAGCTCGACGGTCTGAGCGTGCAGAGCTTCGCGGCCGAGGCCGGAATCGAGCCGAACAATGCCGCGGTGCGCGTCCACCGCGCGCGCGCCGCGCTGCGCAAGCAGGTCCTGGCCTCGTGCGGGACGTGCGCGGAGCACGGCTGCCGCGACTGCACCTGCGGGCGATGATGCCGAGCGCCGGTTGGGGTATGGGGGGCCGTGCGTGCGCTCCTCGTTCTCACTGCGCTTCTAGCGCTCTCGGCCTCGGCGGCGGTGGCGGCGTGCACGAAGCCCTTGCCCCCGCCGCCCCTCGACGCGGAGGTGGCGGAGGCCTCGGCCACGAGCGCGGCCGATGCCGCGAGCGCCGACGTGGTGGAGGCGGGGAAGGGCAATTTGGTCAAGCTCGGCGCCACCGCGCAGACGTCGATCATCGATGCTCCCTGGTGGCCCGAGAGCGGAAAGGGGGCAAAGCGCCTCGGCTACCTGCGGCACGGCGCGGTGGTCACCGCCTACGACCGACCCACCGTGAACGAGGATTGCAAGGAAGGCTGGTACGAGGTCGAGACCAGCGGCTTCGTGTGCGGCAAGGCGGTGAGCGCCGAGCTCACGAACCCGAAGGTCCGCCTCGCGCCCAAGCAGCCCGATCACGACGCGGGCATGCCCTACCGCTACGGCGTGAACCTCCAGGACGGCACGCCGCTCTACCGCCGCGTCCTCGCCACCGAGGACCGCAAGAAGTACGAGCCGTGGCTCGTTCCCGCGAAGCCCGCGGAGGGCGAACCCGAGGAGAAGCCCGAGAAGAGCGAGGCGCCCGAGGGCGAGGAGAGCCCGCGCAGCGACAAGGACAAGAAGGGGCCGGTCGACGCCGGCGTCGACGCCGCGAAGCCGAAGCTCAAGAGCTTCAAGGGCCGCGGCGTGCTCGTGCGCACGATGGCGCACGGCTTCTATCTCGCGCTCGATCGGTCGTTCAACTCGAACGGCGCGCGCTGGTGGCGCACGACGTTCGGCTTCGCAGTGCCGTTCGATCGGATCATGCTCCAGCCGGGCGTGACGAAGCACGTCGGGAGCTGGTTCGAGGCCATCGTGCTGGGCGACGAGGACGCCGACGCAGGCGATGCCGGCGTTGCCGTGGCCGGTACCGTCGCGTTCGTGAACCACGGCTTCGCGCGCAGGATCGAGATCAGCGAGGAGAAGAAGATCTCCGGCGGCGCCGAGCTGCCGAAGCGCAGCGCGGTCCTGCTCGACGGGCGGGTCTCGGTGGTGTCGGGCGTCACTTACCACCACACGACGGGCGGCTTCTACGTGCGCCTCATGGATCTGAACCTCGCGCACCCCGCGTTCCCCGCCGATCTCAAGGAAGGGGAGAAGTGGATCGACGTCGACCTGACGCGCCAGGCGCTGGTCGCGTTCGAGGGCACGCGGCCCGTGTTCGCGACGCTCATCTCCTCGGGCCGCCGCAACCCGCAGGACAAGGAGCGCGATTTCCCCACGCCCACCGGCAGCTATCGCATCCACGAGAAGCACGTGACGACGACGATGGACGGGGACGTCGCCTCCGACGGTCCGTACTCGATCGAGGACGTGCCGTGGGTCATGTACTTCCAGGGCAGCTACGCGCTGCACGCCGCGTTCTGGCACGACGCGTTCGGGAACAAGCGTAGCCACGGCTGCGTGAACATGGCGCCCGAGGACGCCCGCAGGCTGTTCGCGTGGACCGACCCGCCGCTCCCTGCGGGCTGGCACGGCGTGTTCGCGCGCGACGACGCCTCCGGCACGCGCATCGTGGTCCACGAGGATCCGCCGCCGAAGCGCTGACCCTCCCGAGATCACGGGAGGCCCGGAGCGATTTCGAGCGGCGACCCGGCAGTTCGACCTCTCAGGCTCGCTCGTCGCGCAGGGCGATGGGACCCACGTGCTCGGGCGCCTTGCCGCTCGGATTGACGGTCGCGTAAAACGCGCGAATGCGGTCCATGTCGGCCTTCACGTCGCCCGTGAGAGCGATGGGCGGACCGAGGCCTGCGCGCTTGCGTCCGTAGTCCAGATAACCCGGGACCACCGGCACGTCGGCGCCGCGAGCGATGTGATAGAAGCCGGATTTCCAGGTCTCGGTGCGGCGCCGCGTGCCCTCGGGCGGGATGACGAGCGTGAACGCGTCGCGCTTTGCAAACTCGCGGATCATCTGGTCGACGAGGTTGCGCGCGCCCTTGCGATCGACCGGGACCGCGCCCACGCCGCGCAGCACCGCGCCCATCGGCCCCTTGAACCAGTCGTCCTTGATCATCCACGACATCTCAAGCCCGATGCTCTTCGTGAGCGCGACGAGCAGGAGGCCGTCCCAGTTGCTGGTGTGCGGAAAGGCGAGCACCACGCACTTCTTCACGGCCGGTTTCTCACCCT
>Ga0123336_10002361_pt1 | contig 16385 bp, 17 predicted proteins | sample SSSSmetaG_FD_96466 | JGI IMG/M metagenome (GOLD analysis project Ga0123336, IMG submission 96466) | Glacier valley bacterial and archeal communities from Borup Fiord, Nunavut, Canada, to study Microbial Dark Matter (Phase II) - ​SSSS metaG | ecosystem: Environmental > Aquatic > Freshwater > Ice... | reverse complement strand
CGCGCCGTCCGGGCCGCGGGCATCCGTTCGCTCTTCCTCGACACCGCGCCCCGTCCTCGGCCGCAGGGACGAGCGCTCGCGCAGGACATGGGCGCGCACTACCTGCCGCTGCCGTACGTCGATGCCGCGGGGATCTCACGACGGGTGCAGGCGCTCGCGGAGGGGCGGCCGTGATGGCGACGGAGAACAGCGCGCGGCGCCCGCTCTCGGACGTCGGAGCGAAGCGGCACCGCGCCGTCGTGCGCGGCGGAATTCGCTGGCAGATCTGGATCCAGGGATCAGGCCCGGCGCTGCTCCTCCTGCACGGAACGGGCGCCTCGAGCGACTCGTTCGACGCGCTGATGCCGCTCCTCGCGCAGCGCTTCACGGTGATCGCGCCCGACCTGCCGGGGCACGCGGGATCGACCGCGCCGCCGACCTTCGAGCCCTCGCTGCCAGCGACCGCCGCGGCGCTCGGCGAGCTGCTGGTCGCGCTGGATGTCGCCCCCGTGATCGCCGTCGGTCACTCGGCGGGCGCCGCGCTGGTGGCGCGCATGACCCTCGACGGCATCATCGCGCCCGAGCTGCTCGTGGGGATCGGAGCGGCGCTGGTTCCGCTGCGCGGCGTCGCGCGCGCGCTGCTGCCACGGACCGCGCGGCTCCTCGCGCTGACGTCGCGGCTCGTGCCCCTGCGCATCCGCACCACCGACAGCGTGGAGCGGCTCCTCTGGAGCACGGGCTCGACGCTCGACGAGTCGGGCGTGGAGCGCTACCGCGCGCTGTCCGAGCGGCCCGCGCACGTGGCCGCGGTGCTCGAGATGATGGCGAGCTGGGATCTCGAGCCGTTGTTCGACGACCTCCCGCGGCTCCGGACGCCGCTGCTCCTGCTCGCGGGCGCGCGCGATCGCGCCGTGCCGTTGCGTCACCAGCAAGCCGTCGCCGATCGCGCCCCGGGCGCGCGCGTCACCGTCGTCCCGGGCGCGGGTCACCTGCTACACGAGGAGCTGCCCTTCGCCGTTGCCGCACTCATCCTCGAAGCGACCCAGAAATCAACGTGAACCAGTGGAGCATCCGATGCGCGTCAACGACGAGAGGGCCAAGCCGATGAAGAGCCGAATCGAGGCCGCTCTGCTCGACGCGATCGGTCGTACGGAGGACGGAGCTCCTCCCAAGCTGGCGGCCGCGATCCGCTACGCGGTGTTCCCGGGAGGCGCGCGCATCCGTCCGCACCTCTGCCTCGCGGTCGCAGAGGCGTGCGGCAACGACGAGCCGGCGCTGGCCGACGGCATGGCGACCGCCATCGAGCTGCTGCACTGCGCCTCGCTCGTCCACGACGACCTCCCGTGCTTCGACGACGCGAACCTGCGGCGCGGCAAGCTCTCCGTCCATCGCGCCTACGGCGAGCCGCTCGCGGTGCTCACCGGGGACGCGCTCCTCGTGCTCTCCTTCGACTCCCTCGCGCGCGCCGCCATCGGCCGGCCGACGCGCCTCGTCGGCCTCATCACCTCGCTCGCTCGCGCCGCGGGGACTCCGTACGGGCTGATCGCCGGGCAGGGCTGGGAGAGCGAGGCCACGCCTTCGCTCGCTCACTATCACCGCGCGAAGACGGGCTCGCTCTTCGTCGCGGCGACGACGGGCGGCGCGCTCGCGTCGGGGCGCGACCCGGCGCCGTGGCGCATGATGGGTGAGCTCCTCGGTCAGGGGTATCAGGTCGCGGACGACCTCCTCGATGCGCTCGCTTTGCCTCACGAGGCCGGCAAGCCCACGCGCCAGGACGCGCTCCTGGAGCGGCCGAACGCAGTCCTCGAGCTCGGCGTCAGCGGCGCCATCGGGCACCTGCGTGACCTCGTCTCGCACGCGGCCGCGGCGGTCCCCGAGTGTCCCGGCGCGGGCGCGCTGCGCGAGCTCGTCATGCAGGTCGGCGAGCGTCTGGTCCCGGCGGGTCTCAAGCAGACGGCTGCGTGATGCTCGGACTCTCGCCGGGGCGCATCGAACGTCGACGATCGCTCTCGGACCTCTGGTTCGGCGTTCGTAACCGCGTCCTGTCGGCGCCGCGCTTCCAGCGCTGGGCGGCCCGCTTCCCGCTCACCCGCTTCATCGCCCGGCGGCGCGCCGCTGCGCTGTTCGATCTGTGCGCGGGCTTCGTGTACTCGCAGGTGCTGCATGCGACGGTGCAGCTCGGGCTCCTCGAGCTCCTCGCCGACGAGCCGCGCACCGTCGCCGAGCTCGCGCCGTGCCTCCACCTCTCCGCGGAGGCGACGGAGCGTCTGCTCGAGGCCGCCACGTCGCTGAGGCTCGTGCAGCGGCGCGGGCAGGGGCGCTACGGGCTCGGCCGCCACGGCGCCGCCCTCATGGGCAACCCCGCCGTGGCGCTCATGGTGAAGCATCACGAGCTGCTCTATCGCGATCTCGCTTCGCCCGTCGCGCTGCTCCGCGGTGAGAGCCCGCCCACCGAGCTGCGGAAGTTCTGGAGCTACGCAGATCCGTCGGCGACGTCGAGCGTCACCGAGGTCGCGGGCTACTCGAAGCTGATGGCGGGCTCGCTCTCGCTGATCGCCGAGGACATCCTCGAGGCGTATCCGCAGCATCGCCATCGTCGGCTGCTCGATGTCGGCGGCGGCGAGGGGGCGTTCCTCGAGGCGGCCGCGGCGGCGTCTCCGGACCTCTCGCTCGTGCTCTTCGATCTGCCGGCCGTCGCCGAGCGAGCGCGTGCGCGGCTGGCCCGCGCGGGACTCGCGTCGCGGAGCACCGTGGTGGGCGGCAGCGTCTTCGAGGACGCGCTGCCCGAGGGAGCGGACCTCGTCTCGCTCGTGCGCATCATCCACGACCACGACGATCCGGAGGCGCTCCAGATCCTGCGCGCCGTCCGCGCGGCGCTGAAGCCAGGCGGCGTGCTGCTCGTCGCCGAGCCGATGTCCGGTACGCCGGGCGCGCAGCCGATGGGCGATGCGTACTTCGGTTTCTACCTGCTCGCGATGGGGCAGGGCCGGCCGCGGACGTCGGCCCAGCTGCGCGCCTTGCTGCTCGCGGCGGGCTTCGGCCGGGTGCGTCCGCGCCGCACGCGCCGTCCGATGCTGACCGGCCTGCTCGTCGCCGAAGTGTGAAGCCAGCTTGCATGACGGTACGAAGTGTCAATTTAGGTTGACAGCAGCGACCGTCCAGATAGATTGACAACCCTGATGATGAGTCTCGCCGTCGTCCTGCGTGGTGCGGAGCAGATCGAGCTCCAGAACCTCGCCCTCACGCCGCCCACCTCCGGGCAGGTCGTGGTCGACATCGAATGGACCGCCATCAGCACCGGCACCGAGCGCCTCCTCTTCCGTGGAGAGATGCCGCCCTTTCCGGGCATGGGCTACCCGCTGGTCCCTGGCTACGAGTCGGTCGGCCGCGTCGTCGAGGCCGATGCCGCGTCGGACCTGGCGGTCGGCGATCGCGTCTTCGTCCCCGGCGCGAGCTGCTTCGGCGAGGTACGTGGGTTGTTCGGCGGCGCCGCCTCGCGGCTCGTCGTCGCCGCGTCGCGCGTCACGCGCATCGATGCGCCGGGCGCGAAGCGGACGCTCGGCGAGAAGGGCGTGCTGCTCGCGCTCGCCGCGACGGCGTACCACGCGCTCACCAGCGGTGACGGTCGTCCCGCCGAGCTCATCATCGGTCACGGCGTGCTCGGTCGCCTGCTCGCGCGTCTCGCGGTGCTCGCGGGCAGCACGCCGGTGGTCTGGGAGAAGAACCCCGCGCGCGCCGGCGGCGCCGTCGGTTACCGCGTCCTCGATCCGCAGGACGACCCGCGCAAGGACTACCGCTCGGTCTACGACGTCAGCGGCGACGCCGCGCTCGTCGATTCGCTGATCGCCCGCCTCGCGCGCGGCGGCGAGCTCGTGCTCGCCGGCTTCTACGATCGCATCGACTTCGCGTTCCCGCTCGCGTTCATGAAGGAGGCTCGGCTGCGGATCGCCGCCGAGTTCCTGCCGAACGACCTCGCGACCGTGCTCGCGCATGCGACCTCTGGCGCGCTCGACCTCGACGGGCTCATCACGCACCGCAGCGTCTTCTCGGACGCGGCGAAGGCCTACGCCACGGCGTTCGGCGATCCCGACTGCCTCAAGATGCTCATCGACTGGAGAACGTCCCAATGATGACGGCTGTACCCGACCCGATCTCCCAGATGACCGCGCGACTGCGCGCCGAGGCCGCGATCGAGCCCGAGATGCCGACGCTCGCCGCGCCGACGAAGAAGACGCAGATCATCGCGATCTACGGCAAGGGCGGTATCGGCAAGAGCTTCGCGCTCGCCAACCTCTCGTACATGATGGCGCAGCTGGGCAAGAAGGTCCTGCTGATCGGCTGCGACCCGAAGAGCGACACCACCTCGCTCCTCTTCGGCGGTCGCGCGTGCCCGACCATCATCAACACCTCGGCAAAGAAGAAGGAGGCGGGCGAGGAGCTCGCCATCGGCGACGTCTGCTTCAAGCGCGACGGCGTCTTCGCCATGGAGCTCGGCGGCCCGGAGGTCGGTCGCGGCTGCGGCGGCCGCGGCATCATCCACGGCTTCGAGACCCTCGAGAAGCTCGGCTTCAACGACTGGGGCTTCGACTTCGTCCTCCTCGACTTCCTCGGTGACGTGGTGTGCGGCGGCTTCGGTCTGCCGATCGCGCGCGACATGTGTCAGAAGGTCATCGTCGTCGGCGCGAACGACCTCCAGTCGCTCTACGTCGCGAACAACGTCTGCTCGGCGACGCAGTACTTTCGCAAGCTCGGCGGGCACGTCGGCGTCGCGGGCATCGTCATCAACAAGGACGACGACACCGGTGAGGCCCGCGCCTTCGCGGAGAAGGTCGGCATCCCGGTCCTCGCCGCCATCCCCGCAGACGACGACATCCGCCGCAAGAGCGCGAAGTACGAGATCATCGGCAAGCCGGGTAGCCGCTGGGCCAGCCTCTTCGAGGAGCTCGCCATGAACGTGGCGAACGCGCCGCCGTTGCTCCCGAAGCCGCTCGATCACGACACGCTCCTCGGCCTCTTCGCGGGCGACACCGTGGGCCGCGACGTCGTCCTCGACCCTGCGACCATCGAGGACATGTGCGGGCCGTCGGCCAAGAAGAAGCGCTCTCTCGAAGTCATGTACGAGCCCAGCGCCTAGGTCCTGCGATGAGCCAGCCCCACGATAGCGCGAACGCCTCGGTCGAGGCCGCGGCCAGCTGCAGCAGCGGCAAGGAGAGCCTGCGCGCGGCGGCGGCGGCGGCCGGCAAAGGGGAGATCCTCGATCGTTACGCGGCGGACTATCCGGTCGGGCCGCACGACCAGCCGCAGAGCATGTGCCCCGCGTTCGGCTCGCTGCGCGTCGGGTTGCGCATGCGTCGCACCGCGACCGTCCTCTCGGGCTCGGCGTGCTGCGTCTACGGGCTCACGTTCACGTCGCACTTCTATGGCGCGCGCCGCACGGTCGGCTACGTCCCCTTCAACTCCGAGACGCTCGTCACGGGCAAGCTCTTCGAGGATCTCCGCGAGGCGGTCCACGACCTCGCCAAGCCCGACGAGTACGACACCATCGTCGTCATCAATCTCTGCGTGCCGACCGCCTCGGGCGTGCCGCTCCGGTTGCTACCGAAGGCCATCAACGGCGTTCGCGTGATCGGGATCGACGTGCCCGGCTTCGGCGTGCCCACGCATGCCGAGGCGAAGGACGTTCTCGCCGGCGCGATGCTCAACTACGCGCGGCTCGAGGCCGAGCAGGGGCCCGTGCAGGCGCCGCGCGCTGGCAAGTCCGCGCTGCCCACCGTCACGCTCTTGGGCGAGATGTTCCCCGTTGATCCCGTGATCATCGGGCGCATGCTCGAGCCGATGGGCCTCGCGGCCGGCCCCGCCGTGCCCACGCGCGAGTGGCGCGAGCTCTACGCCGCGCTCGACTGTGCGGTCGCTGCTGCCATTCATCCCTTCTACACGGCTTCGATGCGCGAGCTCACCGCGGCGGGTCGACCGATCGTCGGCTCCGCGCCGGTCGGTCGCGACGGCACCGCGGCGTGGCTCGAGGCCATCGGCGCGGCGTGCGGGATTGCCCGCGCGAAGATCGACGCGGCGAAGAACGCCGTGCTCCCCGCCATCGCCGCCGCGCTGGATGCGAAGCCGATCAAGGGCCGTATCACGCTGTCCGGCTACGAGGGCTCCGAGCTCCTCGTCGCGCGTCTCCTCATCGAGAGCGGCGCCGACGTGCGCTACGTCGGCACGGCGTGCCCGCGTACGCCGTACTCCGAGGTCGACCGCCAGTGGCTCGACGCGCGCGGCGTGCAGGTGCAGTACCGCGCCTCGCTCGAGCAGGACCTCGCCGCGATGCGCGAGCACCGCCCGGACCTCGTGATCGGCACCACCCCGGTCGTGCAGGCCGCGAAGGAGCTCGCCGTCCCGTCGCTCTACTTCACGAACCTGATCTCGGCGCGCCCCCTCATGGGCGCGGCGGGCGCCGGCTCCCTCGCGCACGTGATCAACACCGCGCTCGCGAACAAGGGCCGCTTCGAGCAGATGCGCGACTTCTTCGAAGGGGTCGGCACCGGCTACAGCGCGGGCATCTGGGAGGACACGCCGCGCGATCGTCCCGAGTTCCGCGCGCAGCGACTCGTGCAGCTCACGAAGAAGGCGGCCGCGGGCCCCGTCGAGGAGCCGATCGGATGCTAGTGCTCGACCACGATCGCGCCGGCGGCTACTGGGGCGCCGTCTACGTCTTCAGCGCCATCAAGGGGCTGCAGGTCATCATCGACGGCCCGGTGGGCTGCGAGAACCTGCCCGTCACCTCGGTGCTCCACTACACGGACGGGCTTCCGCCGCACGAGCTGCCGATCGTCGTGACGGGCATCGCGGAAGAGGAGCTCGGGCAGAAGGGCACCGAGGGCGCGATGCGCCGCGCCCACAAGGCGCTCGACCCCGCGCTGCCGAGCGTCGTGGTGACGGGCTCGATCGCCGAGATGATCGGCGGTGGCGTCACCCCCGAGGACACGGGCATCCAGCGCTTCCTCCCGCGCACCATCGACGAGGATCAGTGGCAGAGCGCGAACCGCGCGATGCTCTGGCTCTGGACGCAGTACGGCCTGAAGAACGGCAAGATGCCGCGCCCGAAGCCCCGCAAGGAGGGCGCGCGGCCCAAGGTCAACATCATCGGGCCGAGCTACGGCTACTTCAACACGTGGTCGGACCTCGCCGAGATGCGCCGTCTCATCGAGGGCATCGGCGCCGAGGTGAACCTGACGTTCCCGCTCGGCAGTCACCTCCTGGACGTGCCGCGCCTCGTCGACGCCGACGTCAACGTCGTCATGTACCGCGAGTTCGGGCGCCTCCTCTGCGAGGCGCTCGAGAAGCCTTACCTCCAGGCGCCGATCGGGCTGCACAGCACCACACGCTTCCTGCGCGCCCTCGGGGAGCTGCTCCACCTCGATCCCGAGCCGTTCATCGAGCGCGAGAAGCACACCACGCTCAAGCCGATGTGGGATCTCTGGCGCTCGGTCACGCAGGACTTCTTCGGTACCGCGAGCTTCGGCATCGTGGCGAACGAGACCTACGCCCGCGGCATGCGCGCCTTCCTCGAGGGCGAGCTCGGGCTCCCCTGCAACTTCGCCATCGAGCGGAAGCCCGGCGCGAAGACTGACAACGAGGCAGTGCGCACGGCGGTCCAGAAGAACACGCCGCTCATTCTCTTTGGCTCGTACAACGAGCGGATGTACCTGGCGGAGGTCGCCGGGAAGGCGATCTATATCCCTGCTTCGTTTCCGGGAACGGCCATTCGTCGGCATACCGGTACGCCCTTCATGGGGTATTCGGGCGCTTCCTACGTCCTGCAGGAGGTCTGCAATGCCCTCTTCGACGCGCTCTTCAACATCCTGCCGCTCGGCACCGAGCTGGACAAGGTCGAGCCCACGCCCGCACGCATGCATCAGGAGCTGCCCTGGGACGCGGCCGCCGAGCAGACGCTCCAGGCCACCCTCGAGGCCATGCCCCTGCTGACGCGCATCTCCGCGGCGAAGCGACTTCGCGATACCGCGGAGAGCGCCGCCCGCCGCGCTGGAGAAGAGCGCGTGACCCACGCCCGGGTCACCGCCGCTTCTCCCGGAGGCCTCTCGTGAACGAGAGAGCATCCAAGGTCGTCTCCACTCGCATAGCGAGATTCGAGTGAAGCAATCCTAGCCGCGCAGGATGGGCGCGGCACTACCTGGAGGTCACGAATATGGCAGACGATGTAACGAAAGGCTCTCCTTCGGGCCTTTCAGAAGCGGAAGCGAAGGAGTTTCACAAGATCTTCGTTACGAGTTTCATGATATTCACCGCGATCGCTGTTGGCGCGCACGTCCTTGCATGGATGTGGCGTCCGTGGCTCCCGGGCGTGAATGGCTATTCGATGCTCGAAACGGCGCAATCCGTTGTCCACTCCGTGATGGGCTGAAAGGAGCTTCGATATGTGGCGTATATGGCAACTGTTTGATCCGCGTCAGGCCCTCGTGGGGCTCTTCACGTTCCTGTTCGCACTGGCACTCGTCATCCACTTCGTGCTGCTCAGCACGAGTCGTTTCAATTGGCTGGAAGGCCCTCGGAAGGGACCTTCTCCCTCCGATCGGTCGGCGCTACCCGCCAAGTAGCATCAAGCAGCCACCTTTCGGATGGGCTCGGGATACTAGCCCGGGCCCATCCGGCTTCTGAGGCTGCACAACTGGCTACGGGAAGATCGGTGTTGGAGGATTCATGGCGCTGCTGAGCTTCGAGAGGCGATATCGAGTTCGTGGTGGAACGCTCGTCGGCGGCAACCTCTTCGACTTCTGGGTGGGCCCGTTCTACGTCGGGTTCTTCGGGGTCACGACCATGTTCTTCTCGGTCGTCGGCATTGCCCTCATCCTCTGGGGAGCCTCTCTCGGGCCCACCTGGAATCTGTGGCGCATCAGCATCGCGCCACCGCCACTCGAGTACGGGCTGGCGTTCGCGCCGCTCGCCGAGGGCGGCATCTGGCAGCTCATCACGGTCTGCGCCATCGGCGCATTCTGCTCGTGGGCGCTCCGTCAGGCGGAGATCAGCCGCAAGCTGGGCATGGGCTACCATATCCCTGCCGCGTACAGCGTCGCGATCTTCGCGTACATCTCGCTCGTCGTGATCCGGCCGATCATGCTCGGTGGCTGGGGACACGCGTTCCCCTACGGCATCTTCAGCCATCTCGATTGGGTGTCGAACGTGGGGTATCAGTACCTCCACTTCCACTACAACCCGGCGCACATGATCGCGGTGAGCTTCTTCTTCACCACGACCCTCGCGCTCTCGCTGCACGGCGGCCTGATCCTCTCGGCGGTGAACCCGCGCAAGGGGCACAGCGTCAAGACGGCGGAGTACGAAGATGCGTTCTTCCGGGATCACATCGGTTACTCGATCGGCGCGCTAGGCATTCACCGCCTCGGCCTCTTCCTGGCGCTCAGCGCCGGTCTGTGGAGCGCTGTCTGCATCATCATCAGTGGCCCCTTCTGGACCCGCGGTTGGCCAGAGTGGTGGAACTGGTGGCTCAGCCTCCCCGTCTGGAATTAGCTCGGAGCCAACATCGTCATGGCTGAATACCAGAATATCTTCACTCAGATTCAGGTCGCGGCGCCCGCGGACTTCGGTCCGCCCATCGTCGACGAGCAGTTCCGCATCCGCTACGGTCGGATGTCGAAGCTCCTCGGCTGGGTCGGCAGCGCGCAGCTCGGTCCGCTCTATCTCGGCTATCTCGGCATTGCGTCGTTGATCTTCGGATTCATCGCCATCGAGATCATCGGGCTCAACATGTGGGCCTCGGTCGGGTGGAGCCCGGTGCAGTTCATCCGCCAGCTCCCGTGGCTCGCGCTCGAGCCCCCGCCGCCATCGAACGGCCTCGCCATGCCCTCGCTCAACCAGGGCGGCTGGTGGCTGATGGCAGGATTCTTCCTCACCATCTCGATCCTCCTGTGGTGGCTGCGCACGTTCCGGCGCGCGCGGGCGCTCGGCATGGGGAACCACGTCGCCTGGGCCTTCGGCGCGGCGATCTTCCTCTACTTGAGCCTCGGCTTCATACGCCCCATCCTCATGGGCAGCTGGGGAGAGGCCGTTCCCTTCGGCATCTTCCCGCACCTCGACTGGACCGCGGCGTTCTCCATCCGCTACGGCAATCTCTTCTACAACCCGTTCCACGCGCTCTCGATCGTGTTCCTCTATGGGTCGACCCTCCTCTTCGCGATGCACGGCGCGACCGTCCTGGCGCTCACCCACCTCGGTGGCGAGCGCGAGGTGAGTCAGATCATCGATCGCGGTACCGCCGCGGAGCGCGGTGCGCTGTTCTGGCGCTGGACGATGGGCTTCAACGCGACGTTCGAGTCCATCCACCGCTGGGCCTGGTGGTTTGCCGTGCTCACGCCGCTCACCGGCGGCATCGGCATCATCCTCACCGGCACCGCGGTCGACAACTGGTACCTCTGGGCCGTGAAGCACAATTTCGCGCCCGAGTACGAGAACCCGCCGTACGTATCCGGGCCGGACCCGGCGCTCCTCGCGCCGCTGCCCCAGCTGAAGGTGAAGCTCCTGCCCGATGGCGGCATCGAGGAGTACATCGTGACGATCGCCGCCGACCCCTCCGCCGACGGCGGTACGCGATCGCCGCCCGCCATCGAGCAGAGCGATACGATGGCGCTGGCCAAGGCGCTCGACGCGGGGTCGAACGTGGCCGAGGGCGGCGTCGAGCTGCCCGTGACGCTCACGGCGGACGGCGGCCTCGCGCTGCCGATGGCCGATGCCGGAAATCCTCCGCCGCCCGATGCGGGCGCGGATGCAGGCAAGAAGGTGCGACCGTGAAGTGGCTTCTTGCGAAGGCGAGCTTCGGGTTGCTGGCCGTGCTCTTCGTCTCGTTCGCCGTGGCGACCTACCATTCGACGTCGTCAGCGGGCATCGGGAGCCCCGGTGTCGGGATGCAGGTCGTCGAGACGAACATCGCGCTGGAGGAAAAGCTCGCCGCCAACGTGGTGCCGACGCCCCTGCCGCCCGCGGACAAGGGCGGCGTTCTCGCGGTCAACGCCTACAAGAACGTGCAGGTCCTCGGGCACGTCTCGGCCGGCGAGTTCACGCGGCTCATGACCTCGATCACGCAGTGGGTCTCGCCCAACCAGGGCTGCGCCTACTGCCACGCTCCCCTGCGTGACGCGGCGGGCAAGCCCGTCGTCGACGAGGAGGGCACCGTCCAGGTCGACCTCAACAACATGCAGTCCGACGAGCTCTACACGAAGCGCGTCGCACGCCGCATGCTCCAGATGACGATGCGCATCAACGGCGAGTGGAAGCTGCACGTCAAGGCGACGGGCGTGACCTGCTACACCTGCCACCGCGGCAACCCGGTCCCGGCGAACATCTGGTTCGACGTGCCGGACACCGGCGACGCCGAAGGGGCGCTGGGCAACCGCGCCGGTCAGAACGCGCCGGCCCCGGTCGCCGGCCTCGCTTCGCTTCCCGGCGCCTCGCTCCGACCCTACCTCGTCAACGACGAGAACATCCGCGTCCTGTCCACCGAGGCGGTGGGCAGCGACAACCGCTCTTCGGTCAAGCAGACCGAGTGGACCTACTCGCTCATGATACACATGTCGAAGTCGCTCGGCGTCAACTGCACGTACTGCCACAACACCCGCTCGATGGCGGCGTGGAGCGCGAGCCCTCCGGCGCGCGCGGCGGCATACTACGGCATCCGCATGGTGCGCGAGCTCAACAACGCGTACCTCGAGCCGTTGCACGACACGTTCCCGGTCGAGCGCCTGGGGACCATCGGCGACGTGCCGAAGGTGAACTGCGCGACATGCCACGCCGGTGCCTACAAGCCCCTGCTCGGCGTGAGCATGCTCAAGGATTTCCAGATCCTTGCCGAGGCCAAGCCGCAGCCGCCGAAGACCGCGAACCTGCAGGCCAACCCCGCTCCTTCCGGTACGGGCGTCCCGTCGGTGCCGGTCCCTTCGCCGGACGCGCTCAACGTCGCGCCAGGAGATGCCGGCGCCTCCGACGCTGGCCCGGCACCCGCGCTGCGACCCGGTACCGCGCCCGCACCCGCACCTCCGTCAGCAAGTGGACGCGCGCCCGCGCGGCCCTAAGATGTTCACGCCACACGTCTGGCCTCAAAGGATTGAAGGAGAACGAGCGCATGGATAACAACAACGGTCAGCCCAAGGTGCTCGGACGTCGCCGCACGCTGCAGGTGCTAGGCCTCGGCCTCGGCGCTGCCACGGGCCTGTTCGCCCTCGGCGGCTGCAAGGACAAGGGCGGCGCCCCCGGCGGCGACATGAAGCCGGGCGCCGGCGGCGGCGGCGGCGCGAACGACTGCAGCTCCACGGTCGACGACGCTTCGAAGGCGCAGCGAAAGACGCTCCAGTACAAGAAGGTCGCCACCGTCCCCGAGAAGCGCTGCAGTGCGTGCGCGCAGTACACCGATAAGACGTTCGGCGACTGTGGCGGCTGCAAGCTGTTCACGGGTCCCGTTCAGCCCGAGGGCGGCTGCCTCAGCTTCGCGCCCAAGGGCGCCGAAGGCGGCGTGCCCGGCTGATCGTCCGTCAGCGGAGGAGCCGGCCCGCAGCGGTGCGGGCCGCCGCCTTTGCCAGGTGCGGGATGTCGCGCACGATGTAGCGGTCGAAGAGGCGACGAGGCTGTTGGGCGAAGCGATACGCCCATTCGAGGCCCGAGCGCTGCATCCAGACCGGCGCGCGCTTGAGCATGCCGCTCGCCATCTCGAACGAGCCGCCGACGCCGATGGTGATCGGGACGACGAGGCGCTCCAGGTTCTTCGCGATCCACTTCTCCTGCTTCGGTGCGCCGAAGGCGACGAGCAGCACGTCGGGCTTGGCCGCCTGCACGACGTCGCGAATGTTGTCCTGCTCCTCCTGCGTGCCGAACGTCGCGAACGGCGGACAGTAGGTGCCGATGATCTTCGTGCCGGGGAAGCGCTTCTCCAGCTCCGCCTTCGCGGCGTCGGCCGCGCCCTCCACGCCGCCCAGGAAGAAGAGCGTGATGCCGTGTTCGGCGGAGGCCTGGCCGAGCGTCCAGAAGAGGTCGCTCCCGGCGACGCGCTCCTTCAGCGGGGTGCCGCCGAGCTTCGAGAGCCACACCACCGGCGCGCCGTCGGCGACGACGAGGTCGGCCGCGTCGTACGCGGCCTTGAACTCGGGATCGGCCGCCGCGATCGCAAGGTGATCGAGGTTGCCGGTGCAGACGAAGCGCGGGCGGTCACGCAGCTTCGCGAGCTCCACGATGCGGTCCGTCGCTTCGCCGATCGTCACGTCGTCGAAGAGGAGACCGTCGATGTCGATGCGTTTCGGGCGCGCGCTGGTCGGCATTCGTCGCCAGGATACACGCGCGACGACGGACCCGCGATGGGCTACCTTGGGCCGGTCCATGCGCGTCCTCCATCTGACGACGGAGTTCCCCTGGCCGGCGACGAGCGGCGGCTCGGTGCGCACGGTATCGCAGCTGCGGATCCTCGCCTCGCTGCCCGAGGTCGAGCAGGTGACCGTGCTGAGCGTCACCGAGCAGGCGGTCTCCGAGTCCGACCGCCGCGCGCTGGCCGAGGCCATCCCCAAGCTGCGCGTCGCGCCGCCGGTATTTCACCCCGTGCACCTCTTCGACTTCAAGTCCTACGTGCCGCGCGTCGTGGCGCTGCGCGCGCTCGCGGGCGTCCCGTACCTCGCCGCGAAGTGGGATTCGCGCGCGCTGCGCACCGCGCTCCGTCATGCGCTGATCGATAGCGCCGTGGACGTCGTGTACGTCGACCACCTCGGGATGGCGCGTTACCTCCCCGATGTCGCGGCGGGGCGGGCGTCGTGCCGCATCGTGCTCGACCAGCACAACGTCGAGAGCGACTTTTTCAAGCAGTTCGCCGACAAGCAGGCGGGGCCCAAGCGGCTCGTCGCGCAGGCGGAGTACCGGGCGAGCGTGCGCTTCGAGAAGAACGCCCTCCGCCGGGCGGACGCGGTGGTCGCCATCTCCGCGGAGGACGCGAAGCACTTCGACGCGCTCGCCGGGATCCACGCGCACGTCGTCCCGCTGGTCCTGCCGTTCGAGCGCAAGCCGCGGCCGCGGCCGGCGCGTCCCAACCTCTGCTACGTCGGCAACCTCCGCTGGCATCCGAACGTCGCCGGGCTCGACTGGTTCTGCCGCGACGTGTGGCCAAAGATCCGCGCGCGCGTGCCCGACGCGACGTTCGAGATCGCGGGCGTGGGCCTCAAGCCCGACGCGAGCGGCGCACTGCCTGTCCCCGCGGCGTGGCAGGTGCCCGGGGTGACGACGGTAGGCTTCCTCGAGGATCTCGAGCCGCTCTACGTGCGTTCGCTCGCCATGCTCGCGCCGGTCTTCGGGGGCTCCGGCGTGCGGGTCAAGATGCTGGAGGGCTTCCGCGCTGGCATGCCCGTCGTGACCACGCCCGACGGCGCGTTCGGTCTGCCGCTCGAGGACGGCCAGGAGGCGCTCGTGGCGGGCGATCCGGAAAGCTTCGCGGAGTGCGTCGAGCGGCTGCTGGCGAACGAGGACGTCCGCCAGCGGGTGCGGGAGGGCGGCTACACGTACCTCGAACGGCACCACTCGCTGGCCGTGGCGCAGGGCGTGATGCGGCGCGTCCTCGGCCTGACGTGACCCCGAGACGAAGTGATAGCTCGCCTCGGGCCTCCTCGTGGCGTCGTTCCGAGGCTCGGGCGCGCTGCCTCACCTGAGGTACACTGGCGCGATGCACGTACGCACCACCGCGAACGAGCTCGCCTCGTGGCTCGAGCGCGCGGGCGGCGTATGGCACGTCGAGGGTGAGCCGAAGCTCGCGGCGTCGCTCCCGCTGCCGTCCCCGGCATCCGCGCTCGTCGAGGAGCTGCGCAGACGAAGCTGCGCGCTGGCGGTGCTTGCGCCCGAGACCCTCACCGCCGACGAGAACGCGCCGGTCACCGCGCGCGAGCTCTCCGGCGCTGCGCACCTGATCGACGGTCAGCGCGTCTTCCAGCTCGCCTGGGTGCACGACGACGGCGTCGTCCAGGACTCCTGGCTCCTCGCGGAGCAGCAAGGTCCCGCCCCCGGCAGCAGCGACGACAACGCCGCCGCGCGCAGCGTGGCCGCCGCCTTCCGGCAAAAGCCGACCGCCGACAGCTGACGGTCGTCCCTCACGGGCAATCAGGGAGGTGGTCGACGTAGATGCCCCCGGCGCAATTTCCGAAGGCCTTGAGGCACGCTGCCGTGCCGCCGCCGGCGTCGAGCGCGGAGCCGGTGCAGGAGGTGCGGATCAGGTCGTCGAGCGTGTCGCTCAGCTCCCATGCGGCGACGAAGACGTCGTCGGTGCTTGTTGTACCCTTCGCCGTGTCGTACGCGATCTTGCGCGCCGGGCACGTCGTGTCCGCGGGCTCGCACGTCGCGCAGTACGCGGCGACGACCGCCTTCTGCGCGGTGGTGGGCGTTGCCGTTGCGTAGCTGCGGTACTCGCAGTCGCGGCGGACGAGGCCAGAGCAGTTCTTCGTGGTCAGGCACTGCGCCTCGGCGCGCCGGTAGGCTGCGCTGTTGATCGCCTTGTCGTTCAGTTCGCACCAGGCGTCGAACTTCCCGTCGCCGCAGGTGAGCTCGTCGCCGCCGTCCGGCGCGAGCTTGTTGCACTCGGTCACGTAGGTGCGCGTGACGGAGCACGTCGACGCCGTGGTCCCCGTGTCCTCGGCGGGGCCGCCGTCGAGGTCGGAGGGGGCGGAGTCGCCCGCGGCGCCGTCCTTCGTGACGCGGGCATCGGGGTCGGTGGGGTCGCCGCCGGTGACCGCGCCGTTGTCGGTGCAGGCGCCGACGAACAGCGCGATTCCGCTCGCGGAAACAGCCACGGCAGCGAGGAAGAGAAGGGGGCGACTCACGGCGGCAAAGTTAGCATCACGCTTGCCGGGAAGGGTCGCGCTGCTATCTTTCCAAGGTCACGGACGTCGCCGGGCCAGCACGACTCGCGAGACCTATGTGAACGCGGTGGCTTTCGCCGCGCAGTCTTGCCCCCGACCTCAGACGGCTCCAGGCGGGGGCAGGGAATCTTGGAAGTGAATCCAGGAGCCGGGGAAAAAAGAGACTGCTCATGAGCTCGCGGCTGTACGTCGGCAACCTCTCCTACGACACGGATACGGAAACGCTGCGGCAGGCCTTTGCGACGGCCGGTGAAGTCACCGACGCGCACGTGGTCACCGATCGCGAGAGCGGTCGCTCACGCGGCTTCGGCTTCGTCACGATGGTGACCTCGGACCTCGCGAAGAAGGCGCTCGAGACGATGAACGGCGCCAACGTCGACGGCCGTGCGATCCGCGTCAACGAGGCGGAAGAGCGCCCGCGCGGCGGCGGTGGCGGCGGTGGTGCTGGCGGCGGCGGTGGTGGTAGCCGAGGCGGCGGCGGAGGCGGTTACGGCGGTGGCGGTCGCG
>Ga0123336_10002360_pt1 | contig 16386 bp, 15 predicted proteins | sample SSSSmetaG_FD_96466 | JGI IMG/M metagenome (GOLD analysis project Ga0123336, IMG submission 96466) | Glacier valley bacterial and archeal communities from Borup Fiord, Nunavut, Canada, to study Microbial Dark Matter (Phase II) - ​SSSS metaG | ecosystem: Environmental > Aquatic > Freshwater > Ice... | reverse complement strand
TCCCAGAGCTCGGCGTCCTCGAGCCGCCTCATGGGGGCGGCCAGCAGCCGGGCGCCGGGCAGGTCGGCTACGGCGCGGACCAGCTCGTCGTGCACGAGGTGGGCGCCGCTGTTGGCGCGCGTACTCCCGTGCACGTCCACCGTGAACGGTCCGCCAACGGGTCGAGCAGAGGCCAGCCGGTCCAGCGGGACGACGTGGGGGTGGGGGACGACCGTCGCGGTGCGGGCCCACCGGCGCTGCACCTCGGCGGCTGCGCCCGGGGTGAGCGTGAGGACCTCGTGGGCGGCCGGAACCAACACGTCCAGCGCCACGTCCTGCGGGGTCTGGTCCAGCAGGTGCGGATTGACGAGGTCGTGGACGGTCAGCACCAGGGGCAGCGCCAGCTCGTCGAGCACCTCCACCCAGGTGCGCAGCTGCCTGGCCGTCCGGTGCTCGAAGCCGAAGTGGACGTGCACGAGGTCGACGTCGACCGCGTGGGCACGCAGCCACGTCGGCTCGAGGACCGGCGACGGACGCCACGGCCCGGGTGGGTCGACGGGGAGCCTGCGCACCCCGTCTGACCCTCCGACGGGCGACAGGTGCCGGACGTAGACGTGGTCGGACGGGACAGAGGCGACGCGCACCGGGTCCAGGATGACGAGCCTCCTTACGAGGGGGGTCGTCTCGGGCTACCCCCCGGGGGGGCCCCTACGCCGGCTCAGCCGACGGGGACCGTCATCGCGGGGCGGCTCCGCAGGTCGTCGAGCCTGACGAGCGCCACCCCCGTGACGACCAGCACACCACCGGCGAGCTGGATAGGCGCCGGCACCTGGTCGAGCAGCAGCCAGGCGAACAGCACCGCGAACAGCACCTCGGTGAGCCCGACGAACGACGACAGGGTCGCTCCGAGCAGCCGGGCGGCTGCGATGCCCGCGACGTAGGCGATGACAGCCGCCACCAGGGACAGCCCCAGCACCGGGACCAGCCAGGAGGTTCGACGGTGAAGCAGCACGACGTCGGTCAGGGGCGCCCGGGCGGCCAGCGCACCCGTCGTGACGGCCAGCAGCAGGCCGACAGCGCCGACGCACAGACCGGCCCAGGCCACGACCAGCGGTGGCAGCGGGTCGTCCTGCCGGGCCGACAGCACGAAGTAGGTGGCCAGCCCCACGGCCGCCCCCAGCCCCCACAGGACGCCGACGGGGTCCAGGTGGTGGTCACCGGCGAGGTCGAGCACCAGGCCCAGCCCGAGGACAGCGACGACCCCACCGACGACCGTCGTACGGCGGGGCCGGTGCCCGTGGCGGGCCCAGAGCCACAGCACCACCAGGACGGTCCCGAGGTACTCCAGCAGCAGGGCCACACCGACCGACAGGTGGGCGACGGCCTGGAAGAAGCACAGCTGGGCCGCCGTCACCGCCCCCAGTCCGTAGACCACGACCGTCGGCGCACCACGACGCAGGTCGCCCCAGCGCCCCCGCAGCTGCAGCAGGGCCGGGACGGTCAGCACCAGCGCCGCGACGCAGATGCGGGCCGTGACGGCCGCACCCGGGGTCCAGCCGGCGTGCAGCAGGGATGCGGCGAGCGCCCCCGAACTGCCGAAGGTCGCCGCCGAGGTCACGGCGAGGACGAGGCCGGGGGCCTGGGGCACGTACGCCTCCGCGGTTCTGCTGTCAGGGTCATCAGGGGGTTACGCTCATGACACTAGCGGGGTTCGTCGAGGGGGTCCGGGTGCTCTTCGCGCACGACACCGAGGTCGCGCTGCAGGCAGCCGCGGCGCTGGTCAACACCGAGCTGGTCGACGTCCCGGCGCTCCAGGAGTTCGTCGCCGCCTGGCGGTGGACCGGTGCCCAGGCGGGTGATGCCACCGAGCTCGCCGCCGTCCAGGCGCTCCGCCCCCGGCTCCTCGCCTTCTGGGGGCTCGACGTGCCAAAGGCCGCGGCGCTGGTGAACCAGCTCCTCACCGAGTGCCGGGCGCTGCCGCAGCTGGTGCGCCACGACGGCTGGGACTGGCACCTGCACGCGACGCCCGCCGATGCGCCGCTGGCGCAGCGGATGGCGGTCGAGGCCGCGATGGCCCTGCTCGACGTCGTCCGCGCCGGCGAGCTCGGCCGCCTGCTGACCTGCGCCGCGACCAGTTGCGACGGGGTCCTGGTCGACCTGAGCAAGAACCGCTCCCGCCGGTTCTGCGGCACCGCGTGCGCCAACCGGACCAACGTCGCGGCGTTCCGGGCCCGGCGGGCCGCCGACCGGGCGCCCCGCTCCGGGAGTGACGGCTCCGGACTGACTCAGTCCTCGGACTGACCAGCACCTCTCGAGGGCAGACCCCTTCCGTGGACCCCGGCCGGCGCGCGCACTACGACGGCTTCTACGACGGCGCCTCCCCTGACAGTGGCGCAGCCGGGCCGGCGGCCCTGGTCCACGGCAACTGCCAGGCCGAGGCGATTCGGGTGCTGCTGGCGCCGGCTCTGCCGGACCTCGACGTCGTCCGCGTCCCGCCGGTCCACGAGCTGAGCGCGACGGACCTGCCGCACCTGGACCGGCTGCTGCGCCGGGCGGTCCTGCTGGTGAGCCAGCCGGTGCGCCCCGGCTACCGCGGGCTCCCGCTCGGGACCGCCGAGGTCGCGGCCCGCGGCCAGGCTGCGCTCGTCGTCGTGCCGGTCGTGCGGATCACCGTGCTGCACCCGTTCCAGGCGATCGTGCGCGACCCGGCCGACCCGTCACTGCCGCCACCCCTGGTGGACTACCACGACCTGCGGACCCTGGCGGCGGCCGCCGGCCACCCCTACCGGCCGGTCGACCCACAGGCGCTGGTCGACGTCGGGCGCGCGAGTCTGGCAGAGCTCGCGCGGCGGGAGCGACGTACCGACGTCGCGGTCAGCGACGTCGTCACCGGCCTCGGAGCGCACGCCACCTGGACGCTCAACCACCCCGGCAACGACGTGCTCCGGGTGCTGGCCGCCCGCGTCCTCACGCACCTGGGGAGGGCCGCCGACGTCCCGGACCCGGGACGCGCCCTGCTCGGCGGGGTCTGCGCACCCCTGGAGGCCCAGGTGCTCTCTGCCCTGGGGCTGCCCGACGCGCCGCGGGAGCACTGGCTCGTCGAGGGTCGCCCGCTGGAGGACGCGCTGGTCCGTCAGGAGCAGGCCCGGTGGTACGCCGGTCGGCCGGCCCTGGTGGCTGCCGGGCTGGCCCGGCACGCCGAGACGATGGAGCGCCTCGGCCTAGGACCCTGAGGCCCCGACCCGGTGTCCTCGACGGCGCCGCCCCGAGACCGGTCTGACCGACCAGGACGTCGCGCCCATCTGGGCCGATGAGGACCGTCCACGCATCCCGCGAGCAGCTGCCGAGCGCGAGGCGCTCGCGGGGTACGCACTGTTCCCCACACGGTCTCGTCCGACATCTGGCCGGGGTCGAGCGCTGGTGGTTCCAGCGAAACGTCGAGCGCCGCGACCTTCTGTTCCTCGTCACCACCGCCGACAAGCCCGCTCTCGACGTCGAACCTCCGGAGGACGCTGACTTCGCCGCCGACCTGGAGGCGTGGCGCACCGAGCGCGCGATCTCGCGGGGGATCCTGCAAGCCCATGCGCTCGACCACACCGCACGGCCACTGGACCGGCACAAGGACGTCGACCTGCACTGGCTGATCCTCCGCATGAGCATCGAGTACGCCCAGCACTGCGGACACCTCGACCTGCTGAGCGAGGCGATCGGCGGGAGCGTCGGCGCGTGACACCGATCGTCGGGCGGATGCCCGCTGCGCCACCAGCAGCAGGTGCTGTCGGCGAGAGCATCCTCGTTCACCACCGAGAGCCGACACCCTTCGCTGTGGGGGACGGCTGTGCCGGCGTCCGCCCCACCGCAGCCGCTCACAGACCCCGACCACCACGCATCCGGGCTTGCTGCCGAACTCAGAGCGCTGCGAGGGCGAGCCCCAGGACGGCCGCGAGGGTGGTCAGCGCCAGCGAGCCCACGACGTTGAGCGCGGCGAGGTCACGACGGCCGGCCCGCACCAGCTGGACGCTGGCCCACGAGGCGGTGGAGAACGTCGTGAACCCGCCACAGAAGCCGGTGCCCAGCACGACCCGCCAGCCGTCGCCGGCTCCGTGGAACAGCACCAGACCGGTGAGCAACCCCAGCAGCTGGCTCCCGAGGACGTTGATGACCAGCGTCGCGAGGGGGAACGGCCCGGGACGCCGGGCGGTCAGCCAGCCGTCGAGGACGTACCGGGCGACGGACCCGAGTCCCCCCGCCAAGGCCAGTCCGACAACGACAGCAGCGCTCACGAGCGGCGCAGCCTGACCGCGACCAGCACCCCGGCAGCCGCAGCCGCCAGACCCGAGAGCACGCTGACCACTCCGTAGGTGAGGCCGAGGCCCGGTCGTCCGTCCCGTCCCAGCAGGACCACCTCGACGGCCAGGGTCGACCAGGTCGTGAAAGCCCCCAGCAGGCCGGTGCCGAGCAGCAACCGGGCCTGCCGGGCCCGACCCGCGTCCGCCCCGGCCTGGCTGAGCAGCTCCAGCAGCAGCCCGAGCAGGAACGCCCCCACGAGGTTGGTCACCAGGGTCGCCGCCGGCAGGCCGCCGGCCGGAGTGGGCAGCAGCCGCGCCACGGCGTACCGCGCCAGGGTCCCGAGGACGCCGCCGGTCGCGACCAGCGCAAGGGCGCGCGGCTGCAGGTGCGGCGGTCGAGGACCCGGGTGCACGGCCCTCCTCAGGTCCAGCGGTGGCCCGAACCTAGCCCGGCTACCGGGTCGTCCAGACGCCGTTCGCTGCGGGCCCTCGAGACGGGGACGGCCTGTGCAACGAACTGGCGGCTAGGGGGTGACGCTCCCGGCGCCGTCGACCTGCTGCGGCCCGGGCTCGCTGTGGCGCGTCTGCTGCTCGACGTAGGCCCGCACCGGGGCCGGGGCGGACGACGGGTCAGCCGACCACCGGTTGGTCACCTGCCGGGCTGCCGCGAAGGCGTCGACCTGGTCGGCCGGGCTGCGTCCGGAGCGCCGCTGGAGCAGCAGCGCGAGGGCGATCAGCGCGACACCCCCCACCACGAAAGCGATCGTCACGTGTCCACTCCTGCCTCAGCTCTGGTCGTGCGTCGGCCCCCACCGTCCACCGTAGACGTGCCCCGGCCCGGGTCGGCCTGCGGTGAACAACCTCTGTCCTGCCCGCCTGCCCTGGGTGACGGTCCTGGCCGGACGTGCTGACCGGTCAGAGCAGCAGCGTGACCGCAGCGACCACGCCGAGGGAGGCGGTGAGCGCCCGCAGGGCGGGTACCGGCACCCGGCGGGCGAGGTCACCTCCGAGCCAGCCGCCCAGCGGACTGGTCAGGCCCAGCAGCAGCACGGCGTCCCACCGCACCGGAGCGAGAGCCACGAACAGCACCGCCGCGGCGAGGTTGACGACGAGCGAGAGCCGGGCCTTCACGGCGTTCGCGACCTTCCAGGGTGCCGTCGAGAACAGGTCGAGCAGGGCCAGCAGCAGCACCCCGAGCGCCGCCCCGAAGTAGGCGCCGTAGACCGACCCGAGGAAAACCGTGACGCGCACCGGCCGCCGTCCCCCGTGCCCCCGCCCCTGCAGCCGGGGCAGCAGCCACGGCTGGCCGAGCAGCAGCACGCTGGCGAGCAGCACCAGCACCGGCGCGGCCAGGGCGAACACGCGGGCCGGGGTCGTGAGCAGTAGCGCAACCCCGACCAGGGCGCCGGCCAGCCCGGTCAGCAGCAGCGTCCGGTCGTCGAGCTCGGGCAGCTCCTCGCGGTTGCGCAGGCCGGCGATGCCCCCGACGTACCCGGGGACCAGGCCGACGGTGTTGCTGACGTTGGCCGTCAGCGGCGGCAGACCGGCGTTCAGCAGCGCCGGGAACGTCACGAGCGAGCCGCCGCCTGCGGCAGCGTTGATGGCGCCGCCGACGAGCCCCGAGGCGGCGACGAGGACCGCCTGGCCGGGGGTCACGCGGGCACCTCCAGGTCGACGGGGCTCCACCCTCACACACCTGTGGCGGTCACGGGGCCGCACTTCGGCGGTGGGGAGGTCTGCCACCTCAAGGGGGCCACGACCGCATCTGGGCCAGCCAGAGCTCCGGCTGGTTCGGCCAGCAGGACGAACGGCCCGACCGCCCGGCGGTCCGGCCGTTCGCGCGTCCCACAGGCTCAGCCGACGGCGACCCCCGCCGACAGGCGCACCGGGAGGTGCTCCCAGCCCCGCAGCACCCGGGTCCCGCGGCGCCGGCCGGGACCGTCGAGGTCCAGCTCCGGGTAGCGCTCGAACAGGGTCCGCAGCCCGATCTCCCCCTCGAGGCGGGCCAGTGCAGCACCCATGCAGAAGTGCCGGCCCGCCGAGAAGGTCAGGTGGTCCCGGGCGTTGGCCCGCCGTACGTCGAAGACCTCGGGAGCCTCGAAGACCGCCGGGTCCCGGTTGGCCCCCGCCAGGTAGGTGACGACCAGCGACCCCCGGCGCAGCGACTGCCCCGCCAGGACGGTCTCCCGGGCCGCGAAGCGTCCCGTGAGCTGGACCGGTCCCTCCAGCCGCAGCGACTCCTCCACCACCCCGGGCCACAGCGACGGGTCGTCCTGGGCCAGCGCCAGCTGGTCGCGGTGCTGGACGAGCAGGACGGTCGCGCTGCCGAGCAAGTTGACCGTCGTCTCGAAGCCGGCCGCCAGCAGCAGCCCGGCCGTGGCCCGCAGCTCCACCTCGGTGAGCGGCCCCTCGTCGTCCTGGGCGTGTACGAGCTGGCTGAGCAGGTCCTCCCCGGGTGAGTGCCGCAGGGTCGCGAGGTGGCTGCCGAGCAGCGCCTGGAACTCGCGGACCGCCGCGTCGACCCCCAGGAACTCCTGCCAGCTCAGCCCCACGTCCAGGCTGGCGCCGGCGGCGTTGCCCAGCTGCAGGACGCGTTCGTGGGTGGAGGCCGGCATCCCCAGGACGGCGCTGATGACCGCGATGGGGAGCAGGCTCGCGTACGCCGGGACGAGGTCGACGGCCTGCTGGCCCTCCAGGCGGTCCAGCAGCTCGTCGGCCACCTGCTGCGTCTGGGCCCTCAGGCCCTCGACGGCGCGGGCGGTGAAGACCTTGCTCACCAGACGTCGGTAGCGGGTGTGCTGCGGAGCCTCCACCGAGAGCATCGAGGGAGGGTCGACGGGCCCGAGGGCGCTCTCGTCCCGCGCCCACCGGACGACCCGCCGCAGCCCCTTGGGGAGCACGACGTCCTCGGCCCCGACGTGGAAGTCCTCACTGCGCAGGACCTCCGAGGCGACCGAGTGGGTCGCGGTGACGGCGGCGAATCGGCCCCGGACCAGCGGGCCCCGGGATCGGACGGCGTCGTAGAACACCCACGGCTCGGCGCGCACGGACGGGTCGGTCATCAGCCGGGCGTGCAGGTCACCGTGCCGCACGGCCCGCCGGGAGGCAGCCCGCGCCACCCCGTGGAACAGCGCCCATCGGGTGAACGTCCTCGCGCGGTCGATCATGTGGCGACGGTAGGGCCCCCTGTCGCGCGACGGCCCGAGGGGGCACCATGTCGGCATGAGCAGCGTGAGCGGCAAGGTCGCAGCAATCACCGGAGCGGGCTCCGGTATCGGACGGGCCCTGGCCCTCGAGCTGGCCCGGCGCGGTGCGCGGCTCGCGCTGAGCGACGTCGACGAGGCCGGGCTCGGCGAGACGGTGGACCAGGTCAAGCAGCTGGGCGCCGAGGTGACGGCGACCCGGCTGGATGTGACCGACCGCGACGCCGTGACGGCGTGGGCCGCGGCCACCGTCGAGCACTTCGGCGTCGCGCACCAGATCTACAACAACGCCGGGATCGCCTTCAGCCGCAGCGTGCTGGACAGCGACTGGGCCGACTACGAGCGGGTGCTCGGGGTCAACCTGTTCGGTGTCATCCACGGCACCAAGGCTTTCCTGCCACACCTGTTGGCCAGCGGTGACGGCCACGTCATCAACATCTCGAGCCTCAACGGCTACCTGGCGCAGGACGGCATGAGCCACTACTGCACCTCGAAGTTCGCCGTACGCGGCTTCACCGAAACGCTCCGGATCGAGCTGACGAAGGCCGGCAGCCCGGTGCTCGTCACCGTCGTGCACCCCGGCGGGGTGCGCACCAAAATCGCCGACAACGCCTTCGAGGCGGCCGCGGCCCTCGGGCTCCCGGTCACCGCCGAGGACCGCAAGCGGCGCGACGTCTACAACGACAAGCTGCTGCGGATGGACCCCGCCGAGGCTGCCACGATCGTGCTGGACGGCGTCGAGGCGGGCCGGCCACGGGTGCTCGTCGGCAACGACGCGAAGCTCGTCGACGTGGTCGTGCGGCTGCTGCCCGCCCGCTACCAGAAGCTCTCGCTCGCCCTCGAGAGGCGCCTGGACCGCTGACGTCGGGCTGACCCCGGGTCGGCCGGGCCCGGGTGCGGGCCCCAACGATGCAACGACCTGCGGCAGACGGCAGGATGGCGCGCATGATCTCCCCCGAAGCACCTGAGCACCTCGACGTCCTGGTCGTCGGCGCCGGCCTGTCTGGCATCGGCCTGGCCTGGCACCTGCAGCAGCAGCACCCCTGGCGCAGCGTCGCCCTGCTGGAGGCGCGCGAGGAGCTGGGTGGGACCTGGAGCCTGTTCCGCTACCCCGGCATCCGCTCCGACTCCGACCTCGCGACGTTCGCCTACCGCTTCCGGCCGTGGACCGGCGACAAGGCCATCGCCGACGGGCCCGACATCCTGCGCTACCTGCGCGACACCGCAGCCGAGAGCGGCATCGACGCCAAGGTGCGCTACGGGCACCGGGTCGTGCGCGCCTCGTGGTCGACGCCGGACGCCCGCTGGACCGTCGAGGTCGAGGTCGGCGGACAGACCCGCGAGCTCACCTGCTCGTGGTTCTTCTGCGCCGGCGGCTACTACCGCTACGACGAGGGCTTCACACCGGACTTCCCCGGCGTCGAGCAGTACGACGGGACGCTGGTCCACCCGCAGCAGTGGCCCGAGGACCTGGACACGGTGGGTAAGCGCGTCGTCGTCATCGGCAGCGGGGCCACCGCGGTCACCCTCGTCCCCGCCCTGGCCGTTGACGCCGGGCACGTGACGATGCTGCAGCGCTCGCCGTCGTACGTCTTGCCGGTGCCGTCGACGGACCCGATCGCCAATCTCGTCCGCAAGATTGCCGGGCCGGAACGGGCGCACCGCTTCACCCGGCGCAAGAACATCGCCCAGCAGCGCTTCACCTACCGGCTCGCCCGCACTCGCCCCGAGCTGTCCCGGAAGATCATCCGCGGGCTGCAGGGGCACTTCTTGCCCAAGGACTACGACTTCTCGCACTTCACGCCGACCTACCAGCCGTGGGACCAGCGCATGTGCATGGTCCCGGACGCCGATCTGTTCAAGGCCATCCGGCGGGGCACGGCCTCGGTGGTCACCGATCGGATAGAGACGTTCACCCCGACCGGCATCCGTCTGGCGTCCGGTGCCGAGCTCGAGGCCGACATCGTGGTGACGGCGACCGGGCTGCAGCTGCTGGCCTTCGGAGGCATCGAGCTGGTCGTGGACGGGACGCCCGTCTCGCTGCCGGACACCGTGTCCTACAAGGGGATGATGCTGTCGGGCGTCCCCAACTTCGGCTACGCCATCGGCTACACCAACGCCTCCTGGACGCTCAAGGTCGACCTCGTGGCCGAGCACCTGTGCCGGCTCCTGAGCGCGCTGGACGCTGCCGGGGCGACGACGGTGACGCCGGAGCTGACCGACCCGTCGGCACCGACCCGGCCGCTGCTGGACTTCGCCGCCGGCTACGTCACCCGGGCTATCGACGGCTTCCCCCGGCAGGGTCAGTCCGCCCCGTGGTCGCTCAACATGGACTACAACGACGACGTCGAGATGCTCGCCCGCGGCACGGTGCTGGACCCGGTCCTGCGCCTGGGGGGCGTGCAGGAACCCGCAGCCGTCTGACCGGCCCGGGCCTGGCCGCCCGCAACTCGTACGCCTGCAACTCGTACGACGTTCGAGTTGCGCCCCAGATCCGGGCCAGATCAGAGGCGTGCCTCGTACGACGTACGAGCTGTGGTTGCCGTAGGTCTGCCCAGCCGCCCCGGAGCGCCGCGGACAGGCCCCGCTCACCGCACCGCCCGGAACTCGTACGACGTACGACCTGCGCCCCAGATCCGGGCCAGATCGGAGGCCTGCCTCGTACGACGTACGAGTTGCGGTTGCGGGGGCGGTTGCGGTCGCGGTTGCGGGGGCCGCCCGGGTCGCGTGCTGGACGTACAGCTCAGCGAGCGCGGTCTGGAGCACAGCGGTCCTGCTGTCGCGAGCGGGGCTGCTCGTGTGCCAGACGGTCCAGCTCCGTCGCAGGTTGCCGTGGGTGATCGAGCACCTACGACGAACCGCGGACCGACTGACCCGTTCAGCCCAGTCGGTCCGGCTCGCCATGCCCGACACTGGTGGGCACGTCCCTGCGCGAGGAAGGACCCGGGTGTCGTCCCCCTCCCCTCCTCGCGATCCCCTCGCCCGCCGCCAGCTGCTGCTGCCCGTGAGCCAGCTGGTGACCGCGCGCCCCGAGCAGGACGTGCAGCCGCTGGCTGCTGCCGGACCCACGGAGCTGCAAGCCCTGTGGGGTTTCGTCGACGCCGTCCTGTCGGCCACCACCCCGGCTGGGGTCGCCGAGCTGCTGCTGACCACGGCCATCGGGACGTACGGCTTCGCTCGCGGTGTCGTCCTGCTCGGCGAGCGCCCGCTGGTCGTGGTCGCGACCCACGCCACGTCGCCGGGTGAGGTCGGCCGCGGGACCAGCGCCACCGTCACCGACGCCCAGGTGCTGCAGCACGCGCAGGTCCTGGCCCATCCGAACGCGCTGCGAGAACCGCTGCTCAGCAGGCTCTTCCCGGCCAGCACCGAGCTGCTCGTCGTACCGCTCGCAGACCGGCGTCGGCTCGGGGCGCTCGTGGTCGAGCTGCCCGAGGTCATGCGGGGTCGGCGGCGCGACCACGTCCTGGCCCAGCTGTCCCGGCTCGCGTCGAGCGCCTCGGCAGCCCTGAGCCGCGAGCTGCGGCTGGCGCAGCTCGAACGCCTGGCCGCGACCGACGACCTGACGATGATCGCGAACCGCCGGAGCTTCAACACCTCGCTGGACCGGGAGATCGCGAGGTCGGTGCGTAACGGGGAGCCGGTCAGCCTGGCCCTGCTGGACCTCGACCTGTTCAAGCAGGTGAACGACCGCTTCGGCCACCCGGCGGGGGACGAGTCCCTGCGTAACGTCGCCGCGTCCCTGGTCGTCGCGAGCCGGGACGTCGACACCCCCGCGAGGTACGGCGGGGAGGAGTTCGTGGTCATCCTGCCCAACTGCCCCGCCATCGAGGCCGTGGCCATCACCGAGCGGCTGCGGGCCGCGGTCGCGGCGGCACCGGGCGTCATGCGGCTCACCGCCAGTGCGGGTGTCGCAACCTTCCCCGTCCATGCCACCTCCGGCGACGACCTGGTGGAGGCGGCGGACGCCGCGCTGCTGGCCGCGAAGGCTGCCGGTCGCGACCGGACGGTTCTGTCGAGCCACGAGTCAGCCAGACCTCCGAGCTAGCGCCACCGGGTCAGAGAGCGGACAGCGCAGGGACGCGCCCGGTGATCATCGCGGCTGCCTTCTCGGCGATCATGATCGTGGGGGCGTTGGTGTTGCCTCGCACCAGGGTCGGCATCACGGAAGCGTCCACGACGCGCAGCCCGGCGACGCCGTGCACCCGCAGCTCGCTGTCGACGACGGCGAGGTCGTCGGTCCCCATCCGGCAGCTCGACACCGGGTGGTAGAGCGACTCGATGCCCCCGCGCACCGCCTCGCGCAGGTCGTCGTTGGACTGCACGTCCTTGCCGGGCAGCCACTCACCCGTGATGATCCGGCCGAGCGCCCCACCGGCGACGACCTCCCGGGCATGCCTGAGCCCGGCCACCAGCGCCTCGACGTCCTCGTCCTCGCGCAGGTAGCCGCCGTCGATGGCGGGCGCCCACGTCGGGTCCGCCGAGCGCAACCGGATCGAGCCCCGCGAGGCCACCCGGACGAGGGTGACGGCGAGGGTCAGCGCCTGCTCGTCCGGGTCGTAGAAGCCCTGCCCAAAGAACTTCACGGGCGCGAAGTGGTACTGCAGGTCCACGACGTCGAGGTCGGGACGCGACCGGAAGAACGACCCGCCCTCGCCGACGTTGGAGGTCAGCATCCCGCGCTTGCGCAGGTAGTAGTCCGCGACCTGCTTCGGGGCCTCCGCGTCCTTCAGGGAGCTGCCCGTGGCCTGGCAGATCAGGGGCATGGCGGGGTGGTCCTGCAGGCCCTCACCGACCCCGGGCAGGTCGTGCTGCACGGTGATGCCGAGGTCGCGCAGATGAGGCGACGGGCCGATCCCCGACAGCAGCAGCAGCTGGGGGCTGTTGATCGCGCCGCCGCAGAGCAGCACCTCGGCCTCGACGTGGGCCGTGTGGGTCGCACCGTCGTGGCGGTACTCCACGCCGACAGCCCGGCCGTCCTCGACCAGCACCCGGGTCGTCAGGGCGTGCGTCCGGACGGTCAGCCCGGGGCGCTCCATCGCCGGCCGCAGGAACCCCACCGCCGTCGACCAGCGGCGGCCGCGCTTCTGGGTCACCTGGTAGAGCCCTGAGCCGTCCTGCTCGGGGCCGTTGAAGTCGGGGTTGGGGCGGTGGCCGGCCGCGGCGACGTCGGACAGGAAGGCCCGCGTCCACGGGTGCGGGGAGCGCTGCTCCTCGACCCGCAGCGGACCACCGGCGCCGTGGTACGCCGACTCGCCCCGCACGTTGTCCTCGGAACGCCGGAAGTGCGGGAGCACCGCGTCGTAGGACCAGGAGGGGTCACCGGTGAGCGCGGCCCACTCGTCGTAGTCATGCCGCGAGCCGCGGATGTAGATCATGGCGTTCATGGAGCTCGACCCGCCGAGCGCCTTGCCCCGCGGCCAGTAGAGCCGCCGCCCCTGCGCGTGCTTCTGGGAGTCGGTGGCGTAGCCCCAGTCCAGCTTGGTGCGGAACTGCTTAGCGAATGCCGCCGGGATCGTGATCTCGTCGACCCGGTCGTCCCCGCCGGCCTCGAGCAGGAGCACCGTCACGGAGGCGTCCTCGGTGAGGCGGGCCGCCAGCACGCAGCCGGCCGACCCGGCCCCGACGATCACGTAGTCGTAGCGCTCCTGCACGGCGGTCTCCTCGCTGGTGGGAGGTGATCGTGACACGCGATGACCCTGTCCACCGCTGCCGCCTACGATCTGGCCATGACGCTTGCCGCTGACCGTCCTGTCGTGCTGCCCGACTCCGTCGAGACCTTCGACTCGCTCGACCCCGGTACGGGGCAGGTGCTGGCCAGCCACCCGGTGCACAGCGACGAGCAGGTCGCCGCCGCTGTCGCCCGGGCGCGCGAGGCCGCGCAGTGGTGGCAGGAGCAGGGGACCGCGGGCCGCCGGACCCACCTGAAAGCCTGGAAAGGCGTGCTGGCCAGGCGGATCCACGAGCTCGCCGATCTGGTGCACAAGGAGAACGGCAAGCCGCATCCCGACGCGTTGCTCGAGATCACCCTGGCCATCGACCACATCGAGTGGTCCAGCAAGCACGCCGCCAAGCTGCTCGGCCTGCGGCGGGTCCCGGCCGGGCTCATGGCCGCCAACCAGCAGGCCCTGCTGGAGTACCAGCCGCTTGGCGTCATCGGGGTCATCGGCCCGTGGAACTACCCCGTCTTCACCCCGATGGGCTCCATCGCCTACGCGCTGGCGGCCGGCAACGCCGTTGTCTTCAAGCCCAGCGAGTACACCCCCGCGATCGGCCTGTGGCTCGAGCACGCCTGGCAGATGGCCGTCCCGGAGCGTCCCGACGTGCTGCAGGTCGTCACCGGCCTCGGGGCCACCGGGGCTGCGCTGTGCCGGGCCGGGGTCGACAAGATCGCCTTCACCGGCTCGGCGGCGACCGGCCGCAAGGTCATGGCGGCCTGCTCGGAGAACCTCGTCCCGGTGCTCATGGAGTGCGGCGGCAAGGACGCGATGATCGTCGACGACGATGCCGACGTGGCCGCGGCCGCGGACGCGGCCCTGTGGGGCGGGATGAGCAACGCCGGCCAGACCTGCATCGGCATCGAGCGGGTCTACGCCACCGACAAGGTGTACGACGCTTTCGTGCGGGAGCTCACGACCCGGGCCGGGGCGATCCGCCCGGGCTCGGACGCGGGCGCCTCGTACGGCCCGATCACCATGCCCTCGCAGGTCGACGTCATCACCCGGCACATCGCCGACGCGGTGGCCCGCGGTGGCCGGGTGCTCACCGGCGGGACCGCGCAGGGCGGGCTCGTGCAGCCGACGGTGCTGGTCGACGTCCCCGAGGACAGCACCGCGGTCACCGAGGAGACCTTCGGGCCGACCATCACGGTGGCGCGGGTGCGCGACGTCGACGAGGCGATCGCCAAGACCAACGCCACGTCGTACGGCCTGGCCGGCGCGGTCTTCACCGGCAAGAGCAAGGCGGGCGTCGAGATCGCCCGTCGGATGCGCTCGGGCATGACGAGCGTCAACTCGGTCATCGCCTTCGCCTCCGTCCCCGGCCTGCCCTTCGGGGGGGTCGGTGACTCCGGCTTCGGCCGCATCCACGGCGAGGACGGGCTCAAGGAGTTCACGCGGGCCAAGGCGATCACCCGGCAGAAGTTCGACCTGCCTGTGCAGCTGCTGTCGTTCTCCCGCTCCCCCAAGGTGACCGACACCCTCGCCAAGGTGATCGGCCTGGTGCACGGGCGCGGCTGAATCACCTGTACGCCCGGTCCCGCGGCCTGCGATGATCGCCAGGATGCCGTCTCGGGCGGCTGGCGGGGGTGGCCGCATGGGCAAGCAGATCGTGATCTGCCTCGACGGGACGAACAACAAGGTCAAGAGCGCGGACAACACCAACGTGCTGCGGCTCTACCAGATGCTCCCGCTCGACCGTCCGGAGCAGCTGGTGGCGTTCTACCAGCCGGGGGTCGGGACGTTCAGCGCCTCGGGGGCCTGGACCGCGACCGGCCGCTGGGTGACCAGGGTGCTGGGGCTGGCCTTCGGCCTGGGGCTTCGCCAGAACCTCGGCAGCGCCTACGCGTACCTCATGGAGCACTACGAGGACGGTGACCAGATCTTCGTCTTCGGCTTCAGCCGCGGGGCTTACACCGCGCGTGCTCTCACCGGCATGCTGGCTGCCTTTGGGCTGTTCCGCCCGGGCGCCGAGAACCTTGTCCCCTACGCCATCGAGGCCATGTCGCGCGGCGACGCCGACACCGCGCCCCGCACCGGCATCGCGTCGGCGCCGGCCGGGGTCATCGACCCCGACGCTGCGGCGCGGGCCCGCCTCGACGCCCGCTCGGCGTCCGGACCCGAAGGGTCATCGGAGAAGGATTGGCGGCTGCTGTTCGAGTACTCCGACACCTTCGCGCGACGCGGGGGCAATGGTGCGATCGCCGTACCGGTGGCCTTCCTCGGGCTGTGGGACACGGTCGAGGCGGCGGGCACGCTCCGGCGGCAGATCCAGTGGCCCTACACGCGTCACCTGCCGCACGTGCAGGTGGTGCGGCACGCCCTGGCCGTCGACGAGTGGCGGCGGCCCTTCGCCAGCTACCCCGTGCTGGAGCTGGATCCCGAACCGGGGAAGGCGCCGCAGGACCTGCAGCAGGTCTGGTTTGCCGGCGTGCACTCCGACGTCGGGGGCATGTTCGCGGACGGGTCGCGGCTGTCCGACATACCGCTGAAGTGGATGATCCAGGCCGCCGCGGCGGCCGGCCTGCGGCTCGATTCCGAGGCGTACGCCGACGCAGAGCGCCAGGTGACCCTCGACAGCGCGACCGGCGCCGTCCACGCGAACCCGCGAGTCTGGTGGCTGGCCGGGTTGCCCCGGCTGCGACGGGTCCCGCAGGGGGCACTGCTGCACGCCAGCGTGGCCGAGCGGCTGCGCACCCACCCGGCCTACGCGAAACGGCTCCCCGACGTCGGTCGCTACGCCTTCGTCGACCCGGCCTGGTTGACGAGCCACGTCCCGGTGCGCGCAACCCCCTCGCCGTGACAGGTCGGTCGGGGACAGCGGCGGGGCAGGGCAGGGCAGGATGGGAGACCGTCATCGAGGTGGAAGAGGTCAAGGTGGCAGGCAGGGTCGTTGGCAAGGTGTGCGTGGTCACGGGTGGCGGGTCGGGCATCGGCCGAGCCTCGGCGCTGAGGCTGGCGGAGGAGGGCGGCCTGGTGCTGGTCGCCGACCTGGACGTGGCCACCGCCCAGGAGACTGTCGCGCTCGTCGCCCGGGACGGGGGGACAGCCCTTGCCAGGGAGGTCGACGTCGCCGACCCGCGACAGGTCGACGCCTTGGTGCAGGCCGCCGTCGACTGGGGTGGACGCCTCGACGTCCTGGTCAACAACGCCGGCGTCAACCTGCCCGGCGTCCTGCACGAGGTGAGCGACGAGGTGATC
>Ga0123336_10002359_pt1 | contig 16389 bp, 17 predicted proteins | sample SSSSmetaG_FD_96466 | JGI IMG/M metagenome (GOLD analysis project Ga0123336, IMG submission 96466) | Glacier valley bacterial and archeal communities from Borup Fiord, Nunavut, Canada, to study Microbial Dark Matter (Phase II) - ​SSSS metaG | ecosystem: Environmental > Aquatic > Freshwater > Ice... | reverse complement strand
CGCGTGATCCTGGATGAATTTGGAGGCCCGCGCGGGGTCGACGGGCACGAGATCCGGGCCCATCGGTCCGACCACGTCGCCACCGATCACGAAGCGCAGCTCGCCGGCGTCCCTGAGCTGACGGTCGTAGTAGTCCTGCACGCGCAGCGACTTCGCCGTGGTCTTGCCGGAGCGCCACGACTGGAGGGCGCAGCGCGGCGTGTCGAACGCGGTGGTGGTGCCGTCTGCAGCGGCGAGCTCGGCGCGCCACTGGCTCGCGGGATCGATCTTCATCCCGCAGTTCTTGCAGCGCGCCTCCTGCTTCTTGCAGCCGCTCACGAGCCATGCAGCGCCGAGGCAGGTGGCGAGCACGAAGGCGCGGCGGGTCGTCGTCACGGGTCGCATCATCGTCCTCACGGTCCCTGGAAGAGCGACGCTCCGCCGGAGACCACGGCGAAGCGAGCGATGGGCGCCACCGCGAACACGAGCGCGACGGCCCACGCGAGCGCGCCGCGACGCAGCCCGATGCGCGCGAACGGCGCGAGCGCCTCACGCGCCGCCGCGCCACGCGCGAGCACCGCGCTCAGGCCCGCGCCCGCGCTCCAGACCGTGGCGAGGAACAGCGCGCCGTAGAGCGGGTAGCCGATCGCGTAGACGTCGCTGCGCAGCAGGCAGAACGGGCAGACGTGGTGCGGGATCTCGAAGACGTGCGGCGCCACCTCCAGCGCCGAGGCCGCGATCGCTGCCGGCAACGAGAGCAACGTGACCACGCCCGCGGCGACGATGCGCGACTTCGTCGGTGAGCGCGCCGCGAAGAGCCCGACCGCGATCGAGGCCACGGTGCCGATGGCCGCGAGCGCCGTGGCGAGGACGCGCGGGCCGGAGGCGAAGCCCGCCCCCGCCGCCGCCACCGGGTCGAGCTGCACCGAGCAGCACGACGCCACGACCGTCAGATCGAGCTTGCCCAGGAACTCGGCCGCGCAGGCGAGGTCGAGGACCGAGAGCGGGAACATCGCGAGCGTCATGTACGCGAGCGGTCGCGCCAGATCGAGCGCGCGGACGCGCGTATCGAACGCGTAGATCTGCGCGAGCACACCCGCGAAGAGCGCGACGCCGCCCGTCACCGCGAGCGAGCGGAAGCCCCATTCGTTGGCGCCGAAGACGCCATACGCGCACATCGCGCCGCGCACGCCGCGGCTCATGCGATCGGCGCCGAGCACCGATAGCGCGAGCGCCATGACCTGCACGACCGCGGCGATCCGCACGAAGGTGGCGCCGAGCTCGATCTGCTTCTCGAGCGCGAGCTGGCCCTCCGTCGCGCGCTTCACGTCGAAGTGGCGGAGGACCTTCTGCGCCGTCATCGCGCCGCGCGCGAAGAGCAGACAGGCGACGAGCCCGGCGGCGAGGCGGAGAAGGACCCAAGGCTCGAGAAGATTCATGGGAGCGAGAGTCCAGACTAGCGCCTCGCCGAGGCCGCAGCACGGCTACGGGCTGTCGAGCTTGCCGGCGACGAGGTCCAGGATGCGCGAGACGCCCTTCGCCTGCGCCAGGCGCGGGTCGTGGGTGGCGACGAGGAGGGCGCGGCCGTCCTTCGCGAAGGCCAGGAGCTCGTCGACGATCGAGGTCGCGCGGGCGTCGTCGAGATGCGCGGTCGGTTCGTCGAGGACGAGGAGCGGCGGATCGTTCAGCAGCGCACGGGCGAGCGCCACCCGCTGGCGCTCGCCGCCCGACAGGCGGTGCGCGTCGACGTCGGCCAGCGAGGCCAGCCCAAGGCGCTCCAGGAGCTCCAGTGCGCGCTTCTCGTCCTCGGGCCGCACGCCATCGGGCACGCGCGGCAGGAGCACGTTCTCGCGCGACGTGAGGCCGTCGACGAGCTGGAGATCCTGGAACACGAAGCCCACCTTGCGCCGGCGCACCTCCGCGCGATGCGCCTCGCGCAAGCGCGACGTCGGCTCGCCGTCGAGGTGCACCTCGCCGCTCGAGGGCGACAGCATCGCGCCGACGATCGCGAGCAGCGTGGTCTTGCCGCTCCCGCTCGGGCCGCGGATCACGACGAGCTCGCCGCGCGCGAGGTCGAACGAGACGTCGTCCACCACGACGCGCTTCTCGCGGCCGTCCCAGATGCGCTTCACCACGTTACGGATGCTCGCCGCCGGAGGGAGAGCGGCGCGGGTGGCGCTGGAGGCGACTTCCGGCATCGGATGCTTATTGTGCCAACGTGGGCCAGCAAACGGTCGGAATTCGGCGTCGTGTCGTGGGCCACCGCCTCCGGGCGGCCAAATCCCGTGGATTTTCACGCTGGCATCACGGATGCTTCTCGATGTTGATTGCCATGACGTCCTTGCGGAAGCTCCTGCTCGTCACCGCCAGCGCCCTCGCGCTCTGCGGGCTGCAGGCGTGCGCCTCGGAGTCGGATCTCAACCCTCAGCCTCTGCCCCCCGAGGATCCCCGGGACAACGGCAAGGAAGGCAGCGATACGGTCGGCGGCGGCAGCAGTGGCAGCAGCGGCGCCGCGCCGACGGGCGCAGCGGACGCAGGCGCGGACGGTAGTGACGGCGGCGGCGGCGGCGACGGCGCGGCTCCGGACGGCCGAGACCAGTGATGCGCCGCACGCTCGTCCTCGCTGCGCTCGCCGGCGGCCTCACCGCCGCGGTGGCCGCGTGCACGCTCAACCCGCAGCCGCTTCCCCCGTCGGACTTCGCGTCCGCCGACGACAACGACGCCTCCACGCGCGCCGACGGCGGCAGCCTCGGCGGCGAGACGCCCGCGCCGAGCGCGGACGCCTCGGCCGATCCGGACGGCGGCCGCCAGGCGGACGGCGACGCGGGTGACGGCGGCGGCGACGCCAGCGACGCCAGCGCCGACGGCGGCTGAGTGCTCGCGGCTCAGCCGACGGGCGGCTTGGGCTTCGCGCTCGGGGTCTGCACGTACTCCTCGATGACCGTCGCCGTGAAGTCGGCGAGCAGGCCGTCGGTCACGCGCAGGCGGCGCGAGAGGTCGCGCGCGATGTTGAGCACGATCAGCGTGTACGACTTGAGGTCGTGGCGGTAGAGCGCGTCCATCTCCTCGGTGGAGATCTTGAGCAGGCGGGTCGCCCCGAGCGTACGCACCGTGGCCGAGCGCGGCTGCATGTCGATGATCGACATCTCGCCGAAGCAGTCGTTCGGTCCGAGGATCGCCACGCGCGTCTCGCGGCCGCGGCGGCTCTTCTTCAGGACCTCCATCTCGCCGTCGAGCACGACGTACATCTCGCGCGCCTGGTCGCCCTCGCGGAACACGATCTCACCGGGGAGCAGGCGCTTCACCTCGAGCATCTGGCACAGGTGCTCGAGGAACTCGTCCGAGAGGGCACCGAAGAGCCCGACGTCGCGCAGCTGCGCGTTCGTGACGGGGGGCTCGGACCGGCGACCGGGGGCTACGGGGGTCTTCACGGACGACGACATCGGCTCAGTCATCCCTCTTTACGACGGCCGTGTAAAGCCAGAGACGCGCTACGGACAGCCGCCGTATTCGGTCGCTCCGGCCATGACCTTGGGGTCAAAGGCTTTACAGACCACGGCGCCGCCGCAGTCGTTCATGCCGACGCGGCACCACTTGCGGCAGGTGTTGCCGATCGTCGCGTTCCCGGCGCAGACGAGGGTCGGTCCGCAGTCGTCGGTCGGCGTGCACGTCTGGCTCACGGTGCGCGTCCCGCCCTTGGCGCAATCGGTGTTCCCCGCAGCATCGAGCTGACACACGCCGGTCCCGGCGCTGGTCGTGGTCCCGCAGCCCGTGGCGTCGCGCAGGTCGCAAGCGACCCGGCAGACGCTCAGGTTCGGGATCGCGGCGCCGCCGTTGTCCTTCACCTGCTCGCAGCCGCCGGTCTTCGGCGCGGTGCAGGCGCCGCCCGGGTTGGCGCAGTACGCGTGGCACGTGCCGTACATGCACGTGAGGCCCCGCGCGCAGCCCGAGGTGTTCACGCACGCCGCGCCCATCGCGGCGAGGCCGGCGGTCACGCACTCGACGGCGCCGACGCCATCCTGCACCGCGCAGGTCTCGGCGAGCGTGCAGCCGCACTGCGGAGCGAGCCCGCACTTGTTGCTGGGCGCGGTGCGCTTGCACGTGTCCGGCGCGTCGGCCTCGGCGCCGCCGTCATCCGGCGGATCGACGATGGGGTCGTCGATCTTCGCGTCCGGCCGCGTCTGCTGGGGCGGCTGCGTGGGCGTGATGCCGCTGTCCTCGGTGAAGCCGGCGGTACGGTCACTCGTCGACGAACACGCCGCGAGGAGGGACACCCCGAAGGCTGCGCTCAGGGCGCCGTACGAAAGAAAAGGATAAGTGCGCATCAAGTCGCTCATTTCCTAGCATCCGCAGCGCGCCCACGTGATCCGCGAGACCCTGGTGGGACGCCGAAAGGAAGGATACGGCCCGACAGTAGCTCACAGCTGTCGGCGGTCGGCGGTCAGCGAGCTAGTTCGTCGGTGCGCCGAGGTCCTGCGTGAACACGATGCGACGGCGATCGCGGCCCGCGTAGTCCTCGATCTCGGTGGACGTCCAGCCGAGCGCGTTGTGGAAGCTGATCGAGCCCTCGTTGCCGGGCGTCGTGATGGCCTTCATCTGGCCGCAGCCCAGGCCGCGACATCGCTCGGTGAACGTCTCGTAGAGGAGGCGCCCCACGCCCTTGCGCCGGAAGTCGGGATGGATGCCGACGAGGTGAACGTAGCCCGTCTTCGGCGTCTTGAAGACCAAGAAGCCGAGGAGGAAGCCGACGAGCTTGCCCTCCTCCTCGACGATGAGCGCGTTGTCGCCGAGCTCGTAGAAGAAGATCGGATGAGCGAAGTTCGCCATCGGACCGCCCCACCAACGGTCGATGACCTCGACGATATGATCGAAGTCGCCCTTGGTGATCTTGCGGGTCTGCATGCGAGACTCAGACTTTCGCAGATGGCGCCGGAGCGCAAGGCCGCGCGCGGGCCCCTGTGGTAAGCAAGCTTGCGATGGCTGCAAGCGCTACTCTCATCGCGCCCTCGATCCTCTCCGCGGATTTCGCACGGCTCGGCGAGGAGGTGGCTGCGATCGAGAAGGCCGGCGCCGACTGGGTGCACGTCGACGTGATGGACGGACGCTTCGTTCCGAACCTGACGCTCGGCCCGCCGATCGTCAAGGCGCTCCGCAAGACCACGAAGCTGCCGCTCGATTGTCACCTGATGATCGTCGAGCCCGAGCGCTACGTCGACGCGTTCGCCGAGGCCGGCGCGGACACCATCACCATCCACGTCGAGGCATGCACGCACCTCCATCGCACGCTCGGCCACATCAAGTCGCTCGGCAAGCGCGCGGGCGTGACGATGAACCCGTCGACGAGCGAGGAGACCATCCGCTACGTGATGGGCATCGTCGACATGGTGCTGGTGATGAGCGTGAACCCGGGTTTCGGCGGGCAGTCGTTCATCCGCGAGGTCCTGCCCAAGGTGGCGAACATCCGCCGGATGATCACGGAGAGCGGGCGCGCCGTCGATCTCGAGGTCGACGGCGGCATCACCCCGGAGACCGCTCCCGAGGTCCTGGCGGCAGGCGCGAACGTTCTCGTCGCGGGCAGCGCGGTATTCGGCACGAAGGACTACGCGCAGAACATCCGCGCGCTGCGAGGGTAGCGATGGCCACCAGACGTTTCGCAGCCTTCGGCGCTCTCCCCGGGATCGCCGCCCTCCTCGCGGCGTGCTCGAGCACGCCGCCCAACCCGCGTCCCGTCGCCACCGAGGCGATCGTCGCCGATGCCGGCGGCGGTCCCGCCGTCCTTGCCTCGCCCAGCCCCGAGGCCTCCCTCGAGTCCAAGGACTCGAAGCAGGTCGCGCGCACGCTGCTCAAGGTCAGCGAGATGCGCGGCATCGCCGCCACCAAGCCGGTCCCCGGCGTGAAGCTGGAGCGCGATCAGCTGGTGGCGCGCGTGAAGGACAAGGCGCTCCGTGAGTACCCGCCGGAGGCCCTCCGCCGCGAAGGGCTGCTCCTCCAGATCGTCGGGTTCGCGCCGCCGACGTTCGACTACCTCGGCGAGATGATGAAGCTGCTCGATGCGCAGCTCGAGGGCTTCTACGAGCCGAAGAACGGAACGATGTACCTCGCCGCGGATCTCAAGGGACCGCAAGCGCAGGCCACGCTCGCCCACGAGCTCGTGCACGCGCTCCAGGACCAGCGCTGGGATCTCAAGAAGCGCTCCGATTACAAGCCGGGGCAGGGCGACCAGTCGCTCGCGCTCGCGTGCCTCGCCGAGGGTGACGCCACGAGCCTCATGCTCGACTTCCTCATGAAGCCCGATCGCAGCGCGCTCGACATCCCGCCCGAGGCCATCCGCGAGCTGATGAAGGGCGGCATGAACATGGGCGACGTGCAGAGCGTCCCGCACATCCTGCGATCGACGCTCGTCGCGCCGTACATGGAAGGCATCGCGTTCGTGCACGAGCTGCGGAGGAAGAGCGGCTGGGCGGGCGTCGACGCGGCGTGGGACCGCCTGCCGACCACCACCGAGCAGGTGCTGCACGTCGCGAAGTGGGAGGCCCGGGAGGACGCGCTCACCGTGCCCGCGCCCACCGCGAACGCGCTCGGCGCGGGCTGGAAGAACGAGGACCAGGACACCTACGGCGAGCTGGGCTTCGCGCTCACCTTCTCGGAGTGGCTCGACGACGCCGAGGCCCGGGTCGTGGCCTCCGGCTGGGGCGGCGATCGCAGCTCCGCCTTCACGAAGGACGATCAGCTCGCCTACGCCGTGCACCTGCGCGTCGACGAGGCGCCGAAGCCCGGCAAGGCCGACGCCTACGCCGAGCGGCTCCTGTCGAAGCTCACGCCCGCGCTCAAGAAGACGCTGGGCAAGCCCGCCATCGGGGACGCGAGCACGCTCTGCTTCGATCGCAAGGAGCTCGGGCCGCTGCTGTTCGCACGCAAGGACCGCGAGGTGGTGATGATCGCCGGCCCCGCGAGGATCGCCAGCGGCGCGTGGAGCTCCGCGAGCACGTGCGCGGTCGCGAAGAAGTGGGCCGACGAGATCGTCGCCCAGAAGTGACGCCTTTCAGGAGGGGCGGGTCGTCGCGTCCTTGACCATCTGCAGGCCGACGTACGACGCGAGCGTCTGGATCCACAGGCGCTCGCCGTTGAACCGTCGCTCCTTCACCTCGGTGCCGTCCTTCGTCGCGATGGCGAAGAAGACCAGGCCCACGGGCTTGTTGTCGCTCGCGCCGCCGGGCCCGGCGATCCCGGTGATGGCGAGCGCGACGTCGGAGCCGGAGACGCGCCGCGCGCCCTCGGCCATCCGCGCCGCGCACTCGGGGCTCACCGCGCCGTGGCCGCGCAGGACATCCTCGTCGACACCGAGCACCGACTGCTTCGCGGAGTTCGCGTAGGTGACGGCGTCGAGCAGGAGGTAGTCGCTCGCCCCGGGCTCCTTCGTGATCATGTGGCCCACCAGACCGCCGGTGCACGACTCGGCGATGGCGAGCGTCCAGCCGCGCGTGCGGAGGGCGCGGCCCACGACGCCGGCGAAGGTGTCGTCACCGTCGCCGTAGACGATGTCTCCGAGACGCGCAGCCACCTCGGCGGCGGCGCGCTCCGCGAGCTCGCGGACGACGGCCTGCGGATCGACGGGGAGGGCGTCGCCCGGGCGCCGCGACGCGGGGCCCGGCATGCGCGCCAGCACCTTCACCTCGATCTCGGGGAAGTGCGCGCGGTAGCCGATGGTCACGCCGGGAAAGGCCTCCTCGACGCCCGCGAGCTTCTCGCCCACCACGCTCTCCGGCGCGCCGAACGTGCGAAAGCGGATCTGATGGCTGTCGTTCGGCGCGATGTCCCGGATGCGAGGAACGACCTGCTCGTCGAACATGCGCTTCATCTCGTGCGGGACGCCGGGCATGAAGTACGCGCGCGCGTTGTGGACCTTCGCCTCGAAGCCCGCGGCGGTTCCGATGGGGTTGGCGAGCACCGTCGATCCCTCGGGAAAATCGGCCTGCTTCGCGTTGGAATCGGACATCGGCCGCCCGAGCCGCTCGAAGCGACGACGGATGTGATCGAGCGACGCCTCGTCGCGCACGAGACCCACGCCCAGCGCCGCGGCGACGGCGACGGTGGTGAGGTCGTCGGTGGTGGGGCCGAGCCCGCCGGTGCAGACGATGACATCCGCGAACTTCGCGAGGCGCTCGAGCGCCGCGATGATGCGATCCTGGTCGTCGTCCACGACGTCGTGCTCGACCACCTCGAAGCCGAGGTCGGTGAGACCGGCCGAGAGCCAGGCCGCGTTCGAGTTCACGAGCTCGCCGCGGGTGAGCTCCGTACCGATCGAGAGGACTGCACAGGTCATTGGGGAGCCCGTGAGACTACAGGTTCGTACGCGCAGCGGAAGCCGATCGATGGCTCGCGCGCCGAGCCGGGGACCTCCCTGCGAACCCACGTTCGCAGATCTGTGGCGAGGTCGGTCTCGAACGAGCCGCCGCGCACCACGCCCGTGCACGGAGCGGCCGCGCAGGTGCCGGTCTCCACCCACTCCGCGACGTTGCCCGCGAGATCGTGGATGCCGAGCGGGGTGGCGCCGTCGGGGTGAGCGCCCACGGTGTCGGGGCCGGCGGCGCCGCTCCCGCACGGACCCTTGGTGAGCCCCCACGCCGCGCGCCGGCACACCGCTCCGGTATCGCCCCAGGGATAGCGACGCGGGCGATCGCCGGCGGCAGCGACGATCCACTCGTCCTCGGTGGGGAGCCGACCGCCGCGCGCCGCGCAGATCGCGCGCGCCTCGAAGATCGTGACCTCGGACGCGGCCCGCCCGGGATCGCGACCCGCATGCCGTGCGGCGACGGCCGGAGGGCACTCGGGGCAGCGAATGTGACCGATGGACACCTCGAACCGGTCGAGCGCGAAGGGCCCGGCCGAGACGGTGCGCGGACGCACGCGGCCCTCGGCTTCCCAGTCGGAGGGGCCGATGATCACGCTCGTTCGCGGGACGTCGACGGTGCTGCGCTCGGGCGCGTCGCAGCCGTGCTGCGTGGCCACGAGCGGCGCGGGGCACGTGCCGGGCGGTCCGATCGCGCACCGGTCCGGACCGGGCGCCGGCTCCTTCGTCGGGCAGCAGCGCGTGCCCGAGCGGAGAAATCCTTCACCGCAGGGGACGTCGTCGCTTCCCTTCGCGCCCGACGTCCGCAGCGCGGTCCGCACCCCCGCGAGGACGACCAGCAGCACGCCGCCGGCGGCGGCAGCGAGCACGATCCTCGACGCGGGACGCTTCATCCGCGAGGCGCAGCGACGCTCACCGTGAGCTCGCCGATCTTCTCGATCGCGACCGTCACGCGGCTGCCCGCCGGCATCGCGCCGACGCCCTCGGGCGTGCCCGTGGCGATGAGGTCGCCCGGCTCGAGGGTGAACGCCTTGCTCACGTACGCGACGAGCGCCGCGACATCGAACATCATCTGCGACGTCCGCCCGTCCTGCTTCACCGCGCCGTCCACGAGGCAGCGCACCGAGAGGTCCGTGGGATCGAGATCCGTCTCGATCCACGGCCCCACCGGGCAGAACGTGTCGAAGCCCTTGGCGCGCGTCCACTGACCGTCCTTTTTCTGGAGGTCGCGCGCGGTTACGTCGTTCACGCAGGTGTACCCGAACACGTAGGACAGCGCGTCCTCGCGGGATACGCGCGAGCAGCGCTTGCCGATCACGACGCCGAGCTCGGCCTCGTGCTCGACCTTGTCGCTCTCGACGCGCAGCACGACCGACTCGGCCGGGCCGATGATCGACGACGGCGGCTTGAAGAACATCAGCGGCTCGGCCGGGACCTCGTTGCCGAGCTCCTTCGCGTGGGCGGCGTAGTTGCGCCCGATGCACACGATCTTCGAGGGCCGCACCGGGGCGCGAAGCTCGGCCTCGGCCCACACCAGCGGCTCACCGGTGACGGTGCCGCCCGCGAAAGGCGAGCCGTCGAAGCGGCGGGCCCGCGGGCCCTCGAGCGCGTACCAGGACGTCAGGCCATCTCGCTCCAGCATGGCGATCCGCATCGGCGGACCCTACCAGAACCTCGATGCTATGGTGACGCCCACCGTGCCGCCGATCCGCCTCTCCTTCTCGCCCGACAGCGACGACATCTTCATGTTCTGGGCTCTCCTGAACGGAAAGATCGACGCCGAAGGCGTCACCTTCGTCGCCGACCGCGCCGACACCGAGACGCTCAACACCCGCGCCGAGACCGGCGCGCAGGCCGACGTGATCGCGGTGTCGATCGCGCAGTACGCGCGCGTGGCCAAGGACTACCTGCTCCTGCCGCACGGCATGTCGGTGGGCCGCGGCTACGGCCCGGTCGTCGTCGCCAAGACCGAGCGCACGCTCGCCTCGCTCACCGGGCAGCGTATCGGCGTCCCCGGGCTGCGCACCACGGCGTATCTCGTGCTCCGGCTCCTCCTGCCGGAGTTCGAGCCGGTGGTCGTGCCCATCGCCCCCTATGCCCGCTCGTTCGAGGTGCTTCGCAGCGGCGAGGTCGAGGCCGCGCTGCTCATCCACGAAGGCCGCCTGTTCTACGAGCGCGAGGGAACGAAGAAGGTCGTCGACCTCGGCGAGGCCTGGGCCGCGGCGACCGGCGGTCTGCCGCTTCCACTCGGCGGCAACGCGATCCGGCGCGATCTCGGGCCGGCGCTCGTCGCGCAGGTCTCGCGCATCTGTCGCGCTTCGATCCGCTGGGCGCTCGAGAACATAGAAGAGGTCTCGCAGGCGCTGCTCGCCGCCGAGACCCGCACCGACGTCGGGCTCGACGCCGCCTCGCTCGATCGCTACCTGAAGATGTATGCGAACGCGGACACGCTGGACGCGCCCGAGGACGTGCGCCACGCGCTAGACGAGCTGTTCGCGCGAGGTCGGGTCGCCGGTCTCATCGCGAACGACGTCCGCGCCGAGCTCGCTCCGTAGCGAGTCGGCGCGTCGCGTCAGCCTCGTCAGCCTTGTCAGCGCAGGTCAGCCGCGGGTGCCGGCGTCGGTCGGGACCGACGTCGGTTGGCTCGTCGGCGTCGAGGTCGGCGTGGTCGGCGTGCCAGTACCGGTCGGCGTGGGCGACGACGAGGCCGCGGTGCACGTGTACGTCGTGCTCTGCCCCTTCTCAGGAACGACGACCGTGTAGTTGCCGTCCGAGCCCGTCCACGTGCCGACCGGCTGACCGTCCTCGAGGACCCGCCCGGAACAGTCGAACGTCACGCCGTCACCGACGGTGCAGCCGCCCGCGCTGTCGGTGGAGAACGTGAACGTCCGCTTCTTGCCGTCCGACGTGCAGGACAGCTTGCCGGCGCACGGCGGACAGCTCGCGCCTCCGCCAGCCCCGGGACCGCCGCCCTGGTTGCCGGGGTTGTCGACGGAGGACGGAGGTGTCTCGCGGCCGCTACCCGGCTTCTCACGGGCGTTGGGCGGTGGGTCGTAGCCGTCGCCCAGCGCGATGAGGCCTCCGCCGCCGGAGCTGCACGCGATCGCGAGCCAGCCGCCAGCGACGACCGCGAGAATGACCATCCGGCGTTTCCGCATCGTGCTCTCCGCAGAAGGGTAGCGCGCCGGACCGCTCACGGCAGGTAATAGATGGCGGAGATGTTGTTCACGAACACGGCCCAGGGCTCGCCCTGCACCGTGGTGCCGAACGCCGTCTCGGCGACCGACGCGGAGTTCGTCTGGTTGCCGACGTCCTGCTTCACCTTCCACGCGTCACGTCGCGCGAGGAGGCCGACCGTCGCCTGGAGCGAGAGCTGCGGCACGCCGATGAAGCCGAAATGGATCTCGGTGCCGATGCGCGCGCCGAGGTCGAGGTGGAAGCCGGTGCGGGTGATGTCACCGACGTTCGTGCCCGCCGGCGCGGTCTCGGTCTGCGTCGCGAATCCGATGTTGAGCTCCGGGATGACCAGGAACTTGTAGTGCTTCTGGTGGCCGAGAACGATCGGAACGCCTCCGTGGAAGCCGAGTCCGAACTTCCCTGCCTGGTCGGCGGATTTGGTCGTGCTGCCGCCGACGTTTTCGACAGATCCGCCGGTGATACCGAGGCCGATGCCGGCGTCGATTCCGATCTTTTCGCTGAGCCAGTAGCGGACGCCGATCACCGGCGCCGGAACAGTCCCGCGAACGACAGAGACGGGCGCAGCGGGCCCTCCAGCGTTACCCGGGGGCGCGCCCGTGCCGATGGGCAGGTTCGTGAGCCCGAGGTAGCCGACGCCGAAGTGGCCGACGACCTTCTCGTGGTCGGAGGTCGGATCGTCGTCCTCCACCTTCTTGACGCCGGCCGGGCCGGTCTCGACCGTCGTCTTGGTGACGACCTTGGGCGGGGGCAGCGTCCCGTCACCGGCCGGCGGCGGTGTGTCCTGGGCGAACGCCGCAGGAGCAGCCAGAGCTAGAGCCAAACCGATAGCAATCGACAGAACAGTCCGCATAACGTTCGCCTCCTCGAGGGCCACCGGGCGTGAAAGAGCGCGCGGCGAGCTTCAGCAGGCCACGAACCCGTCGAACGGGACAAATTTGAGGTGAATCGGGGTCCGGTTTGATTCCGGGCCATCCCCCCGTACACTCGGGCGACCTGGCGCCGCACGGCGGCAGCACCCCGGAGGCTCTCGAATGCGGTTTCGTCTGCTCGGTGCGTCCCTCGCGCTGACGCTCTCCTTCGGCTTGATCGCGGGTTGCTCGCAGTCCCCAGCGCGGCCCGACCGCGACCGCGACGAACCGCCGAAGACGGGCGCGACCACCCAGGAGATCCAGGGCGGCACGAACGACGGCGCCGCGCACCCCTACGTGGTCGGGATCTGCATCGGCAACCGGCCGAGCTGCGGGATCTGCACGGGAACGCTCATCCTGCCGAACCTGGTGGTCACCGCCCGTCACTGCGTGCAGCAGACGAACGAGCAGATCAACTGCGCCACGGATACGTTCGGCGCAAAGGAGCCCGTGAGCTTCGTCACGACGTACGACGAGATCTTCCAGACCACGAAGGGCTGGCACGCGGTGAAGAGCGTGAGCGTGCCCGCGCCTGACGGCGTGTGTGGCAACGACATCGCGCTCATCACGCTCCAGGATCCGATCCCCGCCACCGAGGCGACGCCCATCATCCCTGGCGTCCAGTACCCGATGGGCGACATCGATCGGTACGCCCACAGCTTCACCGCCATCGGCTACGGCAAGATCTCTCCCGCCGACCCGCCGGTGAGCGCGCAGTGCTTCGGCACGGGCGCCGACTACACGAAATGCCCTGGAAAACGGCGGATTCGCCAGAACATCTCGGTCGTGTGCATCCCGGGCGACGAGTACTTCGCGTGCCCGACCGACGCCGACACGCTCGCGGCGCTCAAGGACAGCGAGTTCGTCGCGGGCGACGGCACCTGCCAGGGCGACAGCGGCTCGGGCGCCTTCGAGACGAAGTCGTTCGGCAAGGGCACGCCCGTCACGTTCGGCGTGCTCTCGCGCGGCGGCACGAGCAAGGACGGCACCACGTGCGTGAGCCCGATCTACACGCGCCTCGACAAGTGGCGTGACTTCGTCGTGCAGACCGCGACCACCGCGTCCGGCAACTGGACGCTCTACCCCAAGCCCGTGCCCGACTGGACCATCTACGTCCCGCCCGCCGCCGACGCGGGACCGCCCGACAGCGGGCCGAAGAAGCCGCCCACCTCCTCGCCCGACGGCACCGAGTGCGCGACGAGCAGCGAGTGCGCGAGCAAGCTGTGCGCGGACGTCGGCGGCGGAAACCTGGCGTGCACCCAGGCCTGCGACGCGACCGTGACCCCGACCACCTGCGCGGCAGGCTACGTCTGCCAGGCCGCGGTCTGCGTCTTCGACACGGGGCCGGCCGCCCCCGCCGCCGCGCGCAGCACGACGACCACCTCCGGCTGCGCGGTCGGGCCTGGACGTGCGAGCAGGCTCGGCGGGAGCACGGCCGGGCTGGTGGCCGCCGCGGCCTTGCTCCTCGGCGCCCGGCGCCGCCGCAAACCGCGGGAAATCGCGACAAAATGAGACTTTTGTGAACGCCGGCAGCGCGCCGGGCGACGTCGGAACGTCGCCTCCGGCTCCGGCATCGAAAGACGCAGTCGGAGACCGCGGGATGTTTTCGGGAATCACCATGAGCGCGCAGATCTCGACGGACGCGCAGCGGGCGCGCTTCGAGGCCGTCCGGCGCCGCGTCTTCGCCGAGATGCAGGACGCGGCCTCCCGCAAGCGCACCTCGATGATGGTGCCGTTCTACGTCCTCGTGATCGCCATCCTGGCGGCGCGCGGAGCTTCTCCGCTCCGCCTGGGCGTGCAGGTCGGCGCGTTCTTGGTGTGCCTGGTCGCGCTCTCCCTCGCGGAGCGCATGCACGGGCGGCAGAGCCTCGCGGCGTTCCTGATCGCGAGCGTCTGCATCCTCGTCGGGATCGGCAACACCGGCGGCCTCGCCAGCCCGCTGCTGCTCAGCACGGTGCCGTTCCTCATCGCCAGCGCGATGAACCCGAACCTCGATCGCCGGCGCTACGGCCTGCTGGCGTTCTTCCTGTTCGGCTTCATGGGCATGGCGATCTGCTCGAACACGGCGATCGGCGAGCTTTGCAAGCCCCTCGCGCCACGGTTTCAGTGGGCGAGCGGCGAGTACGTCGCGCTCTCGCTGATCAGCGCCACCATGGCCGCGATCGCCGTCTTCAAGATGGGCCGCGCGATGAGCATGGCTTACGAGCGCATCGCCCTCGAGCTCGCGGTCCGCCGCGAGGAGCTCTGCGACGAGAGCGAGGGCCGCACGCGCGCCCTCGAGGGCATCGCCGCGCGCCTGGCGCACGAGGTGAAGAACCCGCTCGCCGCCATCAAGGGCCTCTCCACGCACGTGGCGCGCAACGCCACCGACGAGAAGGTCAAGGAGCGGCTCACCATCGTGGCCGCCGAGGCGGAGCGCCTGCAGGAGATCGTCGAGGGCTTCCTGTCCTTTTCGCGCGGGCTCGACGAGCTCTCGATCGGCCCGGTGAAGCCCTACGACATCGCCCGCGAGCTCTCCCTCCTCCTCGAGACCCGCGCCGCCGACGCCGGCGTCACCCTCGAGGTGCGCGGCAGCCGCGAGCTCTCGCTCAACGCCGACGGCAAGAAGCTCCGTCAGGCCCTCCTCAACCTCGTGCTCAACGCCATGCAGGCGTCGACCCGCGGCACCACCGTCACCCTCGAGGTGGCCAAGAGCTGCTCGGACGGCGCGGCGGTCATCCGCGTGATGGACCGCGGCGCGGGAATGGGCCCCGAGATCATCGAGCGCATCCGGAAGCCCTATTACACGACGAAAGAAGGCGGGTCGGGCCTCGGCATCGCGGTCGCCCGCGGGATCATCGAGCAGCACGGCGGCGCGCTCCGGTTCGAGAGCACCTCGGGCCGGGGCACCACCGCCACCGTCCTCCTCCCGCCGTGCGCGAAGGCCGCACAGGCGAAGAAGATGAAGCTCCCGAACCCGTGCCGGCAGGCCATGGCCTCCGCCCTCGAGCCCTTCACCGGAAAGAAGGCCGAGAACGACGCCATGACGGGCCACGTTCTGAGCGCCGGCGTGTCCGAGCCTCAGAAGGTCCCTTCGTGAACGTTCCCGCGCTATAGGTCTGGCCATGGCACGCGTCCTGGTCATCGACGACGAGTCGGCGATGCGCTTCACGCTCGAGGCCGTCCTCGGTGACGCAGGCTTCGACGTGTTCGCGGCCGATGGTGGCGCTGCGGGGATCGCGCACTTCGAAGCGCACGGCGCCGACGTCGTGATCACCGACCTCGCGATGCCCGACGTCGACGGCATGAAGGTCCTCGCGACGCTGCGCGTGCAGGATCCCGGCGTCCCGGTGATGATGCTGACCGCGCACGGCTCGGAGCGCGTCGCGGTCACGGCGATGAAGGCCGGCGCCTTCGACTACATCCCGAAGCCGTTCGATCCCGACGAGCTCGTGCTCGCCGTCACGCGCGCCGCCGAGAACCGGAGCCTGCGCCTCGAGAACGCACGGCTCCGCACCGAGGCCTCGCTCCGTCGGCCCATCGTCGCCGAGAGCCCGGCGCTGCGCCGCGCCCTCGACGTCGTCACCCGCGTCGCTCCCAAGGACGTCACCGTGCTGCTCACCGGGGAGAGCGGCGTCGGCAAGGACGTCCTCGCCGCGACGCTGCACGCCCACTCCAAGCGCGCCGCGAAGCCGCTCGTCCGGTTCAACGCCGCGGCCATCCCCAGCGAGCTGGCCGAGGGCGAGCTGTTCGGGCACGCGAAGGGCGCGTTCACGGGCGCGCACGCCTCGCGCCTCGGCTACTTCCAGCAGGCCGACAAGGGGACGCTCTTCATCGACGAGATCGGAGAGCTGCCGCTCGCCATGCAGGCGAAGGTGCTCCGCACCATCCAGTCGGGCGAGGTGCAGCCGGTCGGCGGGCGCGTCGAGAACGTCGATGTGCGCCTCGTCGTGGCGACCAACCGCGATCTCGCTG
>Ga0123336_10002358_pt1 | contig 16398 bp, 17 predicted proteins | sample SSSSmetaG_FD_96466 | JGI IMG/M metagenome (GOLD analysis project Ga0123336, IMG submission 96466) | Glacier valley bacterial and archeal communities from Borup Fiord, Nunavut, Canada, to study Microbial Dark Matter (Phase II) - ​SSSS metaG | ecosystem: Environmental > Aquatic > Freshwater > Ice... | reverse complement strand
TCTTGAGCTTGGCCGGTGCGGGCGCGATGCCCCAGTCGGCGACGGCCGCGACGAGCACCCCCGCGTCGGCGGGCAGCGCGCCGGCGACCGCGGCCGCCATCTCGCGCGCGGTCTCTACGTCGACGCGCGTACACCCCGGCGGCGTCGCCAGCGCGACCGGCCCGGCGACGAGTGTCACCCGCGCGCCCATGCCGGCAAGCGCCGCGGCGATGGCGAAGCCCTGTTTGCCCGACGAGCGGTTGCCGAGGAAGCGCACTGGATCGATCGGCTCGTGCGTTGGCCCGGCGGTGACGACGACATGCTTTCCCGTGAGCGGCCGCTCGCCGAGCCGCGCCGCAATCGCCGCCATGATCGCCGGAACCTCGGGCAGGCGGCCGGGGCCGAAGTCGCCGCACGCCATCAGCCCGACGTCGGGATCGACCACCGTCACACCCTCGCCGCGCAGCGTCGCGACGTTGCGCACGACTGCAGGGTGCGCCCACATCCGGACGTTCATCGCCGGCACGACGAGCACCGGCGCATCGGTCGCGAGCAGCAGCGTCGTCGCGAGGTCGTCGGCGTGGCCGTTCGCCATGCGCGCGAGCAGGTTCGCCGTCGCCGGACAGACGACGATCAGGTCGGCGACACGCGACAGCTCGATGTGGCCCATCGCGGCTTCGTCGTCGAGGTCGAACAGCTCGGTCCAGACCCGCGCACCCGCCAGCGCACCGAGCGCGAGCGGCGTCACGAACTGCGCGCCGCCCGCGGTCAGCACCGGCGTCACGCTCGCTCCCGCCCGGCGTATGCTGCGGACCAGCTCGAGCGCCTTGTGCGCCGCGATGCCGCCGCCGACGATCAGGAGGATGCGCGTTCCCTGCATCTCCCCCGTCTAGTCGGCGGCGGGCTCAGGTCAAAGCGCGGTGTGGATGACGTTGTCGTTCTTGGGCGGCGTCTGGGTGATATTGGCCTTGGCGACCTGAACCAGCAGCGCCAGCTTGCCCGGTGAATCCCACAGCGTCGCGTGCGCGGGCGTGACGTGGATCAGCCCGGTCGTCGGGGCCTCAGGACCTTCGGGCAGCCACGCTTCGGCGAACGGGTTCCACAGCTCCTTCGCCTTGGCCGCGTCGCGGACGACGCGCGCCGTGCCGGTGACCGAGACGTACTTGTTCGCCTTGCTGTCGGCGAAGGCTAGGTTGACGTGGGCGTCTTCCTTGATCTCGTTGGTCTTGTCGCTGTCGAGCTTGGTGATGAACCAGATCGCGTGGCCATTTCGGTCGACATAGGCACTCATCGGGCGGCTCTCGAGGCCGTTCGCCGCGTCCGTCGTCAGCATCGCGACGCGGATCTCCTCGATCATGTCCCAGACCTTGGTGGTGTCGTCGGTCATGCGTCGTCCTTCGTTACGCGTGTGGGGGACAGACGCGCCACCCGCTTCCGGGGTTCCGTCGACACGATCCCACGGGGCGCGCTAAAAAAAGTCGTGAGATTCCGGAACCCCATCGCCGCAAGTCCGTTCGGCATGCAGGACTTCGGTACATGCCCCCCCGCTCCCGGGGTCCTTCAAAAGGGCCCGGTCGCATCATCCCCCCCCCGAATGCGGCCGGGTCCACACTTCCTCCCCTCAGCCGAATGTCGCATCAAGCGCGGTCATTGTCGCTTCGTGCGTCAGGTCGAGGTGGAGCGGCGACACCGCGATCGCTCCGTTGCGCAAGGCATGGAGGTCGGTCTCCGCGACGGGGTTCTCCATCTCGCGGCCATATCCGAACCAGAAATATGGAAAGCCGCGTGGGTCGGTCCGCGCGTCGATGCGGATGTTGCCATAGTCGCGGAACCCCTGCCGCGCGACGACGACCGGCGGCGTCGCGGTGACCTGCGCGGGGAAGTTGACGTTCATCAGCACTCCCGCCGGCCAATCCATTCCCGCCAGCCGCCGCACGATGTCGGGCCCGTACTGCCGCGCCGCGCCGAAGTCCTCAGCCCCCACGGTATAATCGCCCATCGCCTGGCTGAGCGCGATCGACCGGATGCCGGCGAGGCACCCCTCCATCGCCGCCGACACCGTGCCCGAATACGTCACGTCCTCGGCCATGTTGGGCCCACGGTTGACGCCCGACAGCAGCAGGTCGGGCGGGCAGTCCTTCATCACGTGGCCCACCGCCATCATCACCGCGTCGGTCGGCGTGCCGCGTACAGCGAAGCGCTTGGGCCCGAGCTGCTTCAGCCGGATCGGCGCGGTCAGCGTCAGCGAATGCCCGGTTCCCGACTGCTCCTCGGCGGGCGCGACGGTCCAAACGTCGTCGGACAGTTGGGCGGCGATCGCGACGAGCGCCGCCATGCCGGGTGCCTCGATGCCGTCGTCGTTGGTCAGCAGGATGCGCATCGGAGTCCTTCAGGCGGGAGTGAGTTCGGTGATGCCGCCCGTGTACGGCAGCAGTACCGCGGGCACCGCCACCGACCCGTCGGCGCGCTGATAATTCTCGAGCACCGCGACCAGCGTCCGCCCGACCGCCAGTGCCGAGCCGTTGAGCGTGTGGACGAAGCTGGTGCCCTTGATTCCCCTAGTCTTGAACCGCCCGCCTTTCGGCTCGTCGACGTCCATCCGCCGCGCCTGGAAGTCGCCGCAGTCGGAAACGCTGCTGATCTCGCGATACTGCCCCTGTCCCGGCAGCCATACCTCGAGGTCGTACGTCCTGCGCGCGGCGAAGCCCATGTCGCCGGCGCACAGCAGCATCCGCCGGAACGGCAGCCCGAGCGCGTCGAGCAGCGATTCCGCCTGCGCCGTCATGCGTTCATGCTCGTCCGCCGCAGCATCGGCGTCGGCTACGATCGAGACGAGCTCGACCTTGTCGAACTGGTGCTGGCGGATCAGGCCACGGGTATCGCGCCCCGCCGACCCCGCCTCCTGCCGGAAGCACGGGGTGAGCGCCGTCATGCGCAGCGGCAGCGCCTCGCGGTCGAGCGTGCGCCCGCGAATCAGGTTGGTCAGCGACACCTCGGCGGTCGGGATCAGGAAACGGCCGTCGGTCGTCTGAAACGCATCGTCGGCGAACTTCGGCAGCTGGCCGGTGCCGAACATCGCTCGGCGGTTGACGAGCACCGGCGGGGCGACCTCGGTCCACCCGGCCGCGGTGTTCGCGTCGAGCATGAACTGCCCAAGCGCGCGGTGGAGGCGCGCCAGCGGCCCGGTGAGCACGGCGAACCGCGCGCCCGCAACGGCCGCAGCCGCATCGGGGTCGTAGCCGAAGCGCAGGGCAAGCGCGTCGTGCTCCTTCGGCGCGAAGTCGAAGGTGGGGGGTGTGCCGCAGGTGTGGACGACGACGTTGGCGGACTCGTCGAGACCGTTGGGGACGTCGGCGGCGGGGAGGTTGGGGAGGCTAGATAGTTCCTGATCGCGAGCCATCTCGCCGGCTTTGGTCAACGCCTCTTCGTCAGCGATGCTGCTATTGATCGCGAGCATTTCCGTGCGCAGCGCCACGTCCCTATCGTGATCGTGCGCCGCCTTCGCCTGTCCAACTTGGCGAGAAATTTCATTCCGCTTGCCTTGAAGCTGCTCCAGCTTCAGTCGGAAACTCGCAAGCTCACGGTCGATTTGTAGAGCCCGCGGCCATGGCGCTTCTCCCCGCCGCGCCATCGCCGCGTCGAACGCCTCGGGGTCGGCGCGGATGGCTTTGATGTCGTGCATGGCGCGGCCGCTATGGCGGGGGTGTGCGCGGGGGGCAAGGGGTCCTGCCTCCCCTCCCCTTCAGGGGAGGGGCCGGGGGTGGGGAACGAGGGCGCAGCCGAGTTCTCTTCTTTCCGGCGGCGAGGCCCCACCCCCGGGCCGGCTCCGCCGTCTCTCGCGCCTCCCCTGAAGGGGAGGGGTAGATTGCGCGTGATCTTCGCCCCCCAACCCCCTACATGCCCCCCGTGCTCCCCGCTCCGCTCACCCTCAGCCCCGCGCCGCGCATCGGCATGGTGTCGCTCGGCTGCCCCAAGGCGCTGGTCGACAGCGAACGCATCCTGTCGCGGCTGCGCGCCGACGGCTACCGCATGAGCGCCGACTATGCCGGGGCCGACGTCGTGCTGGTCAACACCTGCGGCTTCCTCGATTCCGCCAAGGCCGAAAGCCTCGCCGCGATCGGCGAGGCGATCGCGGCGACCGGGCGCGTCATCGTCACCGGCTGCCTCGGCCATGAAGCCGACATGATCCGCGCCGCCCACCCCAAGGTGCTCGCCGTGACAGGGCCGCAGCAGTACGACGCCGTCGTCGGTGCCGTCCACGCCGCCGCGCCCGCCGTCGCCTCGCCGTACACCGACCTCGCGCCCGTCAAGCTGACGCCGCCGCACTTCGGCTATCTGAAGATCTCCGAGGGCTGCAACCACCGCTGCCGCTTCTGCATCATCCCGTCGCTCCGCGGCGAGCTCGCCAGCCGCCCGGCGAACGCCGTCGTTCGCGAAGCCGAGCTGATGGTCGCGCGCGGCACGAAGGAGCTGCTCGTCGTCAGCCAGGACACGAGCGCCTACGGCGTCGACATCGGCCATGCGGAGTCGGTGCTGAACGGTCGGCCGCTGCGTGCGCACATCACCGACCTGTCGCGCGCGCTGGGTCAGACCGGCGCGTGGGTGCGGCTCCATTATGTCTACCCCTACCCGCATGTCGACGCGCTGATGCCGCTGATGGCGGACGGCCTCGTGCTGCCGTACCTCGACATCCCGTTCCAGCACGCGTCGCCCGGCGTTCTCAAGGCGATGGCGCGCCCGGCGAACGAGGCGAAGGTGCTCGAACGCATTGCCCGGTGGCGGGCCATCGTCCCCGACCTCGCGCTGCGCTCGACGTTCATCGTCGGCTTTCCCGGCGAGACCGAGGCCGATTTCCGGTACCTGCTCGACTGGCTGGCCGTCGCGCAGATCGACCGCGCCGGATGCTTCAAGTACGAGGCCGTCGCCGGGGCGGCCGCGAACGCCCTGCCCGGCGCGGTGCCGGAGGACGTCAAGGACGACCGCTGGCACCGCTTCATGGCGGCGCAGTCGGCGATCAGCGAAGCCCGGCTCGCGGCGAAAGTCGGGCGGACGCTCGACGTCATCATCGATGCCGTCGACGAGGACGGCGGCGCGAGCGGCCGCTCGAAGTACGACGCCCCCGAGATCGACGGCGAGGTCCACCTGCGCGACGCCGGCGGGATCGCGGTCGGCGACATTGTCCGCGTGACCATCGAGGACGCCGACGAGGTCGACCTGTTCGGCGTGCCGGCGTAGCGGACGCGACGCCGACGCGCAGTCGTCCGGACAGAAAGCGCTGTCCTACGTCGCCGCTGCCGCACTATCGTCGGCCTATGACCCTTCCCGTCCCCTGTCCACGCCGCGCCTTCGTCGGCACAGCCGTGTGCATTTCGCAGTCCGCCGCCTTCGAAGACGCGCGAAGGTTGCGAAGTTACGCGGGCGGCGCGGTGATCCGCGCGTGACCGACTTCGCTTCGATGCTGACCGTCGATACCGGCCAGGCGGCACGGAAGCTCACGCCGGTAACGTCGGCCCGTCTGCCGGCGGCGGCGGGCGGCGCGCGGGCGGCGGCGGCGGTCGCTGCGGCCGGCTTCACGGGCAAGACGGGCGAGGTCGTGGTCGTGCCCGGCGACGTTCCCGGCGACTGGTCGGTGCTGGTCGGGGTCGACGACGGCCCGCTCGGGATGTGGGCGCTGGCGGCCGCGGCGGAGAAACTGCCGGCCGGGGCGTACCGTCTCGCGGGCGACGCCGGCGCGGCGCTTCCGGGCTGGCTGCTGGCGCAGCACCGTTTCGAGAGTTACTTCACAGAGCGTGCACCGGTGAAGAATGCGAAGTTACTGCTGGTCGCCGACGCCGCCGCGATTGCCCCGGCGGCCTCGCTGGCGGAAGCCACGGCGCTGGTCCGCGACCTTGTCGACACGCCGGCGGGCGACATGACCCCGGCGGCGCTCGCCGACGCGATCGTCGCGCAGGGCGAGCGGTTCGGGGCGGATGTCGCCGTGATCGCGGGTGACGCGCTCGCGCACGGCTTCCCCGCAATCCACGCGGTCGGGCGGGCGGCGACGGCCGGGCCCCGCCTGATCGACCTGACGTGGGGCGACCCCGCGCACCCGAAGGTGACGCTCGTCGGCAAGGGGGTGACGTTCGACTCGGGCGGCCTCAACATCAAGCCGGCGTCGGGCATGCGGCTGATGAAGAAGGACATGGGTGGGGCCGCGGTCGCGCTCGGCGTCGCCCGGCTCGTGATGGGGACGAACCTGCCGGTGCGGCTGCGACTGATCGTCCCGGCGGCCGAGAACGCGATCGCCGGCAACGCCTTCCACCCCGGCGACGTGCTCCGCACCCGCGCCGGGATCACGGTCGAAATCGGCAACACCGACGCCGAGGGACGGCTGCTCCTCGCCGACGCGCTGACGTACGCGCAGGAGGGCCGTCCGAACGAGGGGGCGCCCGAGCTGCTGCTCGACTTCGCGACGTTGACCGGGGCCGCGCGGGTCGCGCTCGGTCCCGACCTGCCGGCACTGTACAGCCACGACGACGGTCTCGCCGCCGACCTGCTCGCCGCGGGCACGGCGGCGGGCGATCCGCTGTGGCGGATGCCGCTATGGCGGCCGTATGCCGAGATGATCAAGTCGAGCATCGCCGACATCGACAATTCGGGCGAGGGCGGGTTCGCCGGCTCGATCACCGCGGCACTGTTCCTCGACCGCTTCGTGCGCCCGGTGCAGGCGTGGGCGCACCTCGACCTGTTCGCGTGGAACCCGACGGCGCGCCCGGGGCGGCCGAAGGGAGGCGCGGCGACGGGCCTCGGCGCGGCGTTCGCGCTGCTCGGCCGACGCTACGGCGGAGATCGTTGAGGCGGCGGCATATTCGTATCCGCGATGAAACAAGTGACGGGGTCGAACGGTTAACTCGCCGATGACCGTCCGCCGGACTTCCGGCCCGGACTGTTTCGGGAGGGTTGACCATGAGTACCGCAGCCGCCACGCAGACGCGTCTCTCGACCGGCCAGCCGCTGGCGGCATGGATGGGAACACTGATCGACTATGTCCAGTCGGCACGCCCCGACCTGACCAACCGCCAGATGGCGCTGCTGATGGTCGTCTACCTCCTGCCCGGACCGCACACCGTCCGCGGGCTGGCGGCACGGCTGCGGGTGTCGAAGCCGGTCGTGACGCGGGCGCTCAACACGCTCGGCAGCCTCGGCTACCTGCGACGGCAGAAGGACGATTCCGACCTTCGCAACATTTTCATCGAGCAGACCGCGCAGGGCCTTGCGTTCCTCGAAGCCTTCGCCGAACTGATCGAGCGGACGGAGGGGAATGACGGCGAGCGTGATCGGCAACGGACCCGGCGGGCGACCGCGCACTAGACAGGCGCGTATCGCCGGACCGTCACGCTTGATCGACCGCCGGGTAAACGCGATCCGCAGCGATCTCGCCGACGCCCGACTCGCCGATGTCGCGATCGCCCCACGCTATGCCGAAGGGGTGTTCCAACGGTGCGATGTAATGGTCGCGACGCTTCGCTCGGCCCCGGCCGCCGGAGCCGTCGCGGTCAGCGAGCTATTGTTCGGCGAAGCCTTCGCGGTGTTCGACGTCGTTTCCGGCGACGGCGGCCGCTGGGCGTGGGGTCAATGCCTGCACGACGGCTATGTCGGCTGGGTCTGCGCCGACGCGTTGGGAGCGATGGGGCGCGCGGCATCCCACAGCGTCGCGGTGCCCGCGGCGACCGTTTTCGCCGCCGCCGACATCAAGTCGCCTGTCGTCCGGACGCTCCCGCTCAACGCCCGGCTGGCCGTCGACGCCGTCGCGGGAGACTTTGTCGCGGTGCACGGCGGCTTCCTCTCCGCGCGACACGTCGCACCGATCGGGGCCACCTCGGGCGATCCGGTCGCGCTCGCGCTCGGCTTTGTCGGTACGCCGTATGTGTGGGGCGGTCGCACGCGCGGCGGGATCGACTGCTCGGGGCTGACGCAGGCAGTGCTCGGCGCGGCGGGGGTGTTCTGCCCGCGCGACAGCGACCAGCAGGCGGCGGCGTTCGCTCGAATCGACCCTGCGGCACGTCGGCGCGGCGACCTGGTGACGTTCCCCGGACACGTCGGGATCCTTGCCGACGCCGACACGCTCATCCACGCCAATGCACACTGGATGGCGACCGTCGTCGAGCCGCTCGCGGCGGTCGTCGCGCGGCTTGCGGCGAGCGGGATGCACCGCCCGCCGCTGACCGCTGCAAGCCCTTGTTCCGCCGGTTGATCCTCGCTATGGCGCGATCCGGGGCTGGCCGGCGGCCAGGACGGGAGTTGGGCGATGATGGTTGAACCACCGGAAGCGCACGAGAGTTTCGACGTTCGGCTGCTCGCCCTCGACGCCGGCTATGGTCCGTCCACCGACGAGCCGTTCATGAACCCGCGGCAGCTCGCCTATTTCCAGCGCAAGCTGCTGGACTGGCGCGAGGCGATCCTGGCCGAGGCGCGCGAGACGCTGGCGACGCTGCAGGTCGAATCGCTGCGCGAACCCGACGTAACCGACCGTGCGTCGAGCGAGACCGACTGGGGCATCGAGCTGCGCACGCGCGACCGGCAGCGCAAGTTGATCAGCAAGATCGAGGCGGCGCTCCGACGGATCGACACCGGCGACTACGGCTGGTGCGAGGTCAGCGGGGAGCCGATCTCGCTCGCCCGGCTCGAGGCGCGGCCGATCGCGACGATGACGCTCGAAGCGCAGGAGCGTCACGAACGTGCCGAGCGCGTGACCCGCGACGAGTAGGCCGGGCGCGGCCGCCGTCTATCCGGCAAGCTGCTCCTTCAACCGCAGCTTTTCCTTCTTGAGCCGAGCCATGGCAAGACTGTCGGGCAGCGGCTTCGTGGCCTCGCGCGCGAGTTGCGCCTCGAGCGCGGCGTGCCTGGTCGACATCGCGGAGCGGTGGGTCATGATCTTCCCTTCGAGCCGGCGTTGAGCCACCGATACGAGCACAGACTGCCGTGCGCGTCGCGTGATTTCGTGCCCTTGCGATGGGACGCAGCATCTGGGCGGTCGGTCGAAAACGGACTACACGGTCTGGTGCGACCGCAGTCTGCAAAGGTCGGATGCGAACGCGACTCGGGGAGGGGCGAGAAGGTGGACGAGGCCGAGATGATCGCGCGGCTCCATACCTTGACCCAGGAGCATCGCGACCTCGACGCCGCGATCGACGCGCTCCGCGGCGTCGCCGGGCACGACCAGATCCAGCTCGCCCGCCTGAAAAAGCGCAAGCTGCGCCTGCGCGACGAGATGGCGGTGGTGCAGGATTGGCTCGTCCCCGATATCATCGCCTGAAGCGCGGATCGTTGGTGCACAACGAAAACGGGGCCGGTCGCCCGGCCCCGTTCGATGGTTGATGCGCGTGAGACTTACGCTGCCAGCTTCGCCTCCGGCTGGGCATCGATGGCCGGCTGAACCGCAGCAGCCGTGCCGATCTCGACCTTGCGCGGCTTCTTGTGCTCGGGCACCTCGCGGACGAGGTCGATGTTGAGCAGGCCGTCGGCGTAGCTCGCGTTCGTCACCTTGATCGTGTCGGCGAGCTGGAAGCGGCGCTCGAACGCGCGCTTGGCGATGCCGCGGTGGAGGTACTGGCGCGGTTCGCCGGTGGCGGCCTCGTCGGCGGCGGTGCCGGTGACGATAAGGGTATTCTCCTGGACCGTCAGGTCGAGCTCGTGGCGCGCGAAACCCGCAACGGCCATCGCGACGCGGTAGCTGCCCTCGCCCGTCTTTTCGATGTTGTACGGCGGATAGCCGGTGTCGCTGCCGTCGCCGCGCGCGGCAAGGTCGACGAGCCGGTTGAGGTTCTCGAACCCGACCGAGGCGCGGAGCAGCGGAGAGATGTCGAAGGTACGCATGGGATCATCCTTTCAAAAGCAATGATTTGTCAGTCCAGTCGCATCCCCGAAGGCAACGCGACGACCATGATCTGGGATCGTCGCGGCCGACTTCAAGAGGGTTGAATTGCGTGTATGAAGGGCCATGGCCGCGCGCTTCCATCTCGCTTTCCCGGTCGACGACCTCGCGGCGTCGCGGGCCTTCTACGGCGGCGTGCTCGGCTGCGGCGAAGGCCGCTCGGCGGCGACATGGGTCGACTTCGACTTTCACGGCCACCAGCTCGTCGCCCATCTCGCGCCCGCTTCGGCGGTGCATCGGAACGCCGTCGACGGGGATGCCGTGCCGGTACCGCATTTCGGGCTCGTCCTCGAGTGGGCCGACTGGGAGGGGCTGCGCGACCGGCTGATCGCCGCGGACTGGACCTTCGAAATCGCGCCGCATATTCGCTTTGCGGGTCAATTGGGCGAGCAGGCGACGATGTTCCTGTTCGATCCCGCCGGCAATGCGCTCGAGTTCAAGGCGTTCCGTGATCCTCGCCAGCTCTTCGCGAGATGATGTTCGAGGCGTTCACCCGCGGCACGTTCGACTCGGCCGGTGTCGGCATCGCCTTCTGGACGGCAGGCTCCGGCCCGCCGCTGCTCCTGATCCACGGCTACCCGCAGACGCACGTCATGTGGCATCGCATCGCCGGCGCGCTCGCCGAGCATTTCACCGTCGTCGCGCCCGACCTGCGTGGCTACGGAGATTCAGCCAAGCCGGCGGGCGATGCAGACCACGCCAACTACAGCAAGCGGACCATGGCCGCCGATCTCGTTGCCCTCATGGCGCGCCTTGGCCACGTCCGCTTTGCGGTCGCCGGGCACGACCGTGGCGGGCGCGTCGCCTACCGCATGGCGCTCGATCATCCAGCGGTGGTCAGCCGCGTCGCCGTGCTCGACATCGTGCCGACACGGGCATTGTACGACGCCACCGACCGGCTCATTGCCGACGCCTATTTCCACTGGTTCATGCTGACCAAGCCCGCGCCGATCCCGGAGGCGCTGATAGGCGGCGCGCCCGGCGTCTGGCTCGACATGTGTTTCGGCGGCTGGGCGGGAACCGCCGGGGCGTTCACGCCCGAAGCGCGTGCCGAATACGCGCGAGGCTTCGCGACACCTGCGGGCATCCATGCGACGTGCGAGGATTACCGCGCCGGGGCGAGCGTCGATTACGCGCATGACGCGGCGAGTGTGGCGGCGGGGGTGAAGATCGCCGCACCGCTGCTCGTGCTATGGGGCGAGGCGGGCCTCGTCGGGCGCAGGTTCGATCCGCTCGCCGTATGGTGCGACTATGCCGCCGACGTCCGCGGCCACGCGCTGCCGTGCGGCCACTTCCTGCCCGAGGAAGCACCGGCGGAGACGCTCGCCGCGCTGCTCGACTTCTTCGGCTGACCTGCCGGCGGAGCCGGAAGCCTAAAGCGCGGCCGCGAGTGTCGCGGCGACCAGCGCGTCGGTGGCGCTGACCACCGGCACGGTCGCATCGCCGGAACCGAACACGAGCGGCACCTCGGTACACGCGGCGAGCAGCACCTGTGCGCCCGCCGCGACCAGCGCCGCCGCCTGTGCCGCCATCGCCGCGCGAACCTCCGGCCCGGTGCCGCCCGCCTTGATCGCGGCGATCAGCGGCATGAACGCGGCCATGTCGGGTTCGACGATCGCCACGTCGGGGCCGAACCCGTCGTGGTACAACCGCGCCGACTGCGTCGCTTCGACCGCGAGGAGGCCGACACAGGTCGCGCCCGGCACCGCAACACGGACGGCGGCGACCGCGGCATCGACAATGCTGACAAACGGGACCGCGCCCGCCGCCGCGACGATGTCGCCAGCCCACGCATGCGCGGCGTTGCACGGCATGACGAGCACCTCGGCCCCGAACGCGATCAGGCCGCTGGTCGTGGCGACGAGCGACGGCGCGGGCGACGGCCCGTCGGCACGCATCGCGGCGTTGCGGTCGGCGCGGCGCGGGTCGTTGTCGGTGATGACGTGGAGGTGGTCGGCCTCGTCTCGCACCAGCGTCGCGGCGTGGAGCTTGGCGAGGAAGTCGAGCGTCGCCGCCGGCCCCATCCCACCGATCACGCCGACGGTCTTCACACGGCGGTGGACGGCGTCGTCAGCACGTCGCGATACGCGAACAGCGCCGGGGAGCCGCCGGTGTGGACGAACACGACGCGGCTGCCGGGCGCAAAATACCCCTCGCGGACGAGGTCGAGCAGCCCCGCCATCGCCTTGCCGGTGTAGACAGGATCGAGAAGCACGCCCTCAATCGCCGCGCACAGGCGGACGGCGGCGACCATCGCGGGCGTCGGCAGCGAATAGCCGGGACCGACCCAGCGATCGAGACAGGTCACCCGGTCGCGTGCCACCGGCGGCGCCCCGGCGAATGCCGCCGTCGCCTGCGCGAGCGCGTGGACGTTGCCCTCCTGCTCGGCCTGCGGGCGGCGGACGTTGATCCCGGTGACGGGCAGTCCCGCGCTCGCCGCTTGGAGCCCGACGACGAGGCCGGCGTGCGTACCCGCGCTTCCGCTCGCGACGACAAGGTGGTCGAAGGCGACGCCGTGCTCGAACGACTGCGCCAGCAGTTCCTCGGCACACGCGACATAGCCGAGCGTGCCCAGCGGAACCGACCCGCCGCCGGCGATCGGGTATCCGATCCGACCCGCCGCGGCGAGGTCGGCGACCTCGGCCGCCATCGCCGCGCCAAGGTCGCTGCCGCCGGGCATCACCGTGGCCTTCTCGACCCCCATCAGGTCGAACAGCAGGTTGTTGCCGCTCGCATCGGCGGCGTAGCTGCCGGGCACCCGCTCCTCGAGGATCAGGCGGCACTTCAGCCCTTCGCGGACCGCGGCGGCGAGTGTCAGGCGGCAGTGGTTCGACTGCGGCGCGCCGACGGTGACGAGCGTATCGGCCCCCTTCGCCAGCGCGTCGGCGACGAGAAACTCGAGCTTGCGCGTCTTGTTGCCGCCGCCCGCAAGCCCGAGCAGGTCGTCGCGCTTGATCCACAGTTCGACCGCGCCGCCAAGATTGCGGGTCAGGTGCGGTAGCGGTTCGAGCGGGGTCGGTCCGACGGTGTAGCGACGGCGCGGAAAGCGGGCGAGGTTCATCGTGCGGAACTAGGCGAAGCCGCCCGGCGTAGCCAGCGCACGGCGTCCCGCACTCAGCCGCCGGTGTTGAGCAGCGTCGCGAGCGCGGTGACGATCTGCCCTGTAACGAATGGCTTGCAAACCAGAATGCTCTGCGGGACCCCGTGGACCGGCCATTCGTCGGCCGCCGCCCCCGTCATGTAGACGACGGGAAGCGCGGGGTTGACCTCGCGGCTATGACGCGCGACCGCCCAGCCGTCGGGGCCGCCGCCGATATTGATGTCGGTGACGAGCGCGGCGAACGTCATCGCGCGATCGTCGAGCATCGCCATTGCCCAGTCGCCGTCGTTGGCGACCAGCACCTCGAACCCGGCGTCCTGCAGCGCGTCCTGGATGAGATCGGCGATGAGCTGTTCGTCGTCGACGACAAGCACGGCTAACTGTGCTTCCAAGGTTGATCCTACTTCCAGCAAGGCAGCGACGTATCAAGGCGAGCGCCTGCGAACAAGAACCATCGCCAGCGGATTAGACGGGCAAACGACTTCAGAGTTCCGCCCGCTGGCACATTGGCCCCATTGCCACGGATCGGCTATACCGTCTGCGAGGTGCCGTTATGCGTTACACTGTCGCTGTCTTGCTGCTCGCTCCCATCGCCGTCCCGGCTGTCGCGCAGGCCACGCCGGTCGAGCACCGGCTAACCCCGGCTGAAATCGCCGCCGCGCAGGCCGACGGAGAGACGCGCAGCCACGCTGCCGAACTGCTGGCGATGACGCGCGGCGAGCCGGGGCTGCTGCTTCCGGCCGAACGCCCCCGCAAGTGGCATGGCACCGCCGAAGTGGGCATCGGGAGCAACGGCTATCGCTCGATCGGCGGCGAGCTGACGACGTCGCTGGGCGACGGCGGGACGGCGACGGTCGCTGGACAATACGGCCAGCTGAACGCGCCCTTCCGCCTCCGCCAGCCCAACCGCTAGGCGCAGGCACCGTCGCCCGCTACACCGGCGGAATGGCGAAGCAGCACCTCTATCTCGTCGACGGTTCCGGCTACATCTTCCGTGCCTATCACCGCCTGCCGCCGCTGAACGCGCCCGATGGGACGATGGTCAATGCCGTCTATGGCGTCACGACGATGCTGTGGAAGCTGATCGAGGAGCTCAACCGCGCCGAGGCCCCGACCCACCTCGCGGTGATCTTCGACGCTGGCAGCCAGACGTTCCGCAACGCGATGTACGACGGCTACAAGGCGCATCGCCCGCCGCCGCCCGACGACCTTATTCCGCAGTTCCCGCTGATCCGCGATGCCGTCCGCGCCTTCTCCGTGCCGTGCATCGAGCAGGAGGGCGTCGAGGCCGACGACATCATCGCCAGTTACGCGCTCGCCGCACTTCGCGACGGGTTCGACGTCTCGATCGTGTCGTCCGACAAGGACCTGATGCAGCTCATCCAGCCCGGCCTCGACCTGTACGACACGATGAAGAACTGCCGCGTCGGCCGCGACGACGTGATCGCCAAGTTCGGCGTGCCGCCCGAGCAGCTCGGCGAGGTGCTCGCGCTTATGGGCGACAGCGTCGACGCGATCCCCGGCGTTCGCGGTGTCGGGCCGAAGGGCGCGGCCGAGCTGATCCAGCAGTTCGGCAGCGTCGAGGCGATGCTCGGGCGCCTCGACGAGGTCAAGAAGCCCAAGTTGCGCGAGACGCTGGCAGCGAGCGCCGACATGGCGCGGCTGTCGCGCGAGCTGGTCCGGCTGAAAGACGACCTGCCCCTTGCAGTTCCCCTGAACGACCTGACGCTGCGCGAGCCGCCGCAGGCCCCGCTCGCGGCGTTCCTCGCCAAGCACGGCTTCCGATCGTTGCTGACCAAGCTCGGGCGCGAGGCGGAGGCGGCGCACGCGCCGCCGCCGCCCGAGGTCGCTGCCGTGCCGTTCGACCGCGCGGGGTACGAGACGGTCACCACCCCCGATCGGCTCGACTGGTGGCTCGCCGAGGCGACGCGGCGCGGGATGGTCGCGATCGATTCTGAGACCGACGGGCTCGACCCGGTGCGCGCCGCGCTGATCGGCTTCAGCCTCGCGCTCGAACCCGGCCGGGCGTGCTACGTCCCGCTCGCCCACCGCCGCGACGGGCTGCTCGGGGAGCCGGTGGCACAGATCACGCTCGCCGACGCGATGGCGCGGCTCAACCCCGTCCTCGCCGATCCGGGCGTGCTCAAGGTCGGGCAGGACGTGAAGTACGATGCGACGGTGTTCGCCCGCCACGGCGGCGTCGACATCGCCCCCTACGACGACGTCACGCTGATGAGCTATGCGCTCGACGCCGGGCTCGGCGACCACAGCGTCGAGACGCTGAGCAAGCGCCACCTCGACCACGTCCCGATCGCGCGCAAGGACCTGATCGGCACCGCCAAGGCGCGGATCGGCTTCGACCTCGTGTCGCTCGAACGCGCGACCGAATACGCGGCCGAAGACGCCGACATCATCGCCCGCCTCCATGCCGCGCTGTCCGCCCGGCTGTGGCGCGAGGGCGGGACGACGGTCTACCGCACCGTCGACCATGCGCTCGTCCCCGTCGTTGCCGCCATGGAGGTCGCCGGGATCAAGGTCGACCGCGGCGTCCTCGCCGGCCTTTCGGCGACGTACGAGACCGAGATCGCCAGCCTCGAGACGACGATCTTCGAGGCGGCCGGGCACCCGTTCACCATCGGCAGCCCCAAGCAGCTGGGCGCGGTGCTGTTCGACAAGCTGGGGCACGCGTCTGGCAAGAAGAGCGGCAAGACCGGCGCGTTCGCCACCGACGTGACCGAGCTCGAGCGGTTGGCCGCGAGCGGGGTCGACATCGCCCGCCAAGTCCTCGACTGGCGGCAGCTGACCAAGCTGAAGAGCACCTATACCGACGCGCTCCAGGCGCAGATCAACCCTGCGACCGGGCGGGTCCACAGCAATTTCCAGCTGGCGGCAACCTCGACCGGGCGGATCTCGTCGACCGATCCCAACCTGCAGAACATCCCGATCCGCACCGAGAACGGCCGGCGTATCCGCCACGCTTTCGTCGCCGAGCCCGGGCATGTCCTGCTTGCGGCCGACTACAATCAGATCGAGCTGCGCCTCGTCGCGCATATCGCCGACGTGCCCGAGCTGAAGGCGGTCTATGCGGCCGGCGGCGACGTTCACAACCTGACCGCGCAGGAAGTGTTCGGCGAGGTCACCCGCGACACCCGCAACCGGGCCAAGACGATCAACTTCTCGATCATCTACGGGATCAGCGCCTTCGGCCTCGCGCAGCGGCTCGGCATCGATCGCGGCGAAGCGGGACGCTATATCGAACTGTATTTCAGCCGTTTCCCCGGCATCCGCAACTATATGGCCGAGACGATCGACGCCGCGCGCGAGGACGGCTTCGTCCGCACCCTGTTCGGGCGCAAATGCCACGTGCCGATGATCTTCTCGAAGGTCGTCGGCGAGCGCCAGAACG
>Ga0123336_10002355_pt1 | contig 16410 bp, 13 predicted proteins | sample SSSSmetaG_FD_96466 | JGI IMG/M metagenome (GOLD analysis project Ga0123336, IMG submission 96466) | Glacier valley bacterial and archeal communities from Borup Fiord, Nunavut, Canada, to study Microbial Dark Matter (Phase II) - ​SSSS metaG | ecosystem: Environmental > Aquatic > Freshwater > Ice... | reverse complement strand
TGCGAGTTTCCCTTCGGCAAATTCGAATTCAAACACCGAACCAGTCGACCCGCCGCCTACATAGATGCGGTTCCCGGCGCGATTCAGCGCAAGCCCCAGCCACCCATCCGCGACGCGCGTACGACCTACTTCGGTTGCCGTCGCTGTATCTATCACGGAAACGGACGGTGGATTGTAGCCGCCGTTTAATACCAAAAGGTACTTGCCATCTGGTGTCAAGACGGTCGACATGGGCAGGGTGTCCACCGGCACGTGTTTGCCCACCGGTGTGATTTTCCAACCACTGACCAGCAGGGTGGAATCGTCTTGTTGCGGGCCGGGCGTCACGCGGGGGGCGGGCTGTGAAACCAGTGCCGCTGCCACAACTAACACTAAGGCGGCGAATGCAAACGAGAATTTCATAGAGTTCAAAGTGGAAGTGGTACGTTCTTACGACCGGTACTTTTGAGCAATCGGAAATCTTCGCCCAATGCCAAATGCCTTCGATGTGATCTTCAGACCGGGTGCCGCCTGCTGACGCTTGTATTCGTTCCGGTCCACCTTTGCCGCAATCTCTTCAGTAAGTGCGAGCGGCAATTCCAAGTATCTACTGATCTCCGCGGGCGTGCGGTAATGCTCCACATACTCCCGCAATATTGCATCCAGCGTGTCGTAGTCCGGCAGACTGTCGGTATCTTTTTGGTCGATACGCAGTTCCGCGCTCGGCGGCTTATTCATAACCGATTGCGGAATAATGCCGTCGCGCAGATGGCTCAGCGCGTAGACCATGGTCTTCGGCACATCGCTGATTACGGCCAACCCGCCGCACATATCGCCATACAGCGTGCAATATCCCACCGCGATCTCACTCTTATTGCCGGTGGTCAAGACCAGAGCGCCGGTGTCATTCGAGTACGCCATCATGGTGACGCCACGCAACCGAGCTTGCACATTTTCAAGCGTCACGGCAGATTTCGGCAGCGTCGCCGACATGCAAGTGAACGCTCTGGTGATAGGCGCGGAGATCATGGCGATGCCGAGATTGTCAGCCAACAACTGAGCGTCTGTAATGCTGCCGGGCGAACTGTACGGCCCGGGCATGCTGACGCCTGTCACGTTCTCTCTGCCGAGAGCTTCCACTGCAATGCAGGCAACCAGCGAACTATCGATGCCGCCCGACAGGCCGATGAGCGCTTTCGCAAATCCACACTTGCGAACATAATCGCGCGTGCCCAGCACCAGGGCCTCATAGACGGCCTCGCACTCATCGCTGAAGTTCGCCCGCTGCTCAAACAGCACCAGATCTTCAGCAAAAGAGCAGGCACTAGCCACCACATTTCCTTCGGCGTCCATGGCGAAACTGCTGCCATCGAAGACCAGTTGATCGTTCCCGCCAACCTGGTTCACCCACACCACAGGCACCTTGTGGCGACGCGCTTGCGCTGCGAGCATGTCGCGGCGTACCTGGCGTTTACCGGTCCAATACGGGCTGGAGTTGATGTTGATGAGGAAGTTGCCGCCCATCGCTATCAGTTCTTCCACCGGGTCGCGGTGGTAGCGCCGATGAGACCAGAACTGGCGGTCATTCCAGGCGTCTTCGCAGATGGCGATCGCCAGTTTGCGGCCGCCGAACGGAAAGGGCTCCTGCGAATCGGCCGACACAAAATAGCGTGCCTCGTCGAAAACATCGTAGTTCGGCAGCAGGACTTTTGCCTGCCGAAATTTTACTTGGCCAGCTTCCAGCAGCGCCGCGCAATTCGTCGCACGGTTACCGGTTTCGGCGGCTGAACGCGCCACAAACCCCGCCACTATAGCAATGGGCAAATGCGCCGTGCGGTTCGCCAATTGCTCGAGCGCTGCTTCCGAATCGACCAGGAAGCTTGGCATTTCAACCAGATCGCGCGGTGGATACCCTGTTAGCGAAAGCTCTGGAAAAACGATGAGTTCCACATTCTTTTCCGCGGCCCGTGTTGCGAAATCGATCATCCTGGCTGAGTTCCCGGCCAGGTCGCCCACCGTTGTATTGATCTGCCCCAATGCCACGCGCATTATTCTTCATTGTACTTGCGGGACTTGTGACGAATCTGAAAGCCTGGAAGTTCAGGATGGAGTGGATTGAGACGGCGCGCGGGGTACCCTATTTTCAGACCGAAGCCGGACTCAACTGGACACCGGTAGGCCACAATGACGCCCTGACTTGGCCTACACTGCAAGGCGTCTACCGCCGCAAAGATACGGCGTCCGTTCAGCGCTACCTGGCGATGCTTGCCGAACGCGGCGTGACAGTGCTACGCATCATGCTGGAGTATAACCACGGTGAGCACCGCTACCTGGAACGGCCGGCGGGCACCTTCAACACCCGCATGGTGCGCTTCTGGGACGATCTGCTGGCGCTTTGCGAGCACCATGGCATTCGCGTCCTGCTCACGCCGTTCGATACCTTCTGGCTGTGGAGGCGCTGGAAGCGGCACCCATATAACCGGAAGAATGGCGGTCCGGCGCCGGCGCTTCGCCGCATCTTGGTGGATGCGGGGACGCGCGATGCCATCAAAGGGCGGCTTGAGTTCGCCACCCGCCGTTGGGGCAGTTCCGGAGTAATTTTCGCGTGGGATCTATGGAATGAAATTCACCCTGCCATGGCCGAAGATTCCGCCGAGCCCATTTACGGCTTCATAGAGGATGTGAGCGCCCTACTGCGCGATACAGAGCAGCGCCTTTATGGCCGCACGCACCCACAGACTGTCTCTCTCTTCGGGCCCATTGGGCTGCAGTATCCGCTGGTCAACTCAACCGTGCTCACGCACCCCAGCCTCAATTTCGCGACGACACATTTTTACGAAGAAGGCACTATCGATTGTCCGCGCAACACGCTGGATGCGGCCATCAGCACCGGCGCAATCATGCGCGATGTACTGACGCAGACCCCGCCCAGCCGCCCGTTTTTCGATAGTGAGAGCGGACCAATTCATTCCTTCAAAGACAAGCGTAAGACCTTGCCCGCTGAGTTCGATGACGAATATTTCCGGCACATGCAGTGGGCCCATTGCGCCTCAGGCGGCGCGGGAGGCGGCATGCGCTGGCCCAACCGCACGCCACATGTGCTCACCCCCGGCATGCATCGCGCGCAACAAGGCTTGAGCGCGTTCCTGCCCCTGATCGATTGGCGTTGTTTCCACCGCCGCAACTGGAATCGGGAAGTGCAGGTGGCGTCGCAAGCGAGCATTGCCGTCTTCGCCTGTGGTGACCGGTGGCAGGCCGTGATCTGGTTGCTGCGACGCGATGCGCTTGACCAGCGAAAGCAAGTGATGCGAAGCCCGGCGGCGGAGGCCCGCTTGACTTTGCCCGGCATGGAACTGGGGCACTACAACGTAACGCTTTGGGACACGCTTGAGGGATGCGCGCTCCAACATCGTTCGTTCGAAGTGACTGGCGCCGCGCCGCCCACGCTGGCTGCGGTCCCGATCCCCGGCGATGTGGCGATCGCGATTACTCCCAAGTCACCATAGGCTTCAATACCCCGGCTTCCGGGTCCAGCAATTTCGGGAAGCTTTCCACCAGCGTGGCGGGTGTGAAGCGGTGCTCAATCCAGGGCTCTGTCAGAATCTGCCCATCCTCCAAAGATTTTAGGACGCGGTCAAAATCTGCTTTCGTCGCATTGCGGCTGGAGAGCAACGTGGTTTCACGTTTGTGGAAATCGGGATCGTTGAAGGTGATCTCGCCCGGATAGAGGCCCACGAAAATCAATTTGCCGCCGTGCGCGATATAGCGGAACGAAGCGTTCATGGAGCGCGGGCTGCCGGTGCAATCGAAAACGTAGAGCGGCAGATCGCCGCCGAATGCTGCAATGATTTGTTCGGTGGGGTCACCCGCCGCGTCGATCAAAGTGTCTACCCCAGCATTCTTACGACAGAACTCACGCCGCTTTTGGCTTAGCTCCAAAACTACCGCCGTCGCACCGGCAGCGCGCACGCCCGCGACGACAGCCAAGCCGATGGGACCGGCGCCAATGACGAGCGCCGATTCACCCCGCCCAATACCGGATCGCCACACGCCATGCGCGCCGATCGATAGCGGTTCCACCAGCGCCAGTTCTTCGAGCGACAACTTGGCGGAAGGATGCAGATAGTCGGCCGGAAGGGTGAGCCATTCCTGCATGCCTCCATCCACATGCACGCCCAACACTCGAATCTTCATACAACAATTCGGCTTGCCCTTCCGGCAAGGCAAACATTCGCCACAGGCCAGATAAGGGCGCACGGCGCATCGGTCGCCCGCTTTCACATTTGTCACGCCCGTGCCCACTTCAGCAACTTCCACGGAAAGCTCATGGCCCAGGATGCGCGGGTAATTGAAGAAGGGCTGCTTGCCTTCGAAGGCGTGAAGGTCGGTACCGCAGATGCCCACGCGCGCCGCTCGCACCAGCACTTCACCGGGCTCGGGCTTGCGTGGTGCGGTTGGCGGGCGGAAGGTGAAGCGTCCTGGTTCGTCTAAAGCGAGTGTCTGCATGGTCGATGTCCTTATTACTTTAATAATCCGCGCCCGCGCAGCCAATTCGCCAGCGCGATGGGCCAATCGCTCAGCGCAGGGTCGGGGTTTCCCAAGCCAACACCGTGAGGACCATTTTCAAATATATGAATTTCGGCGGGTACGCCAGCCTTCCGCAACGCCAGATAGAACAGTACGCTATTTTCAGCGGGCACTCCCGTATCGGCGTTGGTGTGGAAGAGGAACGTGGGCGGCGTTTGCGCGGTGACACGCAGTTCGTTCGAAAGATTCTGCACCAGTGCCGGATCTGGATTATCGCCCAACAGATTTTTCAACGAGCCTTTGTGCGTATAAGGCGTCGTAAAGCTGATCACCGGATAGGCCAATATGAGGAAGTCGGGACGGCTACTCGCGCGATCGATAGGGTCCGCGGCACCTTCCTTGCCCGCATCGAAATGGGTGCCGATGGTGGATACCAGATGGCCGCCCGCGGAGAAGCCCCACGCACCGATCTTGTCTGGTGCCACGCTTAGTTCCGCGGCCCGCGAACGCACGGCACGCACGGCGCGCTGCGCATCTTCCATCTCAACGGGATGATGGTAGCGCGGGCCCAGCCGATACTTCAGCACCACGGCCACCATGCCGTAAGAGTTCAGCCAGTTTGCAATCTGGCGGCCTTCATGGTTCATGGCCAACGCGCCATAGCCGCCGCCGGGACACACGATCACGGCGGTCGCGCCGGTGTGCTTCGTGTTCGGCTGATAGATGGTGATCTCCGGCCGGTCGCGGTCTTCGGTCCCCAGCGCACCGGGGGCACCGTTCGGCCACAGCGGTTCCGGCTTGGGTTCAAATGGCAACTGCGCGCAGGCAAACAGGGGAAAGATCAAGGCCGCGAGACAAATTCTGGTCACCAGGACACAGTATCACCACCGTTCTAATGCCGGTGGAGGTGCGGATGAGGATGACTGTGCGGCTCCGCCGAGCCTCTGGTGTGTGTATGCGGATGTACCTGAACCAAACGCGCCCGCTCCAGCAGGGGAACATCATGCAGTATGGCCAGGGGCTCCCCTTCCGCCGCCATGGTTCCATTGTCGAAGAGGGCGCAACGCGTGGCGATTCGTTCCAGACTCGCCAGGTCGTGCGTGGCCGTGATCACCGTTCGGCCAGAGCCCACCCATGAGGAAAGCAAGTCCAAAATGGTGGCTTCGCTTTTCGGATCGAGAGCGGCCGTTGGTTCGTCCAGCAGAAGCACTTCGGGATCCAGCATCAGCACGCTGGCAATAGCGACTCGCTTCTTTTCACCACCCGAAAGCCGATGTGGCGGGCGGTTCCGCAGATGCGCGATGTCCATTTCTTTCAGCATCGCCTCAGCCCGTTCGCAGATTTGTTCGGCTGGCCAGCGAAGCTGCAAAGGCCCGAACGCCAACTCATCGAACACGGTCGGATTGAACAGCTGCACATCGGGATTCTGAAACACAATGCCAACGCGCCGCCGGAAGGCGAAGGAGAAATTATCATGGCGAAATACGCGCTCGGTCAGCAACTCGCCGTGAAAACGAACTTCGCCGGAGTCTGGAAACGCGAGCGCGCTTAGCAACCGCAGCAGTGTCGATTTTCCTGAACCGTTCGCACCCAACAGGCAAAGCTGCTCACCGGCATGGATGCTAAGGCTGAACTCGCGAAGAGCGAGCACATCCTGATGGCGGTACGTGGCGCGAGTTACTTCAAAGACAGGGTCGCCCATGGTTACCGGCCCAGCACCAGGGCAGCCAGCGCCACGGCCGCAAATCCACAGAGCTGAAGCCAACCACGCGGCGTGACAGGCGTTTCGTGCAGAAGATACACTTCGCCGCGAAAGCCCCTGGCCTGCATGGCCAAGTGAATTTCCTGACTCAGATGCACACTCTTTTCAAGCAGAATGCCGGCACTGGCGGCGGCCAGCCGTTGCCGGTCGCCCTCTTCCAATACGCCAACCAGACGCGTTCTCCGGCTTTCGAACATGTCATGCGCCGTCTTCAAGAGCACGAACAGATACCGGTATGTCATACCCAAAATAACCACCACCGCGACTGGCGTATGGAAGAACCGCAGCGCTTTCAATACGCGGTTCCATTCTGTCGTCAGAATCAGCGTCAGGGACAGAGTGGTAGCGGTGAGCACCCGTCCCAGTAGGAACGCGGCGGCGCGCATTCCGGATTCGGTGATGGCAATGTCCCCGATGCGAGCCGCTACTGTGCCCGGAGTGAGAAAGAGAGCCGGAATCGCGATGAGTCCGGTGAACGCCAGAGCAGGCAGCCACGCGCGGAGGGCCAGGAGTGCGATGGGCACACGGGAGAGACTTGCCAGCAACACCGCGAGTGCGAACAGAGCCGCCAGAGCAGTCAGCTTACGCACACTGGCGGCGGCGACGATCAGCAGCACCAGCGAGGCGACCTTCACTCGTGGGTCCAGGCGCTGCAGTACGCCGGGCCCGCGCGCGATTTGTTCCGCGAAGAGCGAACGCTCCACCGCGCGCATAAGCCGGCCGACAGTGGCTTCCACGAATCCGCGACGCGCCGTCCGACGGGGAGGCAGCTTGGCAAAGAACCAGCTCAGCAACATGCCAAACAGCAAAACGAACCCAATTCCCGCCGCCGCCGACATGAAATAGCCAAGAGATGCGTTGCCTATAAAGCTCGGCGCATAGCGAGCCAACGGGGCATTCCAAAACGAACCCAATTTTTCGAGACCGGCGGGCGCGCGTTCAGGCGCTGGGTGGCTTCCGGAAGCCGCTGCCATCGCGGCTCGCGCGGAAGCGTCTGTGAAATCGTGAGCTGTCCATTCTCCCCACGCGCTTCCGGCCGCGATAATCCCGAGCGGCGTTAGGATCAGCAGCACGGCCAGCGCAACCCAGAATTTCTTTGGAATACGGAACGTATCGCCGCCGGCGAAGCGCATGTTGCCGGGCAGCGCAATGCCCGGTGCGGTCACTCGCAACAGCCCGATATCCGACGATTGCAAATAGCGCACCACGCCCGCCGAGACCGTCAATTCAGCCAAGCCGGCCAGCGTCAAGTGCCCGATCATCATGGCCGGTATGGAGATGCTCAGAGGGTACGGGCAATACAGCGGCACACCGGCCGAATCGTGAAACAGAAGGGGCTGCAGACCGAACTCAATGGCTGCCAGCAGAGCCGCCGCGTTGATGGCAAGGTAGCCTGCCAGGCCCGCCGCGAAGACCCGTCTTGCACTATCTAAGGCGGCCTTGCCGGAGACCAGCCGGTAAGTGCCGTAAGCCACCAGCGAACCTGCCACACCCATGTTGAAGCAGTTCGCACCCAGGGCTGTAAGCCCACCGTCACCGAAGAAGAGCGCCTGTATCGCGAGGGCGATCGAGATAGCCATGGTGGCCCCCCACGGGCCCAACACCACCGCCGCGATTCCGATGCCGAGCGCATGCCCCGTGGTTCCACCCGGCAAAGGTAGATTGAACATCATGATCACGAATGAGAATGCGGCGAATACCGAGATGAGCGGAATGGCGCGTGTTCCCGTCAGGCGCTTCATCCTTTGCAGCGCCTTATACCAGAACGGCGTCACACCGGCATACAGTAACGCGCACGTGGAAGGACTCAGATAGCCGTCGGGGATATGCATCGCTCAAGCGCTAACGCGTGCCACTCCTGCGAAAGTGATACGTTGCCGAAACCGACACGTAGGAGCGTAACGGGAAGCCCGTCACACGCTCAAACGGCTCGGATTCCCCGGCAATCGCGAGTGTCTCCAACGTTTGTCCGCCATAACCGCTGGCAATAAAGAAGTTCACGCCCAAATCGATTCCACCGCTCGAAAACGGACGAAGCAACGCCCCACGAAATTCACGTACTGCGACAGCGTCCACTCCATTGCCCAACGGCTTGATGCCGACATGTTCATACTCCCCGCGCGCTACCAGCTTCCAGGGAAGCTTGTCCACGGTGCCCAGCACATCCCAGATCAGCCGAGGCGCTTCCGGAGTGGGTTCGCCTGTCTCGCGATCGCGCGCGTCTGCACGAGCATAGAGCGCCTGCACGAAGCCATGTGAAAAGTTGCGCCGCGCCGTCGTGGTTACCGACTTCACCAAGCCCGGACCCTGATCCTGCTGCAAGCCGGTATCGTTTGAAACGCGGGCCAATTGCTGCGCCGTGGTGACATGAGCGAGAGTCACGCGAAAATCTGTTTTCACGATGGTCTTGCTGACCACCAACTGATAAGAGCGCGCTTTGCTTACTAATGTTCCACCGGGCAGGGCCGTTGTGCCGATGCGCGGATCATTCACGTGAAACGCCTGCCCATAGCTTAATGAAACGGAAGGCAACCAGCGCGAAGGGCCTTCAGGAGGCAGCAAGCTGAGCGTGCCTTTGGGAGAGTTTACTGAGGCGTGCCGCCGGAAGGAAAGCTCCGGGCGGTATAGGTCTTGATTATCGAAAAAGATCTCATCGCGGCGAAAACCGGCGTTGTAGTGTAGGAACCGGAAGAACGTGCCATCCGCGGAGACGAAGGGACTGTAGAAATTTAACAGCAAATTATTCGCGGTAACAGGCTGGAAGACACCGCGCTCGTCCGCCCGATCCAGATCCAAAGCGCTGGGCCGTTCCCGGCGAAAGTTCGCCCCCGCTAAGAGCGAGAACCTGCTGTTGTACCGCTCTGCATACAAGACATCTTCCGAATTCACGTTGCGATGTTCGCTCTGTCGAAGCAAGCCATCGCCGAAATTCGGCCGCACATCCAGCGTGTAGTAACGGTAAAAACCGGAAAACTGCAGTTGGCGGTGCGGGGTCAAATGCCAGATGTCGTTCAGGATCAGCGAACCGTTAGAAGTTTCTTCCTGCTGCCGCGGGTCGTAGGTGTCGCCCGGTGTTTCGCGGTCGATGGGGATCAGACCGGGCTGGAACGCTGTCCCGTAGTAACCGATCCCGTAAACCGTCAGATCATGCTTGCCGAAGGTGAACACGCGGCTCACATTGGCTTTGTATTGCTTGCGATGTTCCAGCCTGTCCAGATATCCATTGCCAAACGAAAATTCGAAACCAAGCCAACTCTTGTTGGCGGGGTTTGTGGGGCTCCATCCGGTCACGACGTTCACATCGCGGTAATCCGCAGTCACACGCACCAGCGGATCGATGCGGTCGCGTAGCCCGAATACAATTGCTGAATTCACGGCATTGTTCCCTTCGCGAACGTTGAAGGCAGCACCATCGGTTTCTATGCTTTCGATGGCGATTGGAATGATTACATTGGGGTCGGCATAGCCGTTGCCATGTGCATTCGCCGGCAGGTTGTTCGGGTAAAGGAAGCCACCGATCCGAAAAAACATGGCAATGGGTTCGCCATGGTCGCCAGCTACACCGGGCGCGAAATATTGGGGCGGCTTGATGCCGCCGGCCGGCGATTCAACAGGCATGCCCGGAATCGAAATCGGCATGCCAGGCCGCCCTGGATTCGCATCGAGAGTCTCATCGCGGATTAGAATTCGCTGCGCTGGGTCGGGAGCGAAGAGTCCCAGATCGGAGACATCGCCCGCGACAGTCAAGGATTGCACCTGCGCGGCGGTCGCGGTGAATTGGAAATTTTCAATTTGCCCGGTTTGAGCGATCAGCTTCACATCCCGCGTGACGATGGGAAAACCCGCAGCTTCCGCGACGGCGCGGTACTCCCCTGTTTCCAGTGAAGTGAAGATGTATACGCCCATGGCATCGGTTCTGGTTTCCCGGCGATTCGCATCGCCTCGCTGTAACAAGCTGACAGTAGCGCCAGCTACTGTGCGTCCACCAGGGTCTGTGATGGTGCCTGAAAAGATTGCCGCTTGGCCAAGCGCGGCCACCATAAGAGATGCGAAAACGACAAGCTTCATAAACATCCGTCCGGATTCGTGCTACTTTCCTTCCGAATGTACTACGAAGCCGGGTCGCCGCCGGATTTATTTTGGTGCTGGAGACATCAGCCAGCGATCCAGCCACGCGATGGCGCGGGTGTCAGCCCTGTCAGCATCGGCGCCTTTGAAGCCGTGTCCGGCACCCGGGATTGTTTCTAGCTCCGCCGGCACGCCCGCTCCTAACAATCGCTCCAGTAACCACACCGATTGTTCGTAGGCCACATAAGTATCTTGCGTGCCGTGCAAAGCCAGAATGGGTGCGGCATCCGGCGTCACCCAATTAAGCGGGCTGGCGCGGATATGCGCTGGCCTCTTGTGCACCAAGTCGCCTTCCAGGAACAGAGGCAGCACCTCGGCCGCATCGACGCTCTTGGAATACGATTGCGTGAAATCGGAAGGGCCGTAGTAATCAGCAACGCATTGCACCTTGCTCGAAAATTCTTTGTTCGGGCCTGTGCCTTCAAATTCGGGCACGCCCGCCGTCAGGCCCAGGAAAAGAACCAAATGCCCCCCCGCGCTCCCCCCTGCTGCACCGATGTGGTCGGGGTCCAAATGGTATTGCTTGGCGTTCGCGCGCAGGAAACGAACAGCGGCTTTCACATCGTGAACCGCCGCCGGAAAGGGGAACTGTGGGGCCAGCCGATAGCTAGCTGTAGCGGCTACGTAGCCATGTTGAGCCAGACGCGTCGCGAGCTTCGCATAGCTCTGGCGATTCCCCGCGCGGAACCCGCCGCCGTGTATCAGTAGCACCGCGGGATGGACGGCATCATCGGCCGGGCGATAGATGTCCATCGCCACTCGCTGTCCAACCGAAGAGTACTCTACATCCATTGCGGCTATGGGCGCGGATTGTCCATAGAGAACAGCGGGAAGGGTCAGGTATAGAAGCCAGCGCATCGGCTTCCTACAATATCAAACGCGTGCCTATTAGTTCAAAGTGAAGTTCACGTCGATCTCAGTGAAGACCTCAACGGGTTCGCCATTCAGAAGGGTGGGCTGATACGTCCAGTGACTCACGGCTTCCATCGCAGCTTTCACCAGAAGTGGCGGCCCGCTGACTAACTGCAAGTTGCGGATGGCGCCGTCGCGCCCGATTGTAGCTTGCAACCGGACCACGCCGGAGACACGCGCGGCCTTCGCAGGCAGCGGATACAGCGGCTTGGGCTGTTGTAAGAGTTTTGCCGCCTGGACACCATTGCTGACGCGCAGCAAAGCCGGTTTAGGAGCAGCTTTGACTGGCGCTGCCGATCGTACCGGCGGCCCATTTTCCGTACCCAGCGCAGGCGGGCCGAAGGGCACGGCGCTTGACCCGGAGAAACTGCCCGTCTGCACAATGGCAGAAAGGCCGGTGGGATCGGGAAGGGTGACGATGGACGTGGGGATATGGCGAGGCGCCGTGAAGACGGGCCTGTAAAGGGTCGGCGTTACAGGCGCGCTGGGTGAAACAGAAGAAGCCTGTCTTACCGCGACGGGCGGAGGCAACGGCCGGGGCGGCACGTAAAGCAACGGGGGCGCGGGCCTCCACGCCAATTGGGCTGTTTGCAGCAGTGGCACTAACAGCAATACACCTGTGAATGCGCACTGCAAGGCCAGCGATGCGGCCAGCGACCAGGGTCGGCGCGCGGAATCCGGCTGAGTGAGAAATGTCTGCTCGAACATATTGTCGATCCTTAAAGTGCGATTGGTTTCGAGCAGCGCTGTTCTGATGTTGTAGACTCCGCGAGCGCCGAATTGTTCCGCATAATAGACCCATGAAACTGCGTAGCGCGGAATGGTGGAGTGGGCCGGAATACTATAACTTCGCGCGGCGCGCCTGGTTAAGAAGTGAGGGCTTCACGCGCGACGCCATGGAAGGTAAGCCCGTCATCGGCATCTGTAATTCGTGGAGTGAACTGAACAACTGCAACGCGCACCTGCGCACCGTTGCCGAAGCGGTGAAGCGGGGCGTGTGGGCTGCCGGCGGTGTGCCGCTTGAGTTCCCCACCATCTCGCTGGGCGAGATGTTCATGCGGCCCACTGCGATGCTGTTCCGCAACCTGATGGCAATGGACGTGGAGGAATGCATTCGCGCAAATCCGATGGATGGCGTGGTGCTGCTGTGCGGTTGCGACAAAACTACACCGGCGCAACTGATGGGCGCGGCCAGTGCGGATTTGCCGGCCATCGTGGTGCCCGGCGGACCCATGTTGAGCGGCCTCTGGAAAGACCAGAAGCTTGGCAGCGGCACCGATGGCCGCAAGCTCTTCGATCTGTATCGCGCGGGCAAGATCAACGACGAAGAGTTGTGTGAAATTGAAGGAGGCTTGGCGCGCAGCGCCGGTCATTGCACGGTGATGGGTACGGCCAGCACCATGACCAGCCTGGCTGAAGCGTTAGGCATGACGTTGACCGGTTGCGCCGCTGTGCCGGCTGTCGATTCGCGACGCATGACATTTGCCGAACAGAGCGGCAGACGCATTGTGGAGATGGTGCGGGAAAACTTGCGCCCCTCCTCTGTCTTGACGCGGCAGGCTTTTGAAAATGCCATTACGGTGAACATGGCTATCGGCGGCAGCACCAATGCGGTGATTCATCTGATTGCCATTGCGGGCCGGCTGGGTATTGAACTGGAGCTTGACCTGTTCGATTCCCTCTCTCGCCGCACTCCCTTTTTGGTCAACGTGAAGCCATCGGGAGAGTTCCTGATGGAAGACTTTTTCAGTGCTGGTGGCGTTCCGGCCGTGATGCGCGAGATCTTGCCGTTACTGCATGGCGACGCGCCCACGATTACAGGCCGTACCATCGCTCAAAACGTGAGCACCGCGCCGTGTCATCGCCCCGAAGTGATTCGGCCGTACGCGCAGCCACTGCATCCCGAAGGCGGCACGGTTGTGCTGTGGGGCAACTTGGCGCCCGATGGAGCGGTGATCAAGCAGACGGCCGCCTCGCCTGAATTGTTGCAGCATGTGGGTCCGGCTTACGTGTTTGAAACCCATGCTCAGATGCTGCGCGAGATCGATCAAGACGATTTGCCGGTAACGCGCGACACGGTGCTGGTGATGAAAAATTGCGGTCCCAAAGGCGGCCCGGGCTTTCCGGAGTGGGGGCAAATTCCGCTGCCGCGCAAAATGCTGCTGGCGGGCGTGAAGGATATGGTCCGCATTAGCGATGCGCGTATGAGCGGCACCAGCTTCGGCACGGTGGTGCTTCATGTGGCACCCGAATCGGCTGTGGGGGGGCCGCTCGCGTTGGTGCAAACGGGAGACCGGATCGAACTGGATACGGCGGGCAGGCGGGTGAACCTGTTAGTGCCTGAAGAGGAGCTAGCGCGTCGCCGCGCCGAGTTCGTACCGCCTGCGCCCCACTACACGCGCGGCTATGGACGATTGTTTCTGGACCATGTGACACAAGCCAATCGCGGGTGCGATTTCGATTTTCTGGAACGCGAAAGAGCTCAACCTAACACGATGGACGGATGGTAAAGCTCCTGCGCTTTTCTGTCGCAGATGGCCACTAGCCGGCCCGCTTCGGAGAACGCACGGATGTGTTCGGCGGAGAATCCTTCAGCCACGAATTCACGGCCTTGGCGAATGGCCGCCGTGGTTACCTCGTTCACAGACACGACCGGGAATTGTGGCACCAGCGCTTCCATTGGAATCAAAGCCAACGCGGGATCGATGCTCTCCAGCGGCCGTGCCTGTGCGAGTGTGAACTCTCCTGAGTCAAGTCTCCGCAGCGAATCCAGATGCGCTCCGCAGCCAAGAACTTGTCCCAGATCGTGCGCCAGGGAGCGGATATAGGTTCCGCCGGAGCAGCGAATCTTTAACTCCGCGCGAAAGCCATCGAAGCCCAGAAGCATGAGTTCAAAAATGGTGATCTCCACCGGCTGCAGTTCAATAGCAATATTTTGGCGAGCCGCTTTGTATGCCACAACGCCACCCACCTTCTTCGCGGAATATTGCGGCGGCATTTGCAACTGCGTGCCGCGAAAGCGCGCCAGTGCCGCTTCCAACTCTTCGCGCGTGAAGGCGACGGGCGAGGTGTCCGAAGTGGACGTGCCGGTGCGGTCATAGGTATCGGTGGCGAAGCCGAACTTCACTCCACCTTCGTAAATCTTCTCCGCTTTGGTGTAAAACTTCGCAAGCCTGGTGGCCACGCCGACAGCCAACGGCAGCACACCGGTCGCCATCGGGTCGAGTGTGCCCAGGTGCCCCACGCGGCGGATCTTCGAGATGCCGCGAAACTTCGCGACTACATCGTGCGAAGTCCAGCCCTCTGCTTTATCGATGACGACAACGCCGTCCACTAAGGCTGTGCTTCCAATTCCGGCAAGACTTTTTGCAGCACGGTGCCCACTACCTGCAGGCTGTGCGCGCTGAGCTTATCCATGGTGTCGGCGAGCGTGTGCCAGTACTGATTGTTCGCGCCGTAATCGAAATCGATCAGGTCCAATGCCTTCACTCCATGCTGAATGAAAGGCACGTGGTCGTCGCCGGTGACACCACCGCCGGTGGAAAAATATTGCGAGTAGCCCAATCGCGCGGCGGCATCCCACACTGTCTTCTGCAACGAGGCGGCCGAGCCCGAGTTATAGACCAGGCTCAAATCTTTGTCGCCGATCATGTCCACATTCACCAGCGCTTTCACTTTCTCGAGCGTACCGTCGGCAGCCCACTTTTCGGCCAGATGGCGACTGCCATAGAGAGAGTTTGTATCGGTCCACTCGCCATAGGCTTCTTCGCCATCGAAGAAGATCAGGTATAGATCGTCTTTGCGCGGCGCTCCGGCCAGCGCGGCGGCCATCTCCAGCAGAAATCCGGTGGATGAGCCGCCATCGTTCGCGCCCACGAACTCCGGCACGGTCTTGGTATCGTAGTGCCCGCTATACACAATGGCCTTGCCGCTCTTTCCTGGGAAGCGGCAGAGCAGGTTTCGCATTGCCACCGGACCGTTGGGCGTCTGGCCGTTGAAGCGGTCCTCGCTGACCTGACAGCCGGAAAGTTTGAGCTGACCCAGGATGTAAGTCTGTAACTTTTTGATTGCCGCGGAATCGGGCGGGCGTGGTCCGAAGGATGTGACGTGGCGCGTATACTTTAGAGCGCGCTCGCCGCTGAAATCTCGCGCTTCGGCAGCCAGGCAAATCAACAGCGGAATCAGGAAGAGCGCTTTGCGGTGCATACGTACCCTAGAGTGAAGTTTTTCTCGCGATCCAAGCCATCAAGCGCGGGAAGAATCAGCGCCGGGGGAACCAGAAGAGCGGCGGCCGGCAAAAAAAGGAGCCATCGCGCGCCTCCTACAAAGAATTGTAAACCGTTCAGCAATCGGCGCGAGAGCAGACGGAAATAGCCGCCTGCCGGAGTGATTTCAATTTCGTCAAAGCCCGCTCCGCGCAACAGGTGTTCCAGGCCATGGCGCGTGTATCGGAAAAAATCATGTGGACTTTGGTGCACCTCCCATTCATGTGGGGCGGCTATCAAGACCGGCGCGCCAGAGCGGAGCACGCGAGCCATTTCTGCAAGCGCCCGAGCCGGATCTTTCAGATGTTCCAGCGTCACGATGTTGAGTAGGGCATCAAAGGAGCCGGCCGCGAAGGGCAGGGCAGCCAGATCCGCAACGCAGTCCAGCTTGCGATAATTCCATGCGGGGTCGCCTACAGCCAGATCCACCGCAATGTAATGCTGCTTGGCGAAGTGCGCGGCATGACGGCTTTCGCCCGCACCGGCATCCAGCACGCGAGCGCCCGAAGGAAGGGCGGCGGCGAACCGCTTCAGAGCGGCCTGAATCTCTCCTTCAAAGTGCAGTACGTGATCGCGCAGGAAACGCGGCAAGCGGTAAGCGATGGCTGTGTGTCCGGTCGCGTTCAACGCAGTGCTGCCTGTGTGGAAAGTTCCCTTAGCCCGATGCGGTGGCTGAGAATGAGTTGGCTCACTTGGCGGGAAGATAGCTTGCGAATGTGCCGCAGCGCGCGCCTTTTCAGCAGCGTGCGGGGAAGCATGGTGAGCGCTTCCAGATCACCCCAGAGCAGTGCCGCGGCCAATCGCAACTTGCCTCGCCAACCGGGGAACAGCGCGGTC
>Ga0123336_10002353_pt1 | contig 16412 bp, 16 predicted proteins | sample SSSSmetaG_FD_96466 | JGI IMG/M metagenome (GOLD analysis project Ga0123336, IMG submission 96466) | Glacier valley bacterial and archeal communities from Borup Fiord, Nunavut, Canada, to study Microbial Dark Matter (Phase II) - ​SSSS metaG | ecosystem: Environmental > Aquatic > Freshwater > Ice... | reverse complement strand
GTCGACAGTCGAGACGGCCGAATACGCAGCTCGCTAACTGGTCTGCCGTGACGTGACAGCGCTGAGTGCGGCGATGAGCTTCTCGACTGCGGCGATGCGTGCGGCTGGATCTTTGGCCGATTCGACAGCTTGAACCAGGGCGCTGCCGACGACGATGCCGTCACACGAGGGGATGAGAGCGGCGAGTTGGCCGGGCTCTTTGATGCCGAAGCCTACGCAGAGTGGGAGGCCGCGCAGCGACGGGCGGAGCTCGGCGGTGCGGCGTGAGACTTCGGCGGCGTCGAGATGGCCCGCGCCGGTGACGCCCGAGAGACCGACGTAGTAGGCAAAGCCGCCGCCGCGTTCGACGATGGTCTGGGCGCGCGCTGGGCTGGTCGTGGGCGCGAGGAGTGGAATGCGCGCCAGATTGGCTTTGGCCAAGGCATCGTCCAGCTCGCTCGATTCTTCTGGCGGTAGATCGACGACGAGAAAAGCGTCGACTCCGGCTGCCGCTGCGTCGGTGACTACGCGGGTGAGGCCGTATTGCAAGAGCGGATTGAAGTAGCCGAAGAGGACGATCGGCACCTCGGTTTCGAGGCGTACGCGACGGATGACGTCGAGAACGCGGCCGATGACACCGGGGCCGGCATCTTGTAGTGAACGCTCCATGGCGCGCTGGATGACCGGCCCATCGGCCGACGGATCACTCCACGGCACGCCGAGCTCGATGAGATCGGCGCCTGCGCGCGCCGCGGCCAGAACCAGCGCCACCGACTCGTCGAACGACGGATCCCCGGCGGTGAGATAAGCCACCAGCGCGACCCGGTTTTTCGAGGCCAGGGTAGCAAAGACGTCTGCGATACGACTCACAGCGTGACTCCGAGGGCGGCAGCGACGGTCTGCATGTCTTTGTCTCCGCGTCCGGACAGGCTGACCACGATGGTCCGGCCGCGTCCCAGCGACGGTGCAAGGCGGCGCAGCTCGGCGATGGCGTGGGCGGTTTCGAGCGCGCACAAGATGCCCTCGGTGCGCGCCAGGAGCTGCATGGCGTCGAGCGCCTCTTTGTCGGTCACCGTCGCATAGCGGGCCCGGCCGGTCTGCTTTAGCCAGGCATGTTCGGGCCCGACACCGGGATAGTCGAGCCCGGCGGAGATGGAATGGGCCGGCAAGATCTGGCCATCCTCGTCGGTGAGCACGAAACTGCGGCTGCCGTGGAGGACGCCTTCGCGACCTTTGGTCAGGGTGGCGGCGTGCCGATCGGTATCGATGCCGTCGCCGGCGGCCTCGACGCCGACCAACGCGACCGAGGCGTCGTCACGAAACGCGTGAAACAAGCCCATGGCGTTGGAGCCGCCACCGACGCAGGCGATGGCTGCATCGGGCAAGCGGCCGGTGCGCGCCAGCATCTCGGCCCGCGCTTCGATACCGATGACGGCCTGGAGATCGCGGACCATGGTCGGATACGGATGCGGGCCAGCGACGGAGCCGATGACGTAATAGGTGTCCGCGACATGCGTGACCCAGTCGCGCAGCGCCTCGTTCATGGCGTCTTTGAGGGTGCGCGTGCCGGCCTCGACGGCGTGGACGGTTGCGCCGAGGAGCTTCATGCGGAACACGTTGAGGGCCTGACGCTGGACGTCTTCGGCGCCCATGTAGATCTCGCAGGCAAGGCCGAACTTGGCCGCTACCGTCGCTGTGGCGACTCCGTGCTGGCCGGCGCCGGTCTCGGCGATGAGGCGGGTCTTGCCCATGCGGCGCGCCAGGATGGCCTGGCCGACGCAGCTGTTGATCTTGTGCGCGCCGGTGTGGTTGAGGTCTTCGCGCTTCAGATAGATGTCGGCACCGTCGAGAGCGGCGGTGAGCTTGTCGGCATGCGTCAGCGGCGACGGGCGGCCGACATAGTCGCGTAACAGGCCATCGAGCTCGGCGTTGTAGGCCGGATCGATGCGCGCAGCGTCCCAGGCGCGCTCCAGCTCGTCGAGGGCGGGGATGAGGGTCTCGGCAACATAGCGGCCACCGAAAGGGCCAAAACGGCCACGGGTCATGTTCATATTCAATCCTCGAGGAAGACGGCGCGGGCGCGGGTGATGAAAGCGGAGATGCGGGTATGGTCTTTGCTGCCGGGACTGCTCTCGACACCGCCGGCGACGTCGACGCCAGCGGGCCGAACGGCGCGGACGGCCTCGGCCACGTTGTCCGGGTCGAGGCCGCCAGCGAGCAGGATCGGTCGACGTTGGGCCAAGCTACGGGCCAGCTCGACATCGGCGCGGACGCCGGAGCCGCCGTAGTCAGGACTGTCGGCGTCGACGAGAAGAAGCCCGGAATATGCGTCGAGTGCCGCCAGATCAAGGCTGCCCTTGAGACGCACGGCTTTCATCACCGTGAGCCTGGGATAGCGCGCTTGCAGCTCGGCTTGGCGCTGGGGTGTTTCGTCGCCGTGGAGCTGTAACGTATCGGCAAACGTGGCCGCAGCGGCGACTTCCTCGTCGCTGGCGTTCACCAGCACCGCAAAGCGACGCAAGGTGATCGGCAAGGCCGCCACGATGATCCGCGCGGCTTCTGGCGTCACATAGCGCTTCGATCGCCCATACAGATTGAAGCCCACCGCGTCGGCACCGACACATGCCAGCGCATCCTCGACGGTGCGGACGCCGCAAATCTTGATAAACGATCTCATGCCAGCAGCTCACGCAGCTTGGCGCCGGGCGACGGCGAACGGAGCAGCGACTCGCCGACCAGGACTGCGTCGACCCCGTGCTCGACCATGAGCGCCATGTGCTCTGCCGTGCCAATGCCGCTCTCACCGACGAGAATCGGGCCCGATCCAGCGAGCTTTCTGGCGCGGGCGGAGAGCTGAAGGTCGATCGTCAGGGTGTCGAGATCGCGATGATTGACGCCGATGATCTGGGCGCCAGCACGCAAGGCCGTCTCCACTTCAGCGTCGGTGTGGGCCTCGACGAGCAAGCTGAGACCGGCCCGTTCGCCTACTTCGATGAGCGCTGAAAGCAGCGGCTCGGGCAAGAGGCGCACGATGAGCAGCGCGGCGTCGGCCCCGGCGATGCGGGTCTCGAGAAGGTCGCGTTCGTCGAGGAGGAAGTCTTTTCGCAGCACCGGCAGCGCACACGCTTGTTGCGCGCGACCTAGATCCCCGGGCTCAGCGCCGAAGAATTCGCCGTCGGTGAGCACCGAAAGCGCCGATGCGCCGGCTGCCGCGTATTCACCGGCGATGGCGGCTGGATCGGCGCCGGGACGGATCTCGCCGGCGGAAGGCGACCGCCGTTTGAACTCGGCGATGACTCGCAGTTGTCGGCCTGGCTTCCGCAACGCCATCGCCAGCGGGCGCGCGTCCGAACGCACCACGACGTCGTGCCACAGCGTCGCTGGCAAAACCGGCTTTCGCTCGGCGTGCGCACGGCGCTTGGCGGCGACGATGCGATCCAGGAGACCGTTCACGCCGTCTCCGTCAGCGTCGTACGCAGCCGATCGAGGAGCTGTCGGGCCCGGCCGTCGTCAAGCGCCTGGGCCGCGTGCAGGGCATGTCGGGGCAGCTCGGATGCGGGCTCATCGGTGGCGATCCACAGCGCCGCCGCCGCGGTCATCAGCACCGACGAACGCGCTGCACCCCCGAGCTCACCGTCGAGAAGCCGGAGCGCCAGCCTGGCGTTGTCGGCGGCGTCGCCACCGGCCAGCCCGGACAGATCATGAACGTCCAGGCCGAAATCCGCTGGCGACAGGCGATAGCGATGCACCACGCCGTCGCGCAGCTCGGCAATCTCGGTGGGCCCGTGTGGCGCCAGCTCGTCGAGCCCGCCGTGGCCGTGCAGCACGACAGCGCGCGTAGAGCCCAACGCGCGCAAGGCGGCCGCCATCACGTCGAGCTTGGCCACATCCCAGACTCCGACAATCTGCCGTCGCACCAGCGCTGGATTGGTCAGCGGGCCGAGCAGGTTGAACACGGTACGTACCCCAAGCTCCCGGCGCGGGCCGGCGGCGTGGCGCGTCGCTGGATGAAAATCGGGCGCGAATAGAAACGCCAGACCCAGCGACGACAGCGTGCGCTCGTGCTGGGCCAGCGACGGGGAACGCGGGATCTGCAGCGCCTCCAGGAGATCGGCCGAACCGGCCCGAGAAGAGACCGCGCGGTTGCCGTGCTTGGCCACCGGCACGCCAGCCGAAGCAGCGACCAACGCCGCCAGCGTCGAAACATTGAAGGTGCCACGGCCGTCACCGCCGGTACCGCAGGTATCCACCACGCCATCTGGCGCCCGCAACACCGTCGCCCGTGCGCGCATGGCCCGCGCCGCGCCGACCACCTCATCGAGCGTCTCGCCCTTTTGGCGCAGCGCGACCAAGAGGCCCCCGATCTGCGCCGGGGAGGCCTCCCCATCCATGATCTCGCCGAACACCGCCGCCGCGGTGGATTCGTCGAGAGAGCCGCCACCGACGACGTGGGCGATCGCCGCCTGGATTCCGGAGCTCACAGCCGAAGAAAATTGCCGAGGAGCCGCTTGCCCTCGACGGTGAGGATCGACTCGGGGTGAAACTGCACCCCCCAGACCGGCAAGGTCGCGTGCCGGAGCCCCATGATGATCTCGGTGCCGTCGGTGTCGGGCGTCCAGGCGGTACGGATCAAGTCCGGCGGCAGCGACGACGGTTCCACGACCAGCGAGTGATACCGCGTGGCCAAGAACGGGCTTGGCAGGCCGGCGAACACGCCCGACCCGTCGTGAAACATCGGCGAGGTCTTGCCGTGCATCACCTGGCGCGCCCGCACCACGCGGCCGCCAAATGCCTGACCCAGTGCCTGATGTCCGAGGCAGACGCCCAAGATCGGAAAGCGCCCGGCCAGCTTGGACAGCACATCCAGCGACACGCCGGCTTCGTTGGGCGTACATGGCCCCGGCGAAATCACGACATGTGACGGGGACATGGCCACGATGTCGTCGACGGTCACGCGGTCGTTGCGGACGACTTTGACCTCGGCACCGAGCTCGCCGAGATACTGCGCCAGGTTGTAGGTGAACGAATCGTAGTTGTCGATGAGCAGCAGCATCAGGTCGCCATCGCCACCGCGCGCAACACGGCGCGGGCTTTGTTCATGGTCTCGTCCCACTCGGCCGCGGGATCGCTGTCAGCGACGATACCGGCGCCGGCCTGCACATGCACGCGGCCGTCTTTCGACAGCAACGTCCGGATGGCGATGGCGAAGTCGAGATTTCCGCTCCAGCTGAAATATCCGACGGCGCCACCATAGAGACCACGCCGGCTCGGCTCCAGCTCTTCGATGATCTGCATGGCGCGGATCTTGGGCGCGCCCGACAGTGTACCGGCGGGAAACGCAGCGCGCAGCGCATCGAACGCGGTCGCGCCCGGCAAAAGCTGGCCCGACACATGCGAGACCAGGTGCATCACATGCGAATAGCGCTCGACGGCGAGTTGCTCGTCGACGCGGACCGAGCCGACTGCACTGACCCGGCCGACATCGTTGCGGCCGAGATCGATCAGCATGACGTGCTCGGCGACTTCTTTGGGGTCAGCGCGCAGCTCGGCCTCGAGCCGCGCATCCTCGACGGCGTCGGCGCCACGCGGCCGCGTCCCGGCCAGCGGCCGCACCTGGATGTGCCCACCCTCGACGCGCACCAGCACCTCCGGCGACGCGCCGGTCACCGTGGCCTCGGGCAGCACCAGGTGAAACATGTACGGCGACGGATTCACGACCCTGAGCGCGCGATAGACATCGAACGGCGCCGCCGTCGCCTTGGCCGACAGACGCTGCGACAGCACGACCTGAAAGGCGTCGCCGGCGAGAATATATTCCTTGGCCGCGTCCACCTGGCGGAGAAAATCGGCGCGCGGGGTCTCCGTCGAGAAATCTTCGGGACGGGCGGCGGCCGACAGCGACAACGGCTTCAGTGCCGGAGTCGGCTGCGACAGCTTGTGCACGATGGCGTCGATGCGGGCGCAGGCGGCTTTCCAGCTCGCTTCCCGATCGCCGTCGGTGCGCGCGGTGGCCACCACCTTCACCGTTTGGCGCAGGTTGTCGAAGATGACCAAGGTATCGGTCAGCACGAAGGATGCCTCGGGCAGCTCCAGCCGATCGGGCAGCATCGACGGCAATTTCTCGAACGCGCGCGCGATGTCGTAGGTCAGCCAGCCGACCGCGCCACCGGAGAAGCGCGGCAGGCCTGCGACCGGCACGGCACGATGCGCGGACACCAGCTCCTCGAGCACGCGGGTAGGATCGGCCGACCGTCGCTGTTCGAGCCGCTCCGGCCCGCCGCCCTCCGGATCGAGCCAGCGGATGGACACGGCCTCGCCGCGCGCCGACACGAACGCCAGCGCGCCCACGCCCACGAAGCTATACGCCGCCCAGGTCTCGCCACCGACGACAGACTCCAACAGAAAGCTGCCCTCGCCACCGCCGAGCTTGGCAAACGCCGACACCGGCGTATCGGTGTCGAGCAGGATCTCTTTGTAAACCGGACACAGCGCGCAGTCCGGATGCTCAGCGCGGCGGAAGTCCTCTAGGCTGGGAACGAACATCGCCACCAAGCTAGCACGAGCCTGTTGCCGCGTTGCTGTTGGCAGCAACAGACCGCAATGCTACAACCTCGCCATGCACAGCGTCGACGCAGAGCCGGGTCTCGACACGGTCGATCCCGAAATCGCCGGGCTCATCGCCCGTGAAGAAACCCGCCAGCGCGAGAAGGTCCGTCTCATCGCGTCGGAAAACTATGTCTCGAAGGCCGTGTTGCGCGCCTCGGGCTCGGTGCTGCAGAACAAGTACTCTGAGGGCTATCCCGGCAAGCGCTACTACGAAGGCCAGCAGAACATCGATCCCATCGAGCAACTGGCCATCGACCGTGCGCGGGCCCTGTTTGGCGTCGAGCACGCCAACGTGCAGCCGTATTCGGGCTCGCCGGCGAACCTGGCCGTCTATCTCGCGTTTTGCCAGCCCGGCGACACGGTCATGGGCCTCGGCTTGCCGGCCGGTGGTCACCTGACGCACGGCTGGAGCGTGAGCATCTCCGGCAAGTTCTTCCGTTCGGTCAGCTACGGCGTCCGTCGGGATACCGGCCGCATCGACCTCGACGAAGTGCGGGCCCTGGCGCAAAAAGAGCGGCCCAAGATCTTGTGGTGTGGTGGGACGGCCGTGCCACGCACCATCGACTTCGCCGGGTTTGCGTCGATTGCACAAGAAGTCGGCGCGGTGCTGGTGGCCGACATCGCTCACATCGCCGGTCTCGTCGCTGGCGGCGCCCATCCGTCGCCGGTCGGGCATGCGCCGGTCATCTCCACCACGACGCACAAGACCTTGCGCGGCCCACGTGGCGGCATGCTGATGTGCACCAAAGAACACGCCTCGGCCATCGACAAAGCCGTCTTCCCCGGCTTGCAAGGCGGCCCGCACAACCAGACCACGGCCGCACTGGCCGTCGCGTTGAAAGAGGCCAACAGCGACGACTTCCGTCGCTATGCGCATCAGATCGTCGCCAATTCGCGCGCGCTGGCCGAGGAGCTGATGGCGCGCGGGTTTGACCTGGTCTCGGGCGGATCCGACAACCATCTGTGCCTGGTGGACCTGACCAGCAAGGAGATTCCCGGCAAGAAAGCTGCGCGTGGCCTCGATCGCGCCGGCATCGTGCTCAACTACAACAGCGTGCCGTTCGATCCGCGCAAGCCCTTTGACCCATCTGGGATGCGCCTCGGGACGGCCGCAGTGACGTCGCGTGGGATGGGCATGGCGGAGATGAAGCAGATTGCGGCGTTCATCGACCGCGGTGTGACGGCGGCCAAAGCCGAAAACGAAGCCGCCCTCGACGGCATTGCTGCCGAAGTGCGCGAGCTGACGGCCCGTTTCCCGGCGCCGGGGCTTTAAGGTGGCCAAAGCCAAAGGGACGCGTGAATCGCCGTGGCAGTTGAAGACGCCGCCCGGCACATCGGAGTTCATCGCCTTTCGCGCGCCGGAGCTCGATCCGCCGGCGCTGGTGGTGCTCGTCGGCAAGACCGAGCTGCGCTATCACCTGAGCTGCATCGAAGACCTGCACGACTTTCTGCGCGAGCGGCGTGGCGCGTGGATCCTGCTCGGCGGCAGCGACGAGCAGAAGCCGGTCACCAAGGGCACCGTCGAGGAATGGGGTCGGTCGACGAAGAATCCGGTCAAGGGTTGGTATGGCTTGAAGGGTGGCCTCCGCGGTCGGTTTGGCGTCTATGTGCCGCCGGTGCTGGAAGTGCTGGGTCTGGCCGAGGTCGAGCACCACCCCAAAGGCAATCGGATGCGGTCGATCTCCTGACGTCATGAGCGGCGACGATCCAGACGATCAAGACGGCGACGACGAGGGCGGCCAGGCCCTCATCGTGCGCCCCAACACGCGGCCTGCCGTCGCTGGCGGCGCCCCGGCACCGAAGATGGAGCTGGCCGCCAGCCTGTCGACGGCGCGGCCGCGGACCTTCGTCCACATCGACGGCAAAGGCCAAGTGCGCTCGCCGGCGCGCTACAAGGCGCTCATGGCCGTCACCTACGGCACCGCTGGCGCGCTCATCGCCGGCGTCGGCATCGTCTACACCTTGGCCCTGGGTCTGCCCGGCGCGCTGTTCGGCCTCGGTCTCGGCGCCTGGTTCAGCTTCGCCATCCGTCGCCAGTTGCGCCTCAATGAGGCCGTGCCTCTTGGTCCATGACCGTCTCGACGAGGCCGAGGCCATCTTGCGCGCGCTGTCGAAGGGCTTTCGCGTGCCGCGCCGGCTCAAAGCGCTCATCGAGCAGAACCTCGGCGCCATCTCCGTCCGTCGTTGCGACTACGAGACCGCGCTCGGCCACCAACGGGCGGCGCTCAAGCTCTATGCGCGTCTGGGTCGCTCGCCACTCGGCGTCTCGGTGTCGTACGGCGAGGTGGTCACCCTCGTCAACCTCGACCGCGTCGGCGAGGCCCGCCAGCGACTGGAGCAGCACAAGACGGTGCCCAAGGGCGACTTTCTGCGTCTTCTGCACTGGGCGGCCGAGCTCTATGTCTGCCTGGGCGAGGGTGAGCACCGGCTCAGCGACGACGAGCTGCATGAACGCAGCCGCGCCGCCCTCGGCATGACCAGCGGATCGGCGCTGTTGGGTCTGTGCGCCTGGGCCCAGCACTACGCGCAACAACAGCTCAAAGAGCCGGATCTCGACCAGGCCTGGCACGTTTTGCGTGAGTCTTACGACCGTCGCTCCGGCGCTGCCCTGCCCCGTGCCCTGCCCAAGCTGTGGATCTGGATGGAGGCCCATCGCCAAGAGGCCGAGGTCCCCGACGACGAGCCGGGTGAGCCGGGCGAGGACGATCAGGAATAGCTCCGGGCAACCCAAAACCCCGGCTGACAGTCCAGGCTTGAGTCCTTGACAGCGACGGACGGTCGCGGTATCGAAGTCCGCTTTTCCTGGGAGAACTCATGCGCTTGGCCTTGCTCTGCCTGACTGTTTGCAGTCCTGTCTTCCTTGGCCAGCGGGCCCACGCCGAGGTCGTCCAGCTCCTCGACAACACCCAGGTGTCGGGCAAGGTCGTCCACTTTTACGAAGGTGTCTTCTCCATCGAGACTGCCGGCGGACAGCGCGTCGATCTGCCGGTCAGCAAGATCAAGTCCATCACCTTCAAGCTGCCGCCTGCCCGGCCCGAGTTCTCGACGCCGGAGAAGACCTTCAAGCGCTATCAAGACGCGCTCGGCAAGGGAGATCTCTCCAAAGTCATCGACTGCTACGCGCTCATGTACCAGGGCATGTTGGCCCAGCAGCTCGAGCAGGGCGGCGACGACCTCAAGAAAATGCAGAAAGAGTTCGAGGGCATGAAGTTCGAGCTCAAGGGCAGCAAGATCACCGGCAACAACGCCAGCTTGAAAGTCCAGCGCCAGAAGGCCGACGACATCCAGACCACCGAGATTCGCCTGGTCCTCGAAAACGGCGAATGGAAGATGACTCCCTGAGCTTACTCGCTTCGTGACCCTCTTCTCGAAAAGCTGGGTGGTCGCCTTGGCCCTCGGTTTGCTCGCTGGCGCTGCACGCGCCGACAGCAAGACCGGTACGCGCCAGGTTGGGGACAGTTGCGCCGACGACGACGAATGTGTCCTCGGCACCATCTGCAACCGCGTCGGGCCTTCGGCACCGTCGACGGATCCTGGCGAGCCAGGCGCCCGCAAGCAGATCTGCGAATTTTTGCCCAAAGGCAAACGCGTCCCGCCCTTTTATTTCCACCAGCCCGGCGAGGTCGGCCATCGCCACGTACCCATCGGGCTCTATTTCTCGACGTGGGACCGCGAAGAAAAGACGCGGGTTCAGTTTCCGTTCTTTGCCCAGCATCACGACTACGTCGAGCAGACCAAGACCAGCATCATCCCGCCCATCGCCGCCTGGTACACCTCGTGGCGCGAGAAGGGCAAAGAGGGCGAGAGCGTCGGCTGGTTGCCGTTCTTCTACTGGCGCCATCGCGGGCCGGAGCGGACGCTGGCGCTGCCGCTCTTGCTGACCGGCTTTCGCACCGATAGCAAAGCCGGCTTTGCCGAGGCCTCGGTGCTGTTGCTCGGCTATTACAAGAAAGAGCCGGGCGCCACCACCCGCGTGCTTGCGCCGCTATATTTCGATTTCCAACGCGGTGAACAGCGACGGGTTGTCGCGCCTTTGACTTATTTTTATCGCGACAAAACCCATTCTACTTCGGTCATTTTCCCGCTGGTCTGGCACTTCTCCGACAGCGCCACCGGGATGAACCACGTGACCATTTTCCCGATCTTCGACTATCACTCGGCCAATCACGGGCGTCGCCAGCGCATCATTTCGCTGCTGTTCGGCTGGGAGCGCAACGACGACGACCAGCGACGGCAGCTGGTGCTCCTGACGCCGCCGTTTTATCACCGCCGCGATACCGTTCGCGATGTCGACGCCTTGCCGCCGATCTTCTTCCGCTGGCGCATTCATGCCGAGCGATCCACCACCACGCTCGTCGGGCCGTTCTATCATTCGACCGATCCCGATGGCACGACGGCGACGCTGTTTCCGCTGTGGTGGTATTTCTCGGACAAGAAGACCGGCTCGCAGTCGCATCTGTTATTTCCCGTCGCTGGCTGGTTTACGCGGCCGCACCTCGGCAAACAATCCGGGTTCATCGGCCCGCTCTACGGCTGGAAGAGCCGCAACGGCTGGGGCCTCGGCCTCGCGCCGCTCATTTACGGTGGACGCAGCGGCGACAAGATCTACGCCATGCTCTTGCCGCTGTTCGGCCATTCGCACGATCGGGTCACGGGCGAGTCGACCACCGTCGTCGGCCCCGGCTATGCCCACATCGATCCCAAGGGCAAAGGCTTCGACGCGGGTCTCGTGCCGCTGCTGTTCTTCGGCAAGCACCAGACGCCCGAAGGCTCTAGCAACTATGCCGTCATCCCCGGCGTGCTGTTCCACAAGCAAAGCCCTGACGGCGGCCAGACCAACATAGTCGGCCCCATCTTCCACACCAGCGACAAGACCGGCTGGTCAGCGGGCCTCGCCCCCATCGCCTTTTTCGCCAAACACGGCGGCAAAGAGCACCAGGTCATCCTGCCGCCTCTTTTCATCCGCACCGTCGACAGAGACGCCAAAAAAGAGAGTCTCTTGGCCGGTCCCTTCTTCCACCGCCGGGATGGCGACGAGACGGTCGACTCGCTGTTCCCGCTGTTCTATCTCAAGCGCGCGCCCGAGCATTCGCTGTTGTTGACGCCGCTTGGCGGCTTCAAGCGCGACGGCGAAAAACAGACCACCATCGTTCTCACCTACGGTCAGATCTCGGATCCGAAACGCGAACGCTACACACGCTTTCTGTTTCCCCTCTTCATCCAGCACCGTCAGCCCGGCCTGCGTGTCGCGGTCGTCTTTCCGCTCTTCTGGGCCATCGAAGACGGCAAAGAGCGCGACACCGCCTTCTTCCCATTCTACTGGCGCGTGCGCTCACCGACGATGGCACTCGACGCCATCTTCCCGCTCATGCTGCACATGAAGACCAAGGTCGCCGACACCACCATCGTTGGACCGTTCTGGCATCGCCAGCGCGCCGACGGCGGCCGCTCGACGGGACTGTTCCCCTTGTTTGCCAGTGGCAAGATCGTCGAGGCCGACGGCCGCGCCACCAGCTACTTCGGCATGCCCGGCGTGTACTGGTCCAAGAACGAGACGCTCGGCACGCGCAACTTCGTGCTCGGCCCGTTCTTCGACCACCGCACGCCCGACGGCTACACCTCTGGCCTCATCCCGCTCGGCTTTTTCTGGCGCCGCGGCACGGTCTCGAAGGCGTTCATCCTGCCGCTGCTCTTCTATCGCAAGGCCGACACAGCGACGGACAGCAGCCTCAACGTGCTCGGCCCGCTCTACTTCGGTCACGACGGCCAGTCGAAGAAGTTTGGCCTCGCGCCGTTCTTGTTCGTCAAGACCGGCCCCGGGGACGGCACGGCGCGCGTGACCTTCTTCCCGCTCTTCCACTTCGAGAAAAAGCTGCTCGGCTCGGTGCTGATCACGCCACTTGGCGGCTGGTCGACCTATCCGGGCGGCATCAGGGCCTTCTTCACCCTCTTCTACATTCGTCGGGACCCGCAAGTCTCGTCGACCGCGTTCTGGCCGATCATCTATTTCGGCAAGGACCGCGCCGACGACACCGAGACGCGCCTCGTGTTCCCGTTGTACTTCCATCGGCGCTTTCAGTCGCAGAAGACGCTCGACCTCTACACGCCTCTCGTCTGGAACTTCCACACCGTCGAGCGCCGCGTGGTGCTGGGCCTGCCGCTGTTCTTCGACTCGCACTGGTACGGCGAGTCGCGCGCCACGGGCCTGTTGCCGTTGTTCATCCGCTATCGCTCGGAGGTGTCGAAGTCGGTGCAGTGGTTCTTCCCGCCGCTGCTCTCCTGGGGCCGCACCCGCCATGGCGGCGACGATCCCGGCACCGACGCGGTGGTCTTCCCGCTGGTGTGGCACTTTGGCGGCAAGATCAACTCCACCACGGTGGCCTTCCCGGTGTGGTGGGACTTCAAGCGTGGCACCACCCGCACGCAGGTCTTCATGCCCGGCATCCCGGTCTATGTCCGCTGGGAGCGCGCCGACGCCATCCGCTATCTCGTGTTCAACGTCTACGTGCGCAAAGGCATCGCCGAAAACAAAGGCAGCTGGTTCGTCGACATCATCCCGCTCGTCAACTTCGGCCGCCCGCGCAAGAACGACATCACCTGGAAGATCCTGGAAGGCCTCATCGGCTACTCACGCCTCGGCCGTAACCGCATTCTGCATTTGTTCTGGTTCTGGGATATCCCGCTAGAGCCGGCGCATCCGTCGTCGCTGGGCTGGTTCACGAATACGCCGCCAGCGGGCCGTACCAGTTTATTTTAGCTCGGAACCCTGAGAGGGTTCCGAACCTCCGACGCTCCGCGCGGGCAAAGCCCACGCTCCACTACGGAAAGAGCGCGGATAGTAGCGTCTGGCGGCGTGTCAACAGCGCAACATCCTCGGTGACTGTTAGCCCCGACAGTGCCGTCTTCAACCGCTCACGGTCCAAGGTGAGATCACGCTCGTCGACAAAATCGATCAACGCGAGGCAGTCGGAGAGATCGCTCTCTGAAAGCCGCGTGCACTTGAGCAAGCAGAAGAGTGTCGGGTTCGGCCTATAGATGGTCGCGGCGGACCCGCGAAGCAATACTTCCAGTTGATCGCGCCAGTCGACGACACGACGTACGAAGAAGTCCGCCGCCGAATTCACTGACTCGATAGGCAGATTTTCAGCGCTTGCCAATTCCATCAACGACAGGCGCTCGTTGGCAGTGCCGTCGAGGCCCAAAAGATCGATGTCCTCGGTGGTGCGATCGACGTTGAACCACATCGCAGCCGCCGCGCCGCCAACCAGAAGCCACTCGCCAGCAAGGCGGCTGCCGGCCGCCTCGAGGAAACGCTGGATCCGGTCGTGATCGAAGACCAACGGGGCCATGTGCTAGCATTACAGACCAGTGGACCGGGCGTGGCAAATCCTTCGCGACGCTGGCGTGCCCCTGGCAGCCGTTCGAAGTGGATCTTGGACGCAGCCTTTTGATTTGGCGGAGGCAGTGCGCTTGGTGATGAAGGGTCAACTCGACGAACGCGAGCGCGAGGCGTTGGCGGCTTGGCTGTTCGCTTGGCACCACGGCTGGCCGTCGTCGTTTGCGCGGAGTTTTGGCGATGAGGCTGCCAGCGTCGAGGGTTGGGCGGCGCGGCAGTTTACCGACGACAATCGCTATCTCAAGCTGCGGCGGATCGCGATGGCCAATCTGTCGTCGGTGTTGTGATTTTTGGTCGGTGGTTGTAGGTCTGCTAGGCTAAGGGGATGAAGCTCGGAGTGCTGATCGTTTGTCTGCCTGCCTTGGCCTGGGCTGTGCCACAGGGTCAGCAGGACGATGACAGCGAGGTGGCTCCGCTGCGCGGGAAGTCGTCGCTGTCAGGCGAAAAAGACGACGGCATCGTCAAGCCCAAGCCCACCGAGCAGTCGGTCGGCGACGGCCACAATAACGAGCAGCCGACCGAGACCTCCGTCGACGATCGTAAGCCCGGCCGTCGCAATGATCGCGATCGGCTGACCCTGAATGCCGGCGGCACCTATGCCGGCGTCAAGCTGGAGGGCAAAGGCGACCTGCCGCCCAACGTGCCGCCCAAGCCCCCGGGCGGGCCACCGCAGCTCACCTGGTCCGGCTTTCAGCTCGAGGCTGGCGTGCCGACGGTGTTCCTGCAGCTGAGCGGCGTGCCGAATTATTCGGTGACCGAGACGCCCAGCGCCGTGGTCGTGCTGCTCAAGAACACCTCGGTTCATCGCAGGAACAACCGTCGCCCGCTGCGCCTCGAAGCCTTCGAGACCTCGGTGCGCTCCGTCGAGACCAAGGCCCGCGGCAAGGATCTGGTGGTGACCATCAAGACCGCCAAGCCCAACAGCGCGCACAAAGAGCGCGTGCAGGCGGGCGCCAGCGGTTACCAAATGTTGCTGATCCAGATCCCGACTTCGTAGGGTCAGCGACGGGAATCACGGCGTCGACACCAGCGTGCTACGCTAGGGAATGCGGAGTGGCGCTTCGTTGCTGTTTGTTGCCGTCGCTGCGGTGGGGCTGGGACTGTCGGGGTGCCGCACGCGCCTTCTCGGCGAACGCAGCAGCGACGGGGGCACCGTCCTCGATCTAGCGATGGACGACGCCGACGTCGGTGACAGTGGCGTGCCACCCCGCTGTGGCGACGGCATCGTCGATCCGCAGAATGGCTCCAGCCCCGCCGAAGAGTGCGACGACGGCAATACCGACAACAACGACGCCTGCCTCGACACCTGCAAGCTCGCCCGCTGCGGCGACGGCATCGTCCACGCCGGCGTCGAAGCCTGCGACGACGGCAACGCCATCGACACCGACGGCTGCAAGTCCAACTGCGCGTTACCCTCGTGCGGTGACGGCATCGTCCAACCGCCGGAGCAATGCGACGACGTCAACAGCGACGACACCGACGGCTGCTTGCACACCTGTCTCCTCGCCACGTGTGGCGACGGCTATCTCCACGCCGGCATCGAGCAATGCGACGATGGCAATGTCTCGAACAACGACAGCTGCGTCGCCTGCCAGCCAGCCCGCTGCGGCGACGGCTTTGTCTTCATCGGCAAAGAGCTGTGTGACGACGGCAACACCGTCGACGACGATGACTGCGACAATAGCTGCAAGCCTCCGGTCTGCGGCGACGGCAAACGCGCCGGCGGCGAGCAGTGTGACCTCGGCCCGGCCAACGGCAACCGTCCCGCCTTTCTCATCACCCAGACCACCGGCCTCGCCATCGGCACCAATCCGCTCATCGAGGACAAGAGCTCGGCGCTGTTCTACGACTACTACTCCGCAAGCTCGCACACCGGGTTCGAAGCCGTCGGTGAGAGCCGGATCTATCTCTACGCCGACGCCAGCTCCGGCCGCCTCAGCCTCATCCTGACCCACGGCATCGACTACGACAGCACGCACCAAGTGCAGCCGAGCTCGGTGGTCGCCATGTCCATCGCCGGCCTGCCCACCGGCTTCAACATCGACCTCTCCGACGACGCCGGCGAATTCTTCGCCACCAGCACCACCACCGCCGCCGGCAAATGGAGCTTCAACGGCAACAGCGACGGCGGAATCCTGGGCGGCCTGCCCTTCCCCGGCGTCTGGTCCATCACCGTGACACCGACCTTCCAGGCCGGCATCAACACCTGGGGCTGGGTCAAAGACGACCTCACCCGCATCCCGCTAGACATGTCGAAACCCATCACCATCCAGGCCTTCGACCAAACCACAGCCTGCCGCACCGACTGCACCATCCCCCGCTGCGGCGACGGCATCCTCGACGGCGGCGAGGTCTGCGACGACGGCAACAACAAAGACGGCGATGGCTGCGCTGCGAACTGCAAAAGCCTCCGCTAACGCGTCCCACCCGG
>Ga0123336_10002352_pt1 | contig 16415 bp, 12 predicted proteins | sample SSSSmetaG_FD_96466 | JGI IMG/M metagenome (GOLD analysis project Ga0123336, IMG submission 96466) | Glacier valley bacterial and archeal communities from Borup Fiord, Nunavut, Canada, to study Microbial Dark Matter (Phase II) - ​SSSS metaG | ecosystem: Environmental > Aquatic > Freshwater > Ice... | reverse complement strand
ATTCTTCGCATCCAACGGTACCAATTAGCAATATTGTGGCGGTCTTGAACGGTGATATGATTGGTAGAAATAACCTTGATAGTGCGGCAGTTTTAGGAGTTACGTCTCCGCACAGAAATTCAATGGATTTAGTAAAAATGACCTTAGAAGCTAATCAGGAGGGTCCAAAATTCAAGTTAGATAATGAATGGGATAAAGCAACGCACGTTGAAGGCTGGTATTTCAGAAGCGACCATTTACCTTACGCTCGCTTGGGAATTCCGTCTGTGATGTACACAAGCCTGCTGCATGCCGATTATCATACCCCACAGGATAATGCCGAGAATATTAATTACCCGAAATTAAAGAAAATGACAGATTGGATGTACAGAACGGGTTGGAAAGTGGCAAATTCGGAGAAACGCCCAGCTACGGATGTTGGGTTTAAATTGGAAAGGTAATTTAAAAAGGAAGGCATTGATTAATGCAATGCCGTCCTTTAAATTTCAACAAATTCCCTAATCTCGATTCTCAATTTTATTCAAATCTACTTTCGCTTTTTTATCTCCTAACGAATTAATCCAAGCTGCAATTTTCAAAACATCAGCCTTCGGAACGTGGGACATTGGTGCCATTGCCGTTGCGTATTCGGGCCAGTTTTCGGGTTTAGGCTCGTAAACCAATGCTAATATTTGTTCGTTGGTATAATTACGTTTAGCAATATCTGTGTATGAAGGACCAATCACTTTACTTCCTTCAGCATGGCAAGCGAGACAAGCGTGTTTTTTTAGTAAAACAACCACTTCTTTACTATTAATAATAATGTCTTTGCTTGCTCCAACTTTCTCTTTTTTCGTAGCACTTTTTATTTCTTTTACAGGTACAGATGTAGGCGGAATGGCTCTCAAAGGTACTTTTGCTAAATCTCCCGAGGGAATTTCGTTCAAGGTATAATAACTCACATCGTGTAGAAGTGGTTGTCCTTCATCGTTCATAATGCCAGAAGCCATTACTTGGTGAATATATCCTTGACGAATATTATCCAAAACCAAACGCACTTTCATGCGGTCTTCCGATACAATTACGCCTCGCAAAGGGGTAACTTCTTGGTTGATAATTGGGCTTCCGTATTGATGTTGATATTTATAAATGAAACTTTTTAGTTCATAGGATTTCAAATTCTCGGCACTTTCACGATTGATTGGCATGGTAAATTCAATCTCAAAACCATCAGGACGAGCCGAAACGTTTTTCATCTCGAAAGGCGTTCTGCCATTCCAAACCAAACGTTGTAGTCCAAATAAATCTTTACCCGTTGAACCCCAACCACGGGAAGTTTGTCCCACAAACATGGAACCGTCATTACCCCATCTCGCTCGCAAAGTTCCTGACTGAAAACCCTCACGGAAAGGATAACAAGCTCCTTGATATTTGCCGTTTACTTTTTCCAAAGTCATTCGCATGGCTTTTGATTGTCCTTGGTCATAAACGAAATATTGTCCTTGAAACGGCCCAAATTTGCCACCCGTTTCATCCTCAATCATATCTGCTGTTGAAATTCCCATCAAAGCATGAGGAAACCAAACGGCTGGTAATTTCAAAGATTTCATTTTCTTGGCGGCTTCAAACATAGGTTCACCTGTATCTGGAATATCCTTTACGGTTGTTGGTTTTAGGGGAGATTCTGGCTCTTTTGTCCACCAAAGTCCTCCTGCATTACCCGCAAAATCGCCTTTTTCTAAATGAGTGATCCGTCCTGAACCTACCCAATCGCCTTGATTTTCCCCATACAGAACGTCTCCATTTGAATTAACCGTAAAACCTGCGGGCGAGCGTAAACCCGTGGCAATGGGCTCCAGCGTTCCATCTTTCTTGATTTTGACTAACCAGCCTCTCCATTTTGCCAATTTACCTTCGCCATATCCAACCCAAGCCACATTAAAAGTCAAATACATGTCACCATTTTTATCAAAAACAGGTCCGTAAGAATATTCATGATAGTTGCCAGAGACATCCCAATTGGCAAATGATTCATAAATATCGGCTTTATCATCACCGTCAGTATCAGTCAATTTGGTCAATTCGCCTCTTTGCGTACAATAAAATGAGCCTTCACGATATGCCAAACCCAAGGATTCGTGCAAACCACTGGCATATAAAGTATAGCTTGGTTGTGTTCCATCGGGCATATAAGGATTTTCAATAATCCAAATTTCACCTCTTCGGGTACACACGGCCACACGGCCATCGGGCATGGGTGCAACGCCCCCAATTTCTAACTTTATTCCTTCGGGAATTGTAACCGTTTTGATTTCGTAAAAATCTTCCTCAGTGAGAGGTTTTGGTTTCTGTTGAGCAAAAGTTTGCAATGTTAAGAAACCAAAGATAGTAATGAATAAATGTTTATAGTTTTTCATTTTTGAAAGTCTGATTGAATCTAAGAATATTAAAAAATAACGTTATAAGAAATTTCTTTTAAACCCGTCAGAGGCATTAATAATTGTTTTTTGCCCTTACTTTCACGAATGAAAGCTTTGTTGTTAGCGGTTGAAATAACTTCAACAAAATAAGCCTGATTATCAATACCATAACGATTGCTGGTTAGTTCAGCAATGTCTGCTCCTTCGGCTATAAGGGCATATAATTGTTTGACATTATTTAATTCCCCATCAATAACTAAATGACGATTCAAACCTTCCGACTTTTCCATTGGCGTGGTTAAATCTTTGATTTTCAATCCTTTGTATTCGTACATAAAACTTGGATAACCACCATTATTGAGGTATTTTTCAAGTTTATATCCTTTAAATTTCAAGTCTTCCTTCGTTAAAATCTCTGGAAAATCTGTTTCATTGTTTATCAAATATGCCAAAGGAAATTTATCATTTGCGTTAATGGTTAAACCCATCGCAGAAGATGTTTGAGGCTCACCACGCTCAAGCCACATATCGGTAGAATTCAAGAATTTACCTCTCCAAAATTGCAAAAATCCTCCTTGATTTAAGTCGTAAGAAAAACTCAGTCCATCTGGCATCCCTACATTAATTCCGTGCGATATTTTCTTATTGCCATACATAATAAAAGAACGTTGAACGGCAGGTTGGTCGGTGGGCTTTACCTCAATTAATGGTACAGGAACCATATCCAAAAGAGAAGTACGTTCAGTAATACTTTGTTTTTCCCATTGGTCTTTCTGGATAAAAATACCCAAAGAATTAGGTCGCCAATTATAATCTTTGGTGTAAAGAATGGTATATGTATGTTCACCAGGTGCTAATTTTTTACTGCCTTTTACATAGTCAGAAGGTTGATGCCAACCTTGAATAATCGTATCATTATCTACAACCAATGCTCCTACGGCTTCCCACTGGCCAATAAAAGTATAATTATCGGCAACTTTTGTTGTAAATTTTCCTTGATATTTTGCTAAAAAATCCTTCTTGGCATTAATAATTTTTTGAGTCGGTTGAGCAAGGGTTCCAGAAGCAACAATTTTAGGATTAGTCTGTTTAAAATTATTCACTACTCCTTCTGTTACTTCATACGTTACGGGCGTAAAACTGATGTCACTTTTTTCAAAAACTTCATAAAAAATATTTTTGAATGCCACTTGCCCGTGGTCGCCTTGAATTCTGAAAGGAGCTTTTGCCACTTCTTGTAAAACAGCACCACGAGTTACACCCAATAATTCAACGTTTTGATGGATTAAAAGACCATTCAGATAAACGGAATTAAAGCGAGCATTAGTCAATTTTTTACCCGCAGCATCAAAAGTTGGAGCCTTAAAATCTACTTCCAAATGATTCCAAAGTCCAGGGGCTTTTACCGCATTTTGGCGAGGTGGATGTCCTTCATAACCTTCATTTCCTTTACCACGAGCTTCATCCCAACGATGATAAATAGCCCCACAAAAGTTATCTATTATTGGTTTTCCCAACCAAGTATCATAAATCTGAATTTCATAACGACTTTGAAGATAAAGTCCTGAATTTGAGCCTTTAGGAATCATAAAATCCAATGACATTTTGATGTCTCCGTGTTCCATTATGGAATATAAATCATCCGAACGGGTTAATCTTGGATTTCGTAACGTACACATCATAATGCCTGTACCTGGTATTGGCTTAAGGGGCTCTCCATTAAAATTACCCGTAACGCCACCTTCAACCGTCCAATTAATACTTGGATTTTTAAAAGCACTCAAATCATTTAATGGAATTTGGGTTTGGGCAAATCCTGTGATGGGACTAAGAAGAAATAATAGTTTTTTTAACATTGGCTTTAGGGGAATATTTTAGAATCATTACCTTAAATCAAGAGCAAATAGTCTCGAAATTATACTTAAATTTATAAAAAAAATACTGTTTAACTGTGCGGGTCTGGGATTAATTAATTTAACAAAAAGTTATGAAACAATTAAATTTTGATGTAGCCATCATCGGAGCGGGTTTTGCGGGTTTGGGTATGGCAATTCGCTTGAAAAAGGCGGGCTATAATTCTTTCGTGATTTTTGAGAGAGGAAAGGAAATTGGCGGTACTTGGCGGGATAATACCTATCCAGGCTGCGGTTGTGATGTTGCCTCGCATCTGTATTCATTTTCCTTTGAACCCAATCCAAATTGGAGTCGAAAATTCTCGAAACAACCAGAGATTTTAGAATACTTGAAAGATTGTGTCCATAAAAATAATCTTGAACCCCATCTTCAACTCAATACTGAAATCTTCAAGGTAATTTTTAATGAATCTGAAGGTTTTTATACCATCACAGATTCGCATGGAAAGCAAACGACTGCCCGAATGGTAGTGGCAGGTATGGGACCTTTAAATCGTCCACAAATTCCTGACTTTGAAGGACTTAATGATTTTAAAGGCGAAGTTTTCCATTCTTCAAATTGGAATCATAACTACGATTTGATGGGTAAACGGGTGGCAGTTATTGGTACGGGAGCAAGTGCTATTCAGTTTGTTCCCGAGATTGTTGATAAGGTCAGCAAATTGTATCTTTTCCAGAGAACGGCTCCTTTTGTAATTCCAAAACCAGACAGCGAGTTTTCGGATTTTTCTAAGTCAGTTTTTGCAAAATTACCATTCTTCCGAAAGCTATATCGGGGATTTTTATACCAATTAAATGAATTTATTGGATTAAGTTTCATCGGTAACAAAACAGTTAAGAAAATTGCACAATTTCAAGCCGAGCAGCATTTAAAAAATCAAGTGAAAAGTGAAAAATTAAGAAAAGAACTAACTCCAAATTATCAAATTGGTTGTAAAAGAATTTTGGTTTCGGATAACTATTACCCAGCCTTACAAAAACCACAAGTTGAGGTAATTACTAACAAAATTAATAAGATTACTACGCATGGAATTGCTAACAATGGCGGTTTAGAAAAGCAAGTGGATGTCATCATTTTTGGAACGGGATTTTACGTGGCAGAATACCCTGAACAATTCATTAAAAATTATACTATTCAAGGATTAAACGGAGAGAATTTATTTCAAAAATGGACGAAAGAAGGCTTTGAGGCGTATAAAGGAACCACCATAAATGGCTTTCCTAACTTAATGTTTATCATGGGTCCTAATACGGGTTTGGGACATAATTCCGTTGTAGACATTATGGAGTCTCAGATAAATTACATCATGGATTATTATGAGAAATTACTGAAAAAATCACCCAAAATATACCTAAATATTAAGATAGAAATTCAAAAAGAGTACAATGAAAAACTACAAATTATGTTCAAAAATACCACTTGGGCTTCGGGTTGTGCGAGTTGGTACATAAATTCGGAAGGGAAAAATACCAGTCTTTATCCACGACTTAACACTGAATTTAGAAAGCAGACTTTGCAGGTAGATTTGGAAGAATATGAAATTTTGGGAGAAACTCATTAGACCGTGGCTTATTTTGTCCATAATTTAACATCAAAATCGCCACACAAAACCCAATTGATTACCAGTAAACGTAAGATTTTCAAAAATAATGCTTTCTTTTTTTAGATGTGAACGATGCACGCCATACATAATCCCATCAAAAAGCAAAAGAAATCCACCTTGCAAAATGACTGACTGTCCGTAGCCTTTTAACATATCTTGGCTATCAATTGAGTTTTTACTTTTTTCGAGTAAATATACGCCCGTCATTACATAGGCGACATCCAACCCTGTGTTTATTAGGAAAGTTTTTTCGGTGCTACTTTGTTCTTCCAAAGACTGAAAAGCACTTAAATTTCTTTGCATTTTCTTAGCCCCCAACACGCCCAAACCTGCTAAAGCACCGTTCACTACGTTCCAATAAACATTCATTTGATAGAAATATTTATCGCTTCCTGATGAATTGGACAGTAAAATACCATTGGTAATCAAGTTTGCTCCCGCCCAAGAACCTAAAACGACCACACCTTTTCGGTTTAAATCGTTTCGTTCTTGATTGAAAATTGGGAGCATTAAATTTTGCGAGAAAATGCTTGTCGAAAATGACAAAAAGAGAGCAATAAATGAGATATTTTTCATGTTGATAAAGTTTAAATATCTTCTCAACATGAAAAATTAAGTTTTGTTACAAAATACGAATTTGTCTTTTATTTTACACTTCAGCTACTTCATGTTCCGACAAAACCTCTGCTACTGGTCTGAAGTTACCTTTTCTCAATAATTCATTTTCGGGAACGTAAGGACAAACTTCTAAAATAGTGGTGATGTTAATGTCCGTAATTTGGTAATCATTCAAATTTCCTAAGTTCTTAGTCAATGCCTCAAATACGTCTTTTGGATTTTCATCATTGATTAACATGATATGAGGAGTCTTCTTTTCTTTTTGCGTTTTTTCATCAAAGCTGATGTATTGAACTTTGGCTTTATACCAAATTTCAGAGCTGTTTTCCTCAAAAAATACTTCACTCAGCTTCATTTTTGAGAGATTAGTCAATTGAAAATCTGGTGTATTACTCGCCACAATCTCAAACATTCTTGCCTCTGCCTCGGTGTATGAAACGGCATCCACCAAATATGCCTCATTAATTGTTTTTAAAGAACCCGCTTCGTCTTCTTTCTGATACCGTATTTTTCCTAAATACCAAGTTGCCATTGTTTCGTTATTTGTTGTTCGTTATTGGTTGCAAGTTAAAATTGTCAAGTAATTGATTTTTAGTTACTTATCAAATTTACTTCTGACATAAATTTTATTGTTCACAAAACTATCAATATTGACCTTAAAATGATACATCGTGCAACCTTTTTTTATAAATTGCACTTACTATTCAAAATAAACGCTTTATGAACTCAACAACATTAAATCCAAATATTTCCCTTGAACAAACTGACACTTCTGTGAAGAGTCTTTTGTTGGGAATTCCACTACAAATTTATGTGGTCGCAATCTGTTCGGCACTCGTAATTATTGGCGTGCTTTGGGATATTGCTTGGCACATGAGTATCGGGCGAGACGGTCTTTTTTCAGCTCCACACAATGCTATTTATTTGGGTGCGGCTTTGGCTGGCATCATTTCGGGTTATCAAGTCCTAAAAACTTCCTTTTGGGGAACGTCCGAAGAAAAAGGCAACATGGTTAATTTTTGGGGTATATTTTATAGCTCTTTGGGCGGAATGTTCTGCATCTGGGGCGGTTTTAGTGCGGCAACCTCGGCACCTTTTGATGATTGGTGGCACGGAACTTATGGCTTGGACGTAAAGATTTTCTCACCTCCGCATGCGGTTTTGGGTTTGGGTCTAATAGCCATTCAAATTGGGGCAATGATTTCAGTTTTGGCGGTATTGAATCGTAAAGAAAAAATGTTATATCTGTCTGATGCACAAAATATTAGCCGTGATAATAGACTGCGAAATATCTTTATGTTTACAGCAGGATTAGTGGTTTTAACGGTTGGAACTTTCCTAACAGAATTCATGGGTCGTTGGAATATGCACCGGGATTCATTTTATGAAATTGGCTGTTTTGCCTTTCCAATGTTCATCATTGCGTTCGCCAGTGCCAGTAAAGTTAAGTGGGGAGCAACCATCATTACGGCAATTTATATGGTTGTAATGATTTGTATAAATGGAACGATTAGACAATTCCCTGCTGAACCACTTTTGGCTCCAGTTGCTAATTATATAACCTTTTTCCAGACAACTGCATTTCCTTTATTACTGGTTTTTCCGGCAATCGTTATTGACGTTCTTAGGGATAAATTTTCGAGTAAAAATGACTGGATTTTAGCAGTAATATTGGGTGTAAGCTTTTTCTTGATGTTCCTATTCATACAGTATAATGCAGGAACATTTTTAAAGGAATCGCCGTTGGCTCGTAATTGGTTTTTTCAGTCTGATTCGATGCCTTATTTTAATCCTGCCAATTCAGATTGGCGTTATAAATTCACGGATTGGGCAGTTACAAGAGGCATTAAAAACTGGGCGATTGCGGCTTTGGTTTCTTCTGTTTTGGGTATTCTCTCCGCAAGAATTGGATTGCTTTGGGGCAATTGGATGAAGCGAGTACAGCGTTGAGATAATTAACAATCAGTAAATAATAGTTGTAAGAGAATCAAACTAAGAATTGTATATAATTTATATTTAAGTATCTGATATTCAAATTATTAAATATAGATTGCTTGATAAAACTATTGATTTTCACTCTTCATTATTAATTAATAACCTTCCCCCTCTTGAAAAATTTCCTTACAATACTACTAATTTTCATTTCATTTCATATGTCTGCTCACGTGGGTAGTCCTGGCGTTGTGTTTGAAGGGCAGGCGGGTAAATATAACTTGCAGGTTTACGTCCAGCCACCCGATGTCATTCCAGGCACTGCTCAAGTTACGGTCTACACGGACGGCAATGATATCGAGCGCATCCGAATAAAACCTGTATATTTTTGGTTTGGTGATGAAGGTTCCCCCGTGTCAGACGAAATTTTTGCCGTGGTTGGACAAACGGGTAAATTTGATGGAATGGTTTGGTTTATGTCCCCTTTGGCAGGGAGTGTGGAAGTGGAAGTTATAGGTAAAAGAGGCATCGCAAAAATGATCGTTCCTGTTGCTGCAGTTTCTACTGCAAAGCGTTCAATGCCAGCGAGTTTGGGTTGGATTTTGGCAGCTTTGGGAATATTTTTGGTAGGTGTCCTCACCACCATTTTTGGAGCGAGCGTAAGTGATAGTTTGCAACCTTCGGGTGAAAAAGCAACGACAAAAATCATTCGTAAACGAGTTAAAGGTTCGTTGGTAGGGGCAAGTTTTTGTGGACTATTATTGTTTATCGGTAATAATTGGTGGGGCGGACTCACGAAACAATACCTCAACGATATGTATAAACCTTACCGTGCATCCACAAAAGTGGTAAATGAAAAAGGTCAGGATATATTAAAATTAACGATTGATAGTAACTCAGTTTATAATCGTAAACTAAGCTACGTAATTCCCGACCACGGCAAATTAATGCACCTATTTTTGGTAAGACAAGGCACAATGAATGCTTTTGCTCACCTTCATCCCGTGCGAAAGGACACACTCAATTTTGAAGCACTTTTACCTAATTTACCCGCAGGAAAATATTTAGTTTATGCCGATATTATGCGATACGTTGGTGGTTTTCAATATACTTTAACGGATACGGTTGAGATAAAAAATGCCGTTAAAAATACTAAAATTCAAGACCCAGATGATACTTACGCCATCACGAATGCTTTGAATGAAAAGAGGTCTAATCCGTTAGATGAAACCATTACTGTTTGTGGTACGCCAGGCGTAAAAACCAAGCTTCAAGATGGTTCAAGCATTGTTTGGGAAGCTGACCCCAAGAAATCTATGATGGCGGGACAGGTGTATGATTTAAAGTTTTCGGTGGTTGCTCCCGATGGGAAAGAGGCAGTTTTATCACCTTATTTGGGCATGATGGGACACGTTGCCGTTGTGAAAACGGACGGTTCGGTTTACATACACTTACACCCAACGGGGACGGTTTCGAGTACGTCCGTGGATGTGATGCAAAAGCGAATTGAGGAGACTTCGGTTGAGCCATTCATTGCAATGCCAAAGGTTTTTAAGGATAGTATTGACCAGGTTTTGACCAAAATCCAAACCATGCCCGAAGTCCAAAGAGATCAATTCTTGATGCCAAATATGAAACACGACGGCAAAGAACATCACGGCGGAAACGTAAAATTTCCCTACGTTTTCCCAACGGCTGGCAACTATAGAATTTGGTTACAGATTAAGCGAAACGGGAAGATTTTGACGGGGGTTTTTGATGCCGTGGTGATTTAGGAGTAAAATTTGTACATAAAACGTAAAAATTCTAAACTCACTGAAGCCAATATAAATAATCTGGTGGCATGAAAATTTGAGGGTTACAACCAAATAAAATTCTAAATTAACATGGAAACAGTACCAAAAGTATATATCGAAAACAAGCCAACCATCGCCCAAAACATTGGCAAATATTTACTGGGCAGTTTCCTTACCTACACAGGCACTGGTCACTTAACATTTTTGAAGAAGGAATTTTTAGCCCAAGTACCGCCGTGGCTTCCAATTGAGCCTAATACTGTGGTTTTATTGTCGGGAGCAGTTGAAATTGGGTTAGGATTATCATTACTTTTAGCCTCAAAACAACGCAAAGAAGTCGGTTGGGCAACGGCGGCATTTTTCGTAATGATTTTTCCAGGAAACATTGCTCAATTGGTGGAACATAGAGATGCTTTTGGATTAAATTCTGACACCGCCCGTTGGCTTAGGCTTCCAATGCAGCCTGCTTTAATATTTTTGGCATTGTGGTCAACGGGAGCATGGCAATCTTGGCGAAAGAACAGACTTAAATAGTTATTTTCGCTTCAAGAAATATTTACCCACTCTTTATGCTTATTCTAATTCAAAAAACAACTAACGAAGTCAAAAACTTTGTTTTTAGTCCTTACTTTGGCGATGGACTTCGCATAACTTTTGGGGTTGTTTTCCCGAGTATAATTCTTGCTCAGTTCAATTTACTTCAAATCGGAATCACCATTTCTTTGGGTGCTTTATGTGCAAGTATCGTGGATTCGCCAGGACCCATCACCCACCGACGAAACGCCATGTTTTTTACCATTGGAATCGTAACGGTTGTGTCATTATTGACGGCACTCTGCAACTTCTCTGTGTATCTTCTTGGAATATTAATTACAGGTCTAACTTTCTTTTTTTCAATGCTTTATGTATATGGGACGAGGGCAGCATCTATTGGAATTGCGGCATTATTGATTATGACTTTGGGTATTGGAGACATTCGACCATTGCCCGAAATCTTTCTATATTCTCTTGAGATTCTTTTAGGAGGCTTGTGGTATATTACGTTGAGTTTGTCGCTCAATCGCATCATGCCTTATCTTCAAGTAAGGATGAATTTGGGAGAATCTCTGATTGAAATAGCTGATTTTATGCGAATTAAAGCGGGTTTTTATCAAGATGGAATGGATTACGAAGCGAATTATAAGAAGCTAATTGAAGCCCAAATAACAGTAAATGAAAAAATTGATGCCGTGCGGGAGCAATTATTTAAAAGCCGAGAAATCGTGCAGGAGAATACGCAAGAAGGGCGTTTTTTATTAGTAGTTTTTGTGGATATGGTGGACTTATACGAACAAATTATGTCCACTTTTTACAATTACCAAAACCTTCATAAACAATTCGATAAAACTGGAATTCTGACTGATTTTGAAAATACGCTCAACCTTTTGGCAGAACAAATTGAAGAAATTGGAGCTTCTTTGAAAGATGGAACAAACCCTAATCTTTTGCTCAAAATACCAAGAAAAATCAAAGATTTGAAATTAGATATTGAGGCTCTTGCTGTATTGAAAGAAAACCCAAATTCAATGGTAGCTTTTTCAAACATTGGTTTACAGGCTTTAAAAAATATTGAAGTTAATGTTGAAAATATCTATTTGAGAATCAAGAAGATACGTGAATATTTTAAGGAGAAAAAACTCAAAACCTTGGTTAAAAATGATATAAAAATTGCCTCATTTATTTCTCATCAAGAATATGAATTAGATAATTTTACGGATAATTTAAACCTAAAATCCGAAAATTTTAGGCATGCTCTTCGTATTTCGAGTATGATGTTGGCGGGTTTTATCATCGCACAATCTTATAATTTTTTGCATAGTAATTGGATACTTTTAACAATCATTGTTATCATGAAACCTGCATATAGTCTTACAAAAGAACGCAATCTCGACCGTTTAATTGGCACTGTTTCGGGGGCTTTTATTGGTATGCTGATCATTAATTACGTAACGGATAATCGTTCACTTTTTGCCATTCTGTTGATTTGTATGTTGGGGACATACAGTTTTCAACGCAAAACCTATCTCGTAAGTGTTGTTTTTATGACTCCTTTTGTCTTGATACTTTTTGATTTTTTGGGTATGGGAAGCGGTGCATTGCTCATCGAACGGATATATGACACGCTCATTGGTGGCGGACTTGCCTTTATTGGAAGTTATATTCTGTTGCCAAATTGGGAACACGAAAAACTCAAAAAGACCCTGATTGAGATGCTGGAAGCGAATTTGGCGTACTATCATCAAGTTTCACAAATGTATTTTGGGGTAAGCTACGAAAAAATTCCTTACAAAATTATCAGAAAAGAAGTGTTTGTGAGAAGTGCCAATTTAGCTTCTGGCTTTCAGCGCATGTATTCCGAACCTAAGCACAAACAGTTGAGCATTAATGAAGTGCATGAATTCTCAGTTTTGAATCATTTATTATCATCTTATGTGGCCACACTCGCTTTGTATGCAATTGAACATTTTGAAGAAATCCCTAATTTTGATGAGTTGAGCGTTATTGCTAAAAAAACAGAAACAATGCTGAAAGAAGCCATTAAAATTCTCGAAAAGAGTGAATTTATAATGAAAGAAAATATCCAAATTTTGAAACTTAAAGCGTATCAAGAACAAGATGAAGAAAGTAAAATTATAATTCCTGAGCAATTTATGAACATTCAAAAAGCGGCTTTTGATATTTGTAAAATCTCAGAACGGATTTCACTATGACTTAGAATTAATATTTAAAATTTATACAAAATTACCTTTTACTCGTTCATTAATTATATAATTGCTTTCATGGGTTTATTTGAGCATATTTGAAAACGCAATATTGCCTAAATATTTTAATGCTTTCAATTTAATGAATCAATTATCCGCCGCCCAGAGATTATTGACTGAATCAATGTCTCATGCCAAGACGCTTGGAGTTACACACGGACATTTTACCGACCACCATTTAAACGGACAAACCGTAAAAGTTTTTGGAAGAGACTTGCACCATTTTGCCAACTGTAGTTATTTAGGACTTGAACTTGACCCAAGGATTAAAGAAACCGCCAAAAATGCCATTGACCGCTACGGAGTTCAGTTTTCATGTTCCAAAACCTATTTATCGTCCCAACTTTATGAAGTTTTGGAAGACAAATTAAGTCAGATTTTCAATAAGCCCGTCATTGTTCCTCCCACCACCAGTTTAGGTCACATTTCATGGATTCCGAATGTTGTTCACAAGAATGATGCTGTGATTATGGATCAACAAGTGCATCGTAGCGTCCAGAATGCCGTGATGATTGCCAAAGCAAATGGCACGCACGTAGAGATTGTACGCCACAATCGAATGGATTTATTGGAAGACAAAATCTTAGAATTATCTAAAACTCACCAAAAGATTTGGTACATGGCAGATGGCGTATATTCGATGTTTGGGGATGTTGCTCCCGTGCAAGAATTGTACAATTTAATGGATAGATACGAGCAATTTAATGTCTGCGTTGATGATGCCCATGGCATGAGTTGGGCGGGTGAAAATGGGCGTGGATATTTCCTAAGTCAGGTGTCTTATTTTCATGATAAATTGTGCTTAATTACGTCATTATGTAAGGGTTTTGGCACAAACGGAGCTGCGATGGTTTTTGCCAACGAAGCTCAAAAGTCCATAATAAAGTACAGCGGTTCAACCTTGATTTTTTCTGGTCCTCTTCCTCCCGCATCTTTGGCAGCATGTATTGCTTCAGCGGATATTCATTTGAGCAAAGAAATCTATTTTCGTCAAGAGATATTACACAGAAAAATGCAGTTTTTTGTTGACAAATCGAATGAGTTAAATCTTCCTTTGGTACGTCAGGATTTGAGTCCGATTTGCTTTATTGGCATGGGACCAAACCCAAAACATAGCATTGATATTGCCCATGATTTACAGAAAGATGGATTTTTCGTAAATGCCTCCACTTTCCCAATTGTGCCTTTGAAAAATGCAGGATTGCGCATCACTTTAACCGTGAATTGTAAAGAAGAAACAATCAATAATCTCTTAATTTCGATAAAAGACAGAATGGGTGAAAGAGAAACAAACACCGAAGAAGTGATGAAGGCATTTTCGTATAAAGCGTTGGCGGAAGTCTTGTAGATTATTTAGTTTCACAAAAGAGGCTGAACACCCCAAATGTTCAGCCTTTTTTATACCCCAAATTTGCCAAAGCCAAAAAGCAAGGTTAAATTTAGACATTCAAAGAAATAAGAACCAAAACAATGATAAAAAATAACTGGAAAAGAGAAGAAGTTGAAGCTATTTATAATTTGCCCTTTATGGAATTGGTTTATCGTGCTGCCACTGTTCATCGTCAGTATAATGATCCACAGGAGGTTCAAATAAGCACTTTATTGTCTATCAAAACGGGTGGATGCCCAGAAGATTGCTCATATTGTTCACAGGCGGCTCGTTATCATACAGACGTGAAAGTACAGAAATTGATGGAAACGCCCGAAGTTTTGGCAGCTGCTCAACGGGCAAAAGATTCGGGTTCGTCACGCTTTTGTATGGGTGCGGCTTGGCGTGAAGTTCGTGATAACAAGGATTTTGACAAAGTTTTGGACATGGTGAAGGGCGTAAATGAAATGGGTTTAGAAGTATGTTGCACGCTCGGAATGTTAACAGAATCGCAAGCGGAAAAATTGAAAAATGCGGGGTTGTATGCTTATAATCACAACATTGATACAAGCGAGGAAAACTACGAAGACGTTATTTCAACCCGTACTTTTGCTGACCGTTTAAACACAATTGATAACGTCCGAAAAGCAAAATTATCCGTTTGTTCAGGAGGAATTATTGGCTTAGGCGAAGGAGATTCTGACCGAATTGGAATGTTGAAAACGCTCGCAAATATGCCACAACATCCTGACTCTGTGCCAATTAATAACCTTGTACCCATCAAAGGAACACCACTTGGCGAGCAAGAACCCGCTACGATTTGGGATATGGTCAGAACCATTGCCACGGCAAGAATCTTGATGCCAAAATCAATGGTAAGGCTTTCGGCAGGACGTTTAGATATGTCTTACGAAGGGCAAACATTGTGTTTTATGGCGGGTGCAAATTCTATTTTCTCAGGCGATGTACTTTTGACAACACCTAATCCTGCAGTATCAAATGATAAAGAATTATTCCAAATCCTGAGCATTAAACCTCGTGAGGCTTTTAAAGAGAAAAAGCAATCAGTGGAAGTAAATTTTATTCCGAGTGTGGCGGAGGCAATGGAGGATGTTTTTAATTAGTAAAACTTTTTATTCCAATAATTCAACAATTCAAACGTCAACAACTATAAAAAATGATACTACAAGTCGGCGATAAAGCCCCAGACTTCAAACTCTATAATTCTAATAAACAAGAAGTGAGCCTTTCAGACTACAAAGGTAAAAATGTAGTCATTCTATTTTTTCCATTAGCTTTCACGAGCACATGCACAACTGAATTGTGTGAAATTCGTGATAATATCTCGATATATTCAAACCTCGATGCAGAGATTTTAGGCATTTCGGTGGACTCATTATTTACCTTAGAAAAATACAAGGCAGAACAAAATTTACCTTTCAATTTGCTGTCAGATTTTAATAAAGAAACTTCTACGGCTTATGGTGCTTTGTACGAAAATTTTGTTTTGGGTATGAAAGGTGTGTCAAAACGTTCGGCTTTTGTTGTGGATGCTGAGGGAATAATTCAGTATGCCGAAGTGCTTGAAAGTGCGGGAGATTTGCCAAATTTTGAAGCAGTTCAAGATGCTTTGAAAAGTTTGTAAGAGCAGAACCTCATACCCATATTTCAGAAGCTGTTTAGGTTAATTTTGGAGATGAAAAAGAATGATTTTTGCGTCAAGACGAGTAGCAAAACCGCAGTTTAACGTCAATAAATTAGGATTTTTGCCACGAAGTGTTAACTAAAAAACGGCTTTTTTAATTTAATAAATTTAACTTAAACAGTTTCTTAAGTCTGTTACTATTAAAATTTAAGGTAGTCCTAAAAATGTAATGCTTTTGTATCTTTGATATTTTAAACATGGCATTTATGAAATGTAGTCATTGTCAAACTGACAATACCAAAAAGAACGGTCATACTCATTATGGTAAGCAGAACTAT
>Ga0123336_10002351_pt1 | contig 16431 bp, 29 predicted proteins | sample SSSSmetaG_FD_96466 | JGI IMG/M metagenome (GOLD analysis project Ga0123336, IMG submission 96466) | Glacier valley bacterial and archeal communities from Borup Fiord, Nunavut, Canada, to study Microbial Dark Matter (Phase II) - ​SSSS metaG | ecosystem: Environmental > Aquatic > Freshwater > Ice... | reverse complement strand
GAACATCTTCTTTTAAAGGCAATGCATAATGCACGAAAAAAATAAATCAATAAACATATATCGTATCATTTTTTGTTGTGTCTACTATTATATAACATTTTGCTTTGTGTGAAGTAGTTATATACAATGAATCCATAACATATAATTTAATATTATATAAATAAAAATGTAGGAATTAATTAAAGGGAGGAATAAATAATGGCAATGATATGTTTAACAGGAAAAGGGTATTCTAAATTAGAAAAAGAGGTTTTAGATATGTTAACTTCTAAGAAACCAGCAAAAGAATTTGTTGAAAATGCAGAGTTAATAATCAAAGGAGAGGAACCTAAGAAAAGAGACAGAATTAGAATAGTTGCTACTATGGATAAGACACAAGCATCATTTATCGGAAAAAAAGGTATAGTTAAAGATGTTTTTGATTTCTTTGAGTGTTTAAATTCACCTTATTATATAAAACTTGATTCTGGTGAAGAGTTTTTCTGTCATAGGTCCGAAATATGTAAAATAAAGAAATAGTATTAAAAAAAGAAAGTTATATTTATACCTTTCTTTTTTTTATAGTTAAACCAAAGTTAAAATAGGAAGTTAAATATAATATTTCAGAATGAAAGACAAAATGTAAAACAATAAATAAAAAAATTGGATAAAAAAAATAAGACTTTTTGGCTTTGGATTAAAATGTTATAACCAAAGAATATATAACATATAGTTTAATTATATATAAATAAAAATGCAGGAATAATTTATGGGAGGAATCAAAAATGACAAAACCAATTTTAGAAGAAAAAGATGAAAGAGGGAATGTAATTCATTGTATATATTCCGATGGCGACGAATTCTGGGGTGAATTCGATATTGTAGGTAATGAGATTCATTATAAAAATGCTGACGGATTCGAAATGTGGAAAGAATATGACAAAAATGGAAATACAATTCATTTTAAGGATAATCAAGGTTATGAGTCTTGGAAAGACTATGATGAAGCTAGAAATGAAATCCACTACAAAAATAATGAAGGTTATGAGTCGTGGAAAGACTACGATGGTAATGGTAATGTAATTCATGTTAAAGATTCTGACAACTTTGAGTCTTGGAGTAAATATAACGAATCTGGTAAAGAGATTTTTTATAAAGATTCTGATGAAGATAAAATTGAACATTAGACAAAAAAGGAATAAGAGACAACAACAACTAAGAAAAAAACACATGAATCATCATGTGTTTTTTTCTTATTCTAATTATTTTATTATTCTTTGATTAGTTCACCTAGTTGCCATATTAAGCCAACAGATTCATCAAGTTCGCCAATGAACCATACTTCGCCTTCATAATGATAATCGTCTTCAGTTATTACTTCTTTTCTACCTAGTATCTGTAAATTTTCAGGTAAGGACAATCCCCATTCTTTAATTAAATCTCTTTTCTTATCAAGAGGCGTCCATTTATGACCATCATAATTTATTATAAAACTCGAGTTTTTTAAATCTTCTAAATCTTGAAGATTAATACAAGCATTGAATAAACTTGGAGTATTAATTGTTGCGAAAACCTTACGACTATCGTTGTTAGGTCTTACATTTATCAAATGTTCAACCTGGTCCAATATAAGTTGAATAGTTTTTCTTCTTATAGCAACAGTTGTAGATTTAGAATCAATGAAACTACTAGAACATGGCAAATGTAAATGCCAAAATTCTTCATCTTTACTTGGAAATATATTTGTATCTTCCTTAAAGAATTGCTCCATTCTATTAAATTTTCTTCTGGTACCTCTTACCTTTTTCTTGTATCCACTTGTTAAATATTTTTCAAACATATACATTCCTCCCATAATTTTATAAAAAATTCATGATTATAATTTTTTAAGATTAATACTGTTATTAGTTTTCTTTACCTTGTAAGGTAACACATTTCCATGGTCATTTACATAACCTCGGTTGTCTAACTCATCTTCTACTAATCGTAATTCAATATTATTATATTGATTGCTAGTCCCACATATGTTATCCATATCTAAGGCACAATAGGCATCGAATAGATATATATCCGATTGTTCAGCTATTGTTTTTATAAAATTATCATGTCTTGCTTTCCTCTTTTTTTTAAATCCAAATAAATCCATTTTGTTATCCCCTTTCTTATTTATTTACAGATTCAATTTTAAAGTACTTATAACTTCAACTACTTTTATTACTTTAATATCCTCACGAGCACTTAATGAACCATCAATAAATTTATCAGCTAGTTTTTCAGTATTGAATTTTTTTGCTTTATTAATCAATACTGTACATGGAAAACATGATGAAAAAAAATCTTTACTAATAAATTTTTTAACACCGTCTCTTTGCACAAGAATCACATGCATACTTGTAGATTTTTCTAGCTCAATTGTACTATTATTTATAGCCATTTAATATTCCCCCAATCATTTATATTATATAATACTATATAATACCTCGAAGGTTTTCATTCAAGGTTATGATGAATTTAACATTAAACACAAATAAAAAAGAACTCCAATAGGAGCTCTTAAATATATTTATACCTTAACTTTTTCTACTTTGCGAGTTATTTCACGAGAACTATAATATGTTACTAAATTATTTTTTTTCCCAGTCATAACCCTAAACAAAACACTAGTTAAGCTACCATTATCATCTTCCCACATATAGGATTTGTCCCTAGAATCTGGGACTTCCTCTGTGAAATATTTTGATGGATGCTCATGTTTCGGTACCAAGTCAACGACGATACCTCTATATACATTTTTATCTACTTTAAAATATACGTCATCACCTTTAACGCAGTCGAATTCTGTTTTCAGTAAAAGTGTTCTTTCTTTTTTGTTCATTTTATAATTCCTCCCCCTTATTCAACTAAATTTTAGTTTGGTTAACTTTTTCTTTTAATGAATTTTCTAGGTCTAAAATACGACTTTCCCAATCTGAAAGATTTCCGCCATTAATCTCTATGTCTGGATTTCCATTGCATGCTAATTTATTTTCTTTGGACTTCTCTAACATTTTAGTTAATCCATATTCTGAATATATCTCACTATCCTTAACCATGCAGGGCTCCTTTCGTTTAGTTAATCTTCGAATGATAAATTAACAAAACTCTTTTATTGATTGTGTCATAAATAGTTGACATTTAACCTTGTTGACATGTGCAGCCACAACGTTCGCAACATCCACATGTCAGAGCAGGAGAATTCTGATTTTCATATAATCTAACTGATTCTTGTGATATTATACCTATTGCTATTTGGGGATTACTATCATTGTGCTTCTTCGCTAATGCTATCAATTCACTCAATTTCATGGTTGGCTTACAATCAACATTAATTCCCAAAAGATACTTTATAAATTGTTCCCTCATTATACTACTTAAATCTTTCATTATATGTTCCTCCTTAAATTTAGTTCATATTAGAATAATTAGTCATCACAACAACCACGTATTATGACTTTATTTTTAATGGACATTTACTATACCTTTTTTTCGAAATGTCGAATATAAGGTTTGATTTTAATTCTTTGCAAAAAGACTTATTTATATTGCAAAGTGGACAATATGCACATACTTTTGGCATATCTTCTACGCCATCTAATATTAACTTACCAGTCATAAGTTCCTTCCCCTTTCGGTACTATATTCTCGTATAATAAACAACTACTATTACATAGGTACTAGTCCAAGATTGCAAGAATCTGTACAAATCTCAAATTCTCTATTATGAAAAATACCAAGTCTATCTTCTAAATAAGATTGAAGAGAAATTCGTTCATACCAATCATAACCATCCCATAAATAGCATCCTTCTACACCATCAAACACTTCACGTACCTCTTCATAATCATCTATTTCCATATGTCTATAATATAATTCTTCACCTAGATAATCATCTATACGTATATTTATTTTTGTATTTTTTAAATCAACTTTCTTAAAATCACTAAATTCCCAATCTTCTTTCATTTCTCGTTTTACATATCTAATAGCCTTTTTAAATGATTTTGCACATATAAAAAAGTCATCGGCAAAACAAAATATTTTATATTCCATAATATTTCCTCCCTTTAAACTTTATTATTTTTTAGCTCCATGAACACCATTAACTCCATGCACTACAAAATCATCTTTCTTTAAATCCCATTCTGGATTTTTTTCTAATTCATCCATAACCATTAACAAATGACCTACATAAAGCTTTTCACCTCTACCTATTTGTTCCAATTGTTTTCTCATCGCTTCCCATTTGTCCATCATCTTAAATTCCTCCTTTTATTTTTTTACCTATTGCCTTCGTAATTGACTGTTGTTCCTCCCATCATTTGTATTTTATATTATTATATTATATAACTTACAGAATGTTTAAATAACATTATAAATCACATATAAATTCAAAAGAAAAATAGTAGGAAATATCCCTACTATTTTAATTTGCAATATTTTTGAATTACGAAATTTCTGTATCGTGTATAGTACCTATTACTTCAATCTGTGATGGAATTACTCTTGTTAAATGTGAGCCTAATAATTCTCCGCAACCTCCACCTTTTAAAATGCACCAAAACGCACCATTGTCAAAGTGTATAATTTCTTCTGCGTATCTGAATTCCTCACCTCTTAACCATCTTCTTCTTGTGATATCACCTTCATAAATATCAATATCTTTCATATCTTTCATTCCTGTATACTGGCAAACCGTTTTTGGGAATACATTCCATTGTTGGTTTTCTTCATCAACAATGTAATATAGCAAAGTTCCATCGGTTTCTCTTGTCTTTACAATGCTACCGTATCTCCATTTATTGCTGTCAATATCTTTACCTTTAAATTTTATTTCCCTCATTTATTTTCCCCTCTTCCTTCACAATATTCTCATAACATAAAACCATCCAAATTATCTAAGTTAAGTTAATTATTAATTACTCTTAAATCTCTTCCACACTGAGGACAATAATTTATTTTTATAGAATCATTAATGCTATCAGTATATTCAGCAGGAAAGGTACCAATTACAAGTTTATTGTTAAATATTTTAACCTTAAATGTTTGTTTGTGGCTAGAATATCCTCCACCATAAGTAATCCATTTAGCAATATTTTTACTAATACTTAATAATGTTTTTCCTTCTTTTCCATTACAAAATTCGCACATAATATACACAACCTTTCATCAAATTTATACTTCTTCTTCAACTTCTAGGATATATTCTTCTTCGGTAATTATATGAACCAAGTTAAAATCTACTCCCATGCTATTTGAAACCATTCGTCTAACACCTTCCGATGCTTCTTTATCAGTTTCAGCTGATGGTGGATTTTTCAAATCCAAAGTAACTTTACAAAATGCTTCACAATTAGCCCCCGTTTCAATATCCTGTGCCATTCCAAGAGATGTATCAAATTTAAAACAAAATGCTTTTTTCATTATTATTCCTCCCCTTATTTTTCCTTTTTAATCCTTTAAAATATTGTTTCTTACCCTGAGTTTTAATGTATATATATATTATATAAAGTAATAAATCTTTTAATTCTTATAATGTTAAAGTTACGGTATTTCTCCTGGACAAATTCTTTTTATGAATATTAAAATATCTTCTATTATTCTAACTATTAATCCTTCACATAAAGAAATAAAAAAAGACTTAGTTATATAACTAAATCTTTTAAGGTTGTAAAATGAAAAGTTAATCTAATCTTTTTCGTACTTTTTCAAAAATCTCAATAATTGTAATAAATTCTTCATGCGTTAAGCTACTTACTAATGTTTTAGTAACCTCTACCAAATATTTTTGTTCTAAAACACTTACTTCTATTTTTTTTTGCTCATCCAAAACTATCAACTCCTTCAAAATATAAGTATAAAGAATTATTTAATAATATATTATCTTTTATTTCTAATTATAAACTTCATGTGCCTGTATTTTATTGATAATCTCTACATTCAATAATTTGAATTCTTTAATTAATAATGAAATACCTTCTTTAATTTTTGCTTGTGCTAAAACATCATACTTGGCATCTTCTTCATGATAAATAACTTCAATTACATTTTCATGCATCAGCGCAATTCTGCAAATAGGAAAACCTTTTTCTCCTACTTCTTCATTCGAGAACCAAGCAAAAAAATCATTGAATTTTCTATATCTATCATCCGTATGAGATTGTCCATCATTTGAGACATGAGCATAAACTTTACGTATCAAATTATTATGTGAACAGTCTTCGCTAGCATCTAGACACCATCCATTATAACCTACTTGGAAAGCAATTACATCATTCCGTCTCAACCAAGAGCCATACTTAGAATTGTCAGGTATTCTTCCTCCTAAGCTTTTTAAATCATCATCTGGGGTACCTAACTCGTTTAAATATTCTTCAAATTCACCTTTTGTATTCTTTGCCATTTGAAAACCCTCCCATAATTGTTTTATTTAAATTCAATCCAAAGTTTTGTATTATAGTCTCCTGTACTTATAGCTAATTCTTCTGATACTCTCTTAATTAACTCTGCTTCCTCTTTTGTTAATCTTAATGGAGAACTAACTGGTTGACCTTTTGTTATTCCAACCATGTATAGTTTTCTTTCATTAACTTCTATTAACTTGTCTCCACATATAGGACAAATTTTATATTCACTTCTTTCAGTTTCATAACTACATTTAGAGCATTTCTTCATTTTTATATCCTCCCATCCACAATATAATCAGGTTGTGTAATAATTTAATTAAAGAAACCTTTTATATTGTTATTTATCCATATCAAGTAAATCATAGTATTTGTTCATATCATCATTGTTGAGTTGAAATAATGTAAATAATGTTTTCTCTTGTTCTTTTGTAAACCCTTTATGTGGCTTACACACATTTACTTCTTTAGAGATGAGAATAAAGTGAGACATATCACACCAACCCATTTTGTGTATCAAATAATCCTTGGCGTCTCTGCTTTCATTATCCAATTTTATTTCTTGTTCTTCAATGTATTGGTATGCCCAGTCACTATGACAATTAGCTGAACCATTATACCATCCAAGGCCTATTGGTTTAGTTTTGTAGAAATTTCCTTTTCTATCTATAAAACCATCCCATCCACCTATCGGGGATATAGGATTTGTTTCAAATGGTTCTGATGTTCCAATTAAATTGAGAAGTTCAGAGCCAAAAAATTTACTTGGTTCATTTACTGTTTTTATTGTTTCTTTAATAAAATCATCGTGATTATCTTTTTCTAATTTATCTTTTTTCTCTTGTGCCATTCTTTCAATCTGTTTTTTAGTGATAAACATTGATTCATCTAAGTAACTCCATGTTAATGCATTAGTCATTGAATAATGACGATTTCTGCATATAATTGCTTGAAAATGGTCATTAAGTTCTGAAAATGGAGTTTTATTTTCTCTTAGCATTTCAATTGTGAGTTCATATTCTGCAAATAAAATATCTGCGAATTCTTTATAGTTTAGCTTTTTTTTGTCAGTATGATTCATTATCATTTTTGCAGTGGTTTCAAGTCTGTCAAACCACGAACATCCATTTTGTAGTTCATCATACTTGTTTCCTCTTTCATAAACCAATTCATCATACCACCAAGATATACCTTTTAATTGTTCTTCAAATGGTTTCATCCAAAATCTACTTGTACTACACGCATACTGGTCTATATAGTTGTATGGATAAGTTTCTATGTCATTAATTATTTGATGTTGTATATTCGCTTGTTCCTGTTCTTTAATGTATAAAGACATAGGTCTTATATTTTCATTATCATCAACATATTTAAATTCATTTGTTCCAACAAGCTTCTTTCGACCTTCTAATAATGCAATGCAAAAATCTTCGGGGATATCTGCACACAAACTAGTTTTTATAATGTCTATCGCCTTATCAAATCCGCATTTATCACCCCAAAACCGAGTTCGAAAAAAATTCGTTAACCATTCTCCATCAACCGTAAAATTTACCTTCATAATTATATTCCTCCCATTAATCTTTATTTGATTTAATCACTTATCCACCGTTATTTTATACTTTAATTAGTCCTCCTTTTATTTTTAACCTCTTAAATTATATCTTGTATTTATTCCTACCAACATTTGTATTATGTAATATTATATAAGTTTTCAAAGGTTTACATTCAATAGTTTTTAAATTTCCACTGAGCGCAGGATACTTAAACAATTGTGGGACAATATTGAAATATATTTTATTATTAGAGTTTAATAAATGTTCTGAGTCTGGAACAAGATTAAAAATTAAAAAAGACTTAGTTATATAACTAAATCCTTTTTGTTGTGTATTAAAAATTTATTTTTGTTTAGTTTTTAGTGCTTTTAATAACATTAAAAGTTCAAAATAATAATTTACATCTTTTGAAACACAAGCGTCTTTATAACGTTTGTCTGTTTCTTTAATAACTTCATTTAAAGTCATAGCAACACTTCCTTTCTATTTCTCACCCATTAGCTGTTTAATATTCTTTCGGAACCATGCGCTCATGTAGGCATTAATATTTTTAAAATATGCGACTACTTATTTTGGTTAAATTAACAACAACTTGTGTATATAATTCAACCCAAATAAAAGATACAATTCAAAAGCTATCGAGCATACGGCAAAAACAGATTCACCAAAAGAATTTGCTTTTATAAAGAAAATCGAAACTTTCTTTCTGTTAACTGGTCCAAATAAAGGAATACCTGCTGGATTTAACATATCTATTGCTAAATGACTATAAACCCCTGTCATAAGCCCATAGATTAACGCTAACATCATAGGTTGTGTTACTGTCAATAATAACACAGCGAAGATTCCTGCCCATATTAAAGGCATATGTGGCTCCCTTCTATGATTTGGCATACTTTGGTTTGTTTCTGGATTTGGGTTGCCTGTTATTAGCTTTCTTATAATTCGTCTAATTTTTGAAGTAGGGCTATCTATATCGGGAAGCAAAGCTCCTAATATTCCACCTGCAAAAATCAACCCAACAATATAAACATTTGAATTATCTACTAATTTTAAACTATTAAGCGTTGGTACAATTGCCGTACACGCTACAATTGCTGCAATGCTATGCGTTTTATACATCATAATTATCACTCCTTAATTTACTAAATTGTATAAACTCTAATTCAGATATCAATATAACAAAAACCTTTAACAAACTTAATCTTTTTTCATTAATATTCCTCCCCTAAATATTTTCGTCTCTTATTATTTTATAATATCTTAAATTATATTAATAAAAACAAATAGATATAATTACTTATATTAAGAATAGCAATTATTGGAGTTTATAATTTATACTGGAAATGAGGGATTAACCAATGGAAACATCTATGATTTTATGGAATTTCTATTTGCTAGAATTTTAAACAAACAAAAAAGGACCTTAAATGGTCCTTAAATTTGTTATTGTTGTTTGTGTTCACCATTAGTTTCAAAACTAATCATTGTTGCTTCTATAGAATCTACAACACTACAAATAGAATATTTCAAAGTAAAAAATAAATTTGAGTATTCTGGATATCTATCTTTTGCTTTACGAATAAGAGGTAAGACATATTCTCTTGTTTCGTCAATATACGAATGTAATTTTTCATGATTAAACACACCTGCCATTGAAGATACATTATGACATCTATCAATACATTTAGCTAAAATTACTCTTACATCATCAAGCATTGCTTTATAATATCGTGTTTTTGCTTCCTCTTTGGTTTCGCCATCAAGAACTATAAATGTAAGTTTTTTTACGCCTTGTTTAATATCATCATTAACTGGAAAATCATTTACCGAAGTGTTGCAATCTTCTGAAACATCGTGAAGTAGAATCATTGCGATTGTTTCGTCATCTCTAATGCCAATTGCAGTTGCATGAGATGCCATTGTAAGCGGATGAACGATGTAAGGAGTTTTTCCATCTTTTCTGATTTGACCTTTGTGCTTATCTCTCGCATATGAAAGTGCCTTTACAGTTTCCATCATTCCAGCTCCCATTGCAAACCCTTTGTTATAAGTATAAAGTTTTTCAGCATCAAATAATTCATTTGTCATATTTACAACTCCTCTTTCCTTTTTTGTTTTTTTTATTCCCTTTTTATTTCGCCTATTAATTTATTGTATGTTTCATTATATAATTTAAAATTTATATTTAAAAGTTATATTGAAATATTTTTTAACAATCTATTTTTTATGCTTTTAAATTAAATTTCAATTAACTTTTGTTTCAATTCTTTTTCAAGATTTTGAAGTTCTACCTCAGCAGCAGCTCTCTTAACTTTGCCATCTTCTTGAATCTTTATTATTTCGTCAATTGTAGATATTAGATTGTTATGTACAGTTCTGAGGGTTTCAATTTCAACAATGCCTCTTTCTGATTCCTTAGCAACTCTAATAGAATTCGTCTTCAATAATTCAGAATTTTTAGTCAAAAGGTCATTTGTTGTCTTCGTTACTTCCTCCTGAAGCTTTACTGCATTTTCTTGCTGTAATAGTGAAATAGCAATAACAATTTGATTTTTCCAAAGGGGAATAGTATTCATAATAGAACTTTGAATCTTTTCCACTAATACTTGATTGTTACTTTGAATTACCCGTATCTGAGGACATGTTTGGATTGCAATCATACGACTAAGTCTAAGGTCACTAATTTTCTTTTCAAACCTATTTATTAATTGTGACATATCGTTACATACTTGTGCATCCATAGGGTCTCCTGTTTTTAATGCCTTTGCTTTTAATTCGGGAAGTACAGTACTCTTTAATTCCTGCATTTTTATGCTTCCTGCAAGGATATAGATATCAAGATTACCTAAATATTCAATATTCTTACAATAAAGAGAATCAAGCATTTTAATGTCAGTTAAAAGAGTATTACTAGCTTTGTCAAGGTCTGTAACTATTTTGTCAATAGTTACACTTACTTTTTGATATCCAGTCATAAATTTCGTTACCTTTTTCTTAAATCCACCAAAAAGACCGTCAAACATACCCTTTTTAAGAAGTCCATCTACTTCCACACCTTTAATTTCAACCATAAGATTACCAAGTGATTCGCCAACAAACCCTGTGTCTTTAGTTTTAATTTCGCCGAGTAGTGTTTCGGAAAAATTTGCGATACCTTTCTGTGCTGGAGCACCAAACTGAATTACTGTTTGACTATCAGCAACATTAATGCTTTCGACTATTTCCATAACTTGTTTTTGCTTATCTTCTGGTAATTCCGCCATCATTGAGTTCACGACAACTAGTTCATTAGGGGTTACACTAACTAAACTTATATCAGTTTGATTATTTCCTGGTCCAGTCATAATATATACCTCGCTTTTAATATATTTTTAATTTTTAAATATTTGTTCTATTTTCTTATATGTTTCCTTTGCTAAATCCACAGAAACACTTCCGCCAGCATAAACTACACAACAACTTGAAATGATTTTCTGCTTAAATTTTTCATTAGCAAGACTAATTAAAACTCCGAAGAATTCCAATGTTAAATTTTTTGCTGTTTTCAATGTTTCTATAATGTTCTTGATATTATCCATACTTAAAGTAATAGTGATTATCCTCTGCTGAGTTATTATAATAGACTTCATTAAGTTTTCACGCTTACCTTCTACACTATTTTGAACCCTTGATTCGAGAAATAATTTTGATTCTATATTAGATAGTTCAATTTTATTACCGTTTAATACTATGAGGTCTAAAACCTTATTTATTTCAATTTCAAGATTTTTAAGTTTTAGCGTTTTATTTTGTAATGCCATCAATTCAATGTTTTGAGTAATTAAATCAGATTTAAATCCTTTAATTAGCGAATCTGATTCATCTGTTAGTTTTGATAAATTGTCACTAAATTTATTTATTTTATTAAAATATCCCTTTAACGTAAAATTCAAAAACGATTGTGAAAAATTAATATTCTCAGGATTTACAGCAGATACAATATCACTTAATTCTTTCATTAAATACTCAAATTGTTTTGTGTTTGCCACTGATTCTATATACACCTTGTTACTTTCACCCATACAAGAATCTATGTCAGCAAATAATTTGTCTAGTTCTTCTATAAACTCATTTCTTGCTGTTATATTAGAATTGGTTAGGAAAAGTGCCAAAGGAAACAGTTCGCTTAACTTATTTAACTCAAATTTACACATTGACACTTTACCACTCCTTTCTTATATTATTTACTACATTTGTGAATTAAATAGACTTCCTAATTTATAGATGACATCCTCACTATCAGCATTGATACTTGCTGCTTCATTAAGATTTGACAACTCCTGCAATATGGAGATGTTAGAATTATAACCAATTGTATAAACTGGAATATTTAAGCCTTTAAGTGTATCTTTTACTTTGTTGAAAGTATGTCCCTGGTTAGGTTCTCCATCAGTGGCTACAAAGAGCATTAGAGTTGCATCTGGATGTAAAGCCTTATATTCCATAAGCATTTTAGCTCCTACAAGAATCCCATCATACATTGCGGTTCCACCACTTGCACGCATATTCTCAACCGCACCTGCAAAGAATGCTCGTTGATTCATATCAAACTTACCTAATGGAAGGGCAACTTGTACATCATTTGAGAATGTAACAAAACCAAGAGAAACATCTTTACTTATATACTGTGCACCATTTAGTAATGAAGTTTTCATAGCATTCATGGACTCGCCTTCCATACTTCCCGAAACATCAGATACGAACACAGTAGCGATATTTTTTGTAACATCTTTCTTTTGTTTCCAAAGTCTCTGTGCCTGTAATAACACATCGCCAGTAGGCTCTTTAACAGTAGACGTATAATCCTCCATATAATTGAAACCATAGTCTTTTGCTAATGCCTGAGATTCGCTTGATTTACAGAACTCTGCAAACTTTTTCAAAATTGCCTTCTTTTCTGCTGTTAATTCACCCAACGCATATAGTGGATTATCATGGCGTACTCCATATGGAATAAATGTATATCCTGTCCTCAAATCAGCCGTATTTTTATATGTTTGATATTCAAGAATGAATCCATCAAGAACACCAGACTTTGCTGATTCACTCATCTGTAAAGTGGTATAAGCAACAAAAGGAATATTAGCCTGAAATTTTTCAAAACCTGCAACAGCTTTATCACTTAGGATATCTTTACTGTCATACGTGTATAAAGTAGAAACTAAATAATTAAGACCAGAAGATGAACTGAATGGATTAGTATAACCCATTGCCATTTCACCATTTTCAACAGCCTTATTAATATTTTCAATAGTAACGTTTTTATATTTAGTCTTGATTTTTTCTGCTGTGGCATTTGAAAGTATAATTCCTGGTACATTTCCAACCATTCTGTTTGAAATTTCTTCTGTTTTAGCACCAGAAGCCTTAATCATACTCATCCAGAATTCATTTGAAGGAGAGAACGCATCTGGTATATATTTACCTGAGATTATATAGTCAGTACCAAGTCCTGATGCTATACTTCTAACTCCAACAGAAGCTTTACTACCGTTGACAGCAACATTTGCATTATTAAATCTTTTTGCAACTTCTACAAGCCAACCATCTTTGCCTGTTCCTGCTTTTTCAGGTGAAGAAAAAATTTCTACTGAATTAGTAGTGGCAGGGGTAACTTGCATAGGATATTTAGTAATCTCTGGTAGTGTTTCTTTCACATCCCCAATTGGTGATGTAACTTGTGATTTTGTTGCTTGTAAATTTGTTACATTGACATTTTTAATCATGTTTTGAAGATTTTTTTGAGACTCTTCAAGAGTTAAAGTACTTGTTGTTTTGCCATTGTTCTTTGTCGCATTAATACCAAAAACAACAACCGCACCTATAATAACGATAATTGCTAAAAACATAAAAATACCTTTTGATTTACTTGTTTTTTTCATGAATTAGTCCTCCTATAATTAATCATTTTATTTATATAATTTTGTTTGTGTTATAAGTTTGTTCATTTCTTGAACAACTGGGTTCTCTTCTATATTGTCATTAATTGACAATCTTGATACTTCAAGTTGAAGCTTGTCCAATTTGAGAAGTATTTCCTCATTTTGTACCAACATGTCTTTTATGTCTTTCTTATAGGTATTGAAAGTCTCCAATTTTTCATTGGCGATTTTATCTGAATATTCATCTTTTTCTGATGAAAACCTCTTGTAATCTTCCTCATTAAAGTTGCTTATCATTATTGCTGCATTTTTTAAGTTAGAATATACTAATTTTTGTGTGCTTTTAACGATTGAGTTAAACTTAGAATAACTAGCAGTAGCTCCCTCAAACTTTTGCTGTAAAAGGGCGTCCATAGTCATTATTTTTTCATCAAGAATAAAAATCTGTTTACGAAAAGACATTGACTCCTTACCCAAGAAACTGGAATTTGTAAATTTGGTAAATACCTCTACAAACTGTTCCTTTGTAGCTAATTCATTTAGCTTGTGTTCATCAGGCTGTTTATAGAGTAACAAAGCAATGTAGCTCAAACTTGCTAAAACAATTACCCCATATAAAACATACACAAAAATAGTTGCCAAAGACGTTGCAGTTTCTAAATATTTACTAACAAATAAACCTGGAGAAAATACAAAAACTGAAATAACAGCGATTAATATAGATGATATTGAGATTAATACTATCTTTTTATTACCATTCAAAAGAAATACCCTCCTTTCCTTTCTAATAATTATTTTTAACAATTTGTTTTTAATTTTAAATCTTAAATTTATGTAAATATTATAATGTTTTTATTATATTATAATGTTTTTTTAAAGAAAAGTAAAGACATAAAACATGTTTTATTGAAAATAGTATGTTTTTATTTTCCAGTATTTCACTTGTATATAATAACCTATGTTTTTAACAATATCAATAGCCTGTATTATTTTAAAATAATAGTGTTTATATTTCAGTTTAATAATAATATATTTTTATATAAGCAAAAATAAGTTCTTGTTTTAAAATATTTAAATGAAAACCTTTATTTATTTTTTTATAAAAAATTACTAAAATAAGACCATTGTTTAATATAATATATATATATATAATTAAATTAAATGGCAAAAATTAAAAAAATGGAGGAAAACAAAATGAAAAATACCGAAATATTAGATTCTTTAAAGCATAAAAATGGAGCATTCGTGTTAGCGGGGTATACTTTTAGTATGAAAGAAGCTTTCGAATTTGTACTCAATAATGATTCTAGAGAAGTTGTAAATTTATGTGAATGTTTATTTTCACACGAACTACTTGAAAATTTGGAAAATAAACTTGTGGCTATTCCTGAGAGACTAAATATCTTATCTTTGGAAGATTTATCACAATTAACCGATTCGCTTAATATCATAGCGGATAAAAACATTATTTTAGCAACTGCTAATCTCTCTAATAATTTATGCAAAACAATTGTTGATAACTTTGAACTTATTGAAATTGAACCTTCCCAAAAAGATAGGTTAATATCACTTTGTTTAGATATATCACAATCTAAGATTCCAACTGGAAATCTTTTTTTGCCTAATACAAAAGAATGGTTGTTAGGAAGAATAAACTTCTTAATTTCCTCTTTTTCAGAAGAAGAAATAGAAGAAGAGAATTCTTACGAAGAATTTTACAATCTTTTTATCAAGTTAACGAAATAAGTTAAAAAGGGAGGGAATTTTAAATGGTTGTAGGCTTATCTGAAATAACTATTGAAACTTATATGAAAGACTTTAACGTAAGTAGAGAAATAGCTATAAGTGAAATGAATGAATGTTTAGAAGATTATCATGAAATTCAAGAAGCAGCAATGCAAGAAGTGTATGAAGGAATAATAAGAGGTTCTCGCTAAAATGTGAAATGAGCTCTGGATAACTTTGAACCAAATAATTTAAAAACAGAGAACACTTATGTGTTCTTTTTTATTACGTTTGTTTATGAATTGTTTTTTACAACCATATAATATAACATAATTAAAAAAATGGGAGGGAACTTAATGAAGGTTAAAAAATTAAATAATAAGAGGAATTTTAAAAAACTTGTTACTGGTGACAAACTATTAATCCAAAGAAGAAACGGAGAAATAGTACTCGGAACATTTCAGAAGATTTTTGAGGATGAAGATGTCGTTTTTACAACTCCAACGCTTCAATGCGAAGATGAATTTAACATAGATATGTTGTTAAGTAATAAAAGTTCTGTTATTGAAGTTTTCCAAGTTTTAATATAAAAATAGGAGATGTTAATATGACGTTTGATTTTTGGTCTGGTTTAGGAATTGGCACTACCATAGGTGTATTTCTATCCATAGGAGTAGCACTCAAAGTATTCAATCTTAAGCTAAAAGATTTATTTAAATAGAAACAATAATTAATAAATAAATGGGAGGAATTTAAATGTATAATAGAACTAGAATGTCTAAACTTGTCGGATGGGGACCAAATTGT
>Ga0123336_10002350_pt1 | contig 16431 bp, 16 predicted proteins | sample SSSSmetaG_FD_96466 | JGI IMG/M metagenome (GOLD analysis project Ga0123336, IMG submission 96466) | Glacier valley bacterial and archeal communities from Borup Fiord, Nunavut, Canada, to study Microbial Dark Matter (Phase II) - ​SSSS metaG | ecosystem: Environmental > Aquatic > Freshwater > Ice... | reverse complement strand
CCTCGGCCTTAAATGCCTCATCGTATTTGCGTCGTTTGTCGGGCGACGCCCCGTTGGTTTTGGTTGCCATAACAGAAGAAATATACGTCCCTCTTCTGTCCGTCTTGCCTAGACCACCTCAAGTGCCTAACTGTTCAGCAAGATATTCCCGGTAGTCCGCCGCGCCTTCCTCCCTGCGGGCATTCATATTAGCGAATACCTCATTATAAAGCTTTGCCGCTTTGTCTATTCTCTTGCTGTCTAGCTCAGCAGGGGTCAAAATGGGCAAGCAAAGTTTTAAAGCATACTTAGTCCCTGGCAGCACTTCCCAGCGACGAATCTTAGGCCCTCTATACGCTCCCTGGTATTGTTTCCAGTATATGTAGCAGGACCGCCTAAAAAGCTCATGCCGACGTTTGTCGAATTGTCGCCTGACTACGGCCCAGTCAACATTGACCAGCTTGCAGTAAACAGGCACCACGGCCGATTCATAGTCAGCTAACTTTCTGTAGTATGCTTTTAGCTCTTCTTCCAGCATTGTGAGACACAGAAACAGATTGTATAGCCATTAGGATAACCCAAAAGCAAAACAGCCACCTAATTCTAGGCGGCTGTAATTTGTGTGGGAAGTAAAGGATTCGAACCTTCGACCTCTGCCGTGTGAAAGCAGCGCTCTAAACCAACTGAGCTAACCTCCCTAAGGAAGAAATACACTCTCAGACTACACTTGCCGTATGCTTGTGTAAACCATAGTGTAAACTAAAAAGAAAACAGTCACCTAGTATTGTCTCTAAGTGGCTGTTTATCAGTGTGGGGAATACTGGGTTCGAACCAGTGACCCTCTGCTTGTAAGGCAGATGCTCTGAACCAGCTGAGCTAATCCCCCGGGGGTGTTTTTCGTTTGGGACTGCAAAGATGGGGGGTGATTTTGGAAGCGCCAAACAATTTTCACTTTTAGCGGCCAAAAACCGGCTGGCCCGAAACCAGACGCTGCCCAACCAATCCATTTTCAATTGCGGGAACCGAAGCTTGGCAGGCAAAAAAGGTTGGGGCCGACCAATCCCGGTTGGTGCTGGCTGGCAACGTAATTGCGACTTTGCCGTTAAGGCAATCAGGGTATTTTCCACTCAACCACTTGCCTTTCTTATGGACACTCAACTCCTCCAAAACTATTCCGAAGAAGAAAAAACGGCCTATTTAAGCGCCATTGCCAGCCTGGCTTCGGCCGACCGGCAGGCATCCGGGGCCGAAACGCAGTTCCTGCAGGCCTTGGCGCAACAGATGGGCCTGTCGGGCGGGGCCACCCAGCAGGTGCTGGCCGCCGCCCAAGACGCCAGCAACCAAAGCATTCAACAGCATCTTGACACGCTCAAGGGCAGCGACTTGCGCTTCTCGCTCGTGACCGACCTCATCAGCTTTGCCCGCGCCGACGGCGCTTACGCCAACGACGAGGAGGCTATGATAGCCAAAATGTCGCAATACCTCGGCATCAACCCCGAGCAGAAGCAAACCCTCGAAAACGTGGTGGACCAAGCCGCCGCCGTGCCCCACGACCCGCAAGACCCGGCCAAGGAAGGCTTTTTCAACCGCATCGGCGACAAATTGTCCAGCGTGGGCATTCCCAAAAGCGCCCTCATGACCGGCCTGCTGGGCGTGGTGGCCCCCATGGTGATTTCGCGGGTGATGGGCGGCGGCCAAAGCCAAAGCCAGGGCGGTAATTCGGGCGGCAGCTTGGGCGGGCTGCTGGGCGGTGCGGCCAACAGCGGCATGGGCGGCCTACTGGGTGGCTTGCTCGGCGGCGGCATGTTGGGCGGCCTGCTCGGCGGCGGCGGCAACGGCGGCACGGCCGGCCTTCCGCAGCAGGGTTCGGGCATTGGCAGCGGCGGCCTGGGCTCGATGATGTCCATCCTGGGCGGCTTGGGCGGGCAGCCCAACTCCCAGCCGGCCAGCGCCGGCGGCGGGGGCTTGGGCGGGCTGCTCAGCGGCGGCATGGGCTCGTTGCTCGGCGGCCTGTTCGGCGGCCGCTAGTATCCTCGGCAAGCGAACCTGAATTGCTCTTGCAGTAAAAGTAAAAAGGCAGCTCCACGAGCTGCCTTTTTACTTTTCGGTTGTCCGGCGCTGCCGGGCGTCCCGCACCAGGCGGCGCTCAGGGCTTGGCCGGTGCCACCACTGCCGGGGCCCCCGCAAAGCTGCCTTCGTGCCGCTCCACCACTTCCACCAAACGGTAATTGAGGTCTTCTTTCACGTCGAGGTATTCGTCGTAGCTGGTGGTGTCCACGAAGTATTGCACACTCACTTCCTTGCCGGCGGGCGTGAAGGCGTTGAACTTCATTTGCACGTCCTGGGTCAGCAAGGGATGGGCTTGCAGGGCCGCCACCGCGTCGGTGATGATGGCGTGCAGCTGCGCGCTGGTGGTTTTGTGGTCGAAGGTGAGGGAAAAGCCCACCCGGCGCGAGGTGCGCAGCGAGAGGTTGTCGAGGGGCTTGTCAATCATGCTTTTGTTGGGCACGGTGAGGTAGCTTTTCTCGGCGGTGCGCAGGCGGGTGCTGCGGAAACCGATTTTTTCCACCGTGCCGCTCACCTCGCCGGCCGTCACGAGGTCGCCCACGCCAAACGGCTGGTCGAGGAAGATGGTGAACGAGGCAATGAGGTTCTCCAGGCTTTCCTTGGCGGCAAAGGCCACCGCCAGCCCGCCGATGCCCAGCCCGCCCACCAGGGCCGTCACGTTCACGCCAAACACTTCGCCCAGCACCACCATCGCCCCGATGATGATGACCAGCACCTTGAGCAAGTCCTTGGCAAAAGGCAAAAACTGGTGGTCGAGGCGCGTGGCGCCGGGCACGTGGCGCAGCTCGGTGCGGCGCTGCACCACCAGCAGGGCAAAGTCGACCAGCCGCGTGGCCACCCACACCAGCGTGCCGATGAACCCCAACAGAAACAGCCGCAGCAGCAGCACCTTGGGCCAGGGCTCCGCGCCGGGGACGGCGCCGGGCGGCAGCGGGTAGCGCAGCACGCTGAACGCGGCGTACACCGTGGTGAGCAGCAGCACCGCCGCCAGCGGCTGGATGAGCAGGTTGTGCAGCTCGGCCTCGCTCACGCCAACCGTGTAGCGCTTGGTAAGCCGGAACAACACCGTGCTCAACAGCCGCGATAGCAGCCGCCGCAACGCCCCGCCCACCAGCAGGATGAGCCCCGCCAGGAGGTACTGCGCCAGGGTGTTGTCCAACAGTTGGTAGGTCAGGAAGGGGGGAAGGCTCATGCTGAAACGCCCACTTTCCGTTGGGCAATCGTTGAACTGAAAATCCGCTTGGCCAACGGCAATCGGTGAAAATAACGCAAACCGGGCCAACGGCGCCGGCCAGAAAGCTGGCGCTACTTGGCCCGGATGGCAATCACCGGGTCGAGGTTGGCGGCCATCACGGCGGGCACGATGCCGGCGATGACACCGATGGCCACCGACACGAGCACGCCGAGGACGACGCGGCCCGCCGTCATGGTCAGCGGCAGGGCGTCCTGCGGCACCAGCGTCACGAGCCACACCAGCGCAATGCCCGCCCCGCCGCCAATCAGGCACAGGAAAATGGCTTCGAACAAAAACTGAAACAGGATGAAGAAATTCTTCGCGCCCAGCGACTTCTGGATGCCAATGATGTTCGTCCGCTCGCGCACCGACACGAACATGATGTTGGCAATGCCGAAGCCGCCCACCAGCATGGCAAACGACCCAATCACGGCCCCCACCAACCCAATCACGCTAAAGAGCTTGCCCACCGCCGAGGCCACCATCTCGGGCCGGTTCAGGGCGAAGTTGTCTTCCTCGCGGGGTTTCAGGCCGCGGATGTTGCGCATCACGCCACGCATTTCGTACTCCAAATCGAGCAGGCCAGGGTCTTCGTCGCGGCCCTTCACGGCCAGCGACGCACTCGGACCGCCCCCGAACCCGGTGATGCTCAAGGCAAACATCTTAGTAAACATGCCGAACGGGATGATGCAGTTGGCGTCGTTGCTGGAAATGGTGAGCAGCTTTTTGCCCTCTTTTTCCATCACCCCGACGATGGTGAGCGTCTGCCCGCGGGCCTTGAATTGCTGGCCCACCGCGTTGCCGTTCGGGAACAGGTTTTCGGCAATGGTGGCCCCCACGATGGCCACCGGCCGGGCCGACTCCATTTCCTGGGACGTGAAATAGCGCCCCGCTTTGATGGGCACGTTGCTCACGATACGGAAATCGTAGCTCACGCCCTGCAGCACGCAGTCGGCCACGGAGTTGGAGCCGGCCTTGAACGTGTTGCCGTTGTTGGCGGCAAAAATGGCGCTGCCCTTGTTGTTGGTGCTCAGCTGCTTGCGCAGTTGCTGAAACTCGCGCGGGCTGGGGTTGGGCCGTTTGAAGTACTTCCACCACGGAAAATCGGCCTCGAACGCAATGGGCCACTTCGACACGTAAATCACCTTGTCGCCCACAAAATCGAGGCTGCTGCGGATGTTGGCCTCCAGCGAATCGACGACGGTGAACACGGCGATGATGGCAAAGATGCCCACCGTGACGCCGAGCAGCGACAAAATGGTGCGCAGCAAATTGGACTTGAGGGCGTCCCAGGCGAAGCGAAAGCTTTCGAGGGTGAGGCGGAGGGTCAGCATAGGGGAACGGGCGCCCGCGGCGGCGGACATGCGGGCACAAAAGACGCGAATCGGCCGCGAAGTTGCTGAGGGCAAACAACCCCCGGGTCCGCCGGAGCGCGCCGAAAAATTGATACTCCGGGAAAAAGGCGTATTTTTGCATCCCCAAATTCCCGTAACTTCCCAAGATACTGCCCCATGGCGATGAAATTGCACGAGTTCAAATTTGAACTCCCCGAGGACCTGGTGGCCCTGCACCCGGCCCGCCACCGCGACGAAAGCCGCCTGATGGTGGTGCATCGCGCCACCGGCCAAATTGAGCACCGCGGCTTCAAAGACATCATCGAATATTTCGGCGAGGGCGACGTGCTGGTGTTTAACGACACCAAGGTGTTTCCGGCCCGCCTCTACGGCAATAAGGAAAAGACCGGCGCCAAAATCGAAGTATTTCTGCTGCGCGAGCTGAACAAGGAGCTGCGCCTGTGGGACGTGCTGGTGGACCCGGCCCGCAAAATCCGCGTCGGCAACAAGCTGTATTTCGGCGAGAGCGACATGGTGGCCGAGGTGATTGACAACACCACCTCGCGCGGGCGCACCATCAAGTTTTTGTTCGATGGCACCGACGAGGAGTTCCGCAAGGCGCTGTACGAGCTGGGCGAAACCCCGCTGCCCAAGGAGGTCATCAACCGCGAAACCGAGCCGGCCGACAAGGAGCGGTACCAGACCATCTACGCCGAGCACATCGGCGCGGTGGCGGCCCCGTCGGCGGGCCTGCACTTCACCCGCGAGGTGATGAAGCGCATGGAAATCAAGGGCATCGAGTCGGCGTTTGTGACGCTGCACGTGGGCCTGGGCACCTTCCGCAACGTGGACGTGGAGGACCTGACCAAGCACAAGATGGACTCGGAGAACTTCGTGGTGACGGCCCCGGCCTGCGAAATCGTGAACAAGTCGCTCGACGCCAAGAAGAAAGTGTGCGCCGTGGGCACCACCACCATCCGGGCCATGGAAGCGGCCGTGTCGGCCAACGCCCGCATGAAGCCCACCCAGGGCTGGATTGACCGGTTCATCTTCCCGCCCCACGACTTCAAAATTGCCAACTGCATGCTGACCAACTTCCACATGCCGGAAAGCACGCTCATCATGCTGGCCGCGGCCTTCACCGGCTATCCCCTGCTGATGGAAGCCTACAAGGAAGCCATCAAAGAGAAATACAAGTTCTTCAGCTACGGCGACGCCATGCTGATTCTGTAAGTAGCGGATTGGTGGATTAGTGGGTTGGTGGATTGATTTTTTTAGCGAAAGCCCGGTTATTTTTTTAATGACCGGGCTTTTTGTTTGGGTCGCGTTCCGGTAATTTTCCGCCTTTCCTTCTGCTCAAACACCTCTCGATTTTATTGTGCGACCAATCCACCACTCCACCAATCCACCACCCCGCTTCGCCATCCTCGTGGCCGGGGGCAGCGGCACGCGCATGGGCGCCGACCGGCCCAAGCAGTTTCTGCCGCTGCGGGGCGAGCCGGTGCTGCTGCACACGCTGCGCCGCTTTGCCGAGCCGGCCCTGGCCGTGGTCGAAATCGTGGTGGTGCTGCCCGGCGACCAGCTCGCCGCGTGGCAGGCGCTGTGCGCGCAGCATCAAGTTGACGTTCCGCACACGCTGGTGGCGGGCGGGGCCACGCGCTGGGCGTCGGTGAAGGCCGGGCTGGCAGCACTGAGCCGACACCCCGAGGGCTTGGTGGCCGTGCACGACGGCGTGCGGCCGCTGGTGCCGCGCCCCGTGGTGGAGCGCACCTACGCGGCGGCCGCCACCCACGCGGCGGCCGCCGCGGCCGTGACGCCGAAGGACTCGGTGCGGCTGGTGTCGCCGCACGGCTCGGCGGCCCAGAACCGGAGCCGCTTGCGGCTGATGCAGACGCCCCAGACGTTTGAAATCGACTTGCTGCGCCGCGCCTACGCCATGCCCGAGCTGGCCTCGTTCACCGACGACGCCACGGTGGTGGACGACCTGTGCCGGGTGCAGCTGGTGGAAGGCGATTACCGCAACCTGAAAATCACCACGCCCGAGGACCTGCTGGTGGCGGAGGCACTGCTGGACAGCGGGGTGACGGATTAGCGGGGCGGCGGGTTGGTGAAATGGCACGGCAGAAAGGCGTCCTGCTCATCTGGCGTCCGCGCAGCCAAAGCCTCTCTACTGCGCAAGTAATCGATTTATTGCTGCGGTAGAGAGGCTTCGGCAGGCTCAGCATGACGTTCTTGCATTTGTTTTCCGTCTCGCCACTCCACCAATCCACCAATGGACTATACCCGCCTGCTCTACGACGTGCGCCCCGACGGCGTGGCCACCATCACCCTGAACCGCCCGGACGTGTTCAATGCCTTCGACGACCCGCTCAGCTACGAACTGCAGGACGCCCTGAAGCAGGTGGCGCGCAACGCGGCCGTGCGCGCCGTGGTGCTCACCGGCGCGGGCCGGGCCTTTTGCTCGGGCCAGGACTTGAAGGCGGCGCAGGGGGCCGAGAAACGCTCGTTTTACGACTCGCTGCACCAGCGCTACAACCCCATCATCCGGGCCATGCGGGCGCTGCCGAAACCAATTATCGGGCGCATCAACGGCGTGGCCGCGGGCGCGGGCTGCTCGCTGGCGCTGGCCTGCGACGCGCTGGTGGCCAGCACCGAGGCCTCGCTGATTGAGGTATTTATCAACATCGGCTTGGTGCCGGATTCGGGCTCGTCGTGGTTTTTGCCGCGGCTGGTGGGTACGCTCAAGGCGTTTGAGCTGTGCAGCCTGGGCACCAAGGTGCCGGCCGAAGAAGCCCTGCGGCTGGGCCTGGTGAACCAGGTAGTGGCCCCCGAACAGCTGGACGAAGCGACCTATGCGCTGGCCGCCCGCTACGCCGCGGCGCCCACCAAATCCATCGGCCTTCTCAAGCAAATGCTGAACAAGGCCGGCGCCGCCACCCTGGACGAAATATTAGACTACGAAGCGCACTGCCAGCAGATTGCCGGCGAATCGGCAGACTATTTTGAAGGCGTGAAAGCCTTCAGCGAAAAGCGCAAGCCCGTTTTTACCGGGCAGTAAGCAATGCCCCGCCCGGTGGCCAGGCGCCGCCAGCAAACGAAAAGAGCCGCCCCGGCTAGGAGCGGCTCTTTTCGTTTGCTGGCGGCGCTGGGGTGCCTAGCGCAGGGTGATGGTTTTGGTGCGGCCGTTCACGGTTACGGTAGCGGTGTTGTCGCAAGCGCCGTTGCCGTAATCCAGCAGCAGGGTCCGGCCCTTGTCGTTCACGATGCTCACCGTGCCGGCGGTGAAGTACTTAGAGCAAGCCGACGTGCGGATGAGGGGTTTCTGGATGGTGGTGGTGTAGGCCACGCCCTTGCGGTTGGTGCCGGCCGAGGCCCCGGTTACGCTGTATTCGTGCACCGTGGCCGAGTTGTTGGCGGTGGGCGTGAAGGTCCAGTTGGCCGTCCAGGAGTGCGTGCCGCCGTTGTTGGGCCGGATGATGCTGGCGCTGTCGACGGCCACGGTGAAGGCCCCGCCGCCGAGGTCGGTGAAGGTGCGGGTGGCGGTGTGCTGGTTGTAGTTCACAAAGTAGTTGCGGCGGCGAACGACGGCCCCGGCGATGCGGCGATTCACGTCGGTGGTGAAGCGGACGATGATTTGCCCGCTGCGGAAGCGGCCGTCGGCGCAGGCGCAGCCCGTGCCGAAATCAATGACCAGCGTGCGGGTGCTGGCCGTGTAGGTGCGGGTGGCGCAGGGCCCAAACTTGGCGCGGAACTCGGCATCGGTGGTGGTGAAGCCGGCCGCGGTGGTGGCGCTATTGTCGACGTTTTGGGGCGTCGAAAACTGGAAGGCGTCGGTGCTGACGGCCGTTTCGACGTTGGCTTCGCTGCGGTCTTCGGCCGAGGTGATGTCCTCGTCGGGGGCGGCGTCGTTGCTGCGGTTGCAACCGGTGGTGAGGAGCAGGCCGCTGGCGAGGAAGGCGAAGGCCAGGGAACGAAATGCGGAGGTATGCATAACGGGGATTGAAGAAATGGTGAAAAATGGTGAACTGCGTTAGTGGCCGGTTGGAAGCGGCCGGGCCGGACGGGTTTAAAGCCCCGGCCGAAAATTTGTCGGGCCGCCGCAGGAACCCGGCACGGAACAGGCCGTATAGCGGGCCAAGCCGTTGATTTGCCAACCCTTTCCTGCTCCCCTTCGCCATGCTCCGCCCACTGCTTTTTTGCGCGTCCTTTCAGCGGTTCGGGGTTGCCCTGGGGTTGGCCACGCTGGCAGCCTGCTCGTCGGGGAGCGGCCCGGGCAACGACGCCGTGGCGAACGCCACTTCCCAAAACGAGCAAAAAATAAACACCGCCGACGTCACTGCCAAGCAGGAAGCCGATGCCCAATTCTTGGTGAAGGCCACCAGCAACGCCCTGCTGGAAGCAGAGCTGGGCAAGCTGCTGCAGGCCCGCGGCACCACGCCCAGTGCCCGCAGCTACGGAGCCCGCCTGGTGCCCAGCCGCCTGGAGCTGCTGGCCGCCCTGCGCGCCCTGGCCGAGGCCAAAAAGCTGGCCCTGCCCCCGGCCCTGGGCGAAGACGAGCAAGCCGCTTACCACGAGGCCAGCGGCAACGTGGGCCTGCCGCTCGATAAGCAAGCCGTGGCCCTGCTGGCCAAAGCCCAGAAGCAGGACGAAAACGCTTTCGACGACATGAAAGACGACGCCTACGACGGCGACATCCGCGGCTTCGCGGCCAAGTACCTGCCCGCGGTGCAGGAGCAGCGGGCGGCCACCAAGGAGCTGGCCAAGGCCCTCGACGACTTGCCGTAGGGCTGCTGCCCTTTTTTCAGCCAAGCCTGTTGTGGGAACTGGGCCAGCAAGCAAGCGGCCGCCCGCGCCGTGCCCCCGGAACCAGGCAGTTTGCCGATGGGATGGTGGCCGACCACGCCAAAGCCAGCGCTAAGCTACTGGCCCTGGCCGGCAAAAACGCGCCCCTGCTGCAACTGCACCCCGACACGGTGACCAAAATGCCGCCGGCCGTGGATGCCCGCAGATAACCCGCGCCGCCTTCGGCGGCGGCCGGACCGGCCTGCTTCCTCGAAACAGGTCAGTTTTTATTGATAATCAACCGTTCAGCTTTTCTGAGGCGGGCCAAAAAATTGCCGGCGGCCCGCAACACCCTTACCCAGTTTGCCCGTACTACTGGTACCGCCGGGGGGGTTGGCCGTGAGCCAACTTGCCGGGGGTTACGCTTTTTTCTTCCATTTCCATCCCTTTCCGCTTTTTATGAACCGTTCCCTGCTCCCCCTGCTGGCCACCGGCCTCCTCACGCTGGCATCCTGCGGCGACAACAAATCGACCACCGCCGAAACCACTACCCCGGCTGGCAATACGTCGACCACTGCGGTGGCCGGTGCCGATTCGGCCGCTGCCAAACCGATGGGCGACAGCACCGCCACGGCGGGCGGCGGCATGGCCATGGGCGACCCCAACGGCCCCACCGCCCCGCACAAGGACGACAAGGAATTCCTGGTGTCGGCCGCGCACAGCGACCAGAACGAAATCCAGCAAAGCAAAATGGCCCTGGCCAAGGGCGTGACCGGCATGGCCAAGGAAATGGCCAACAAGATGATTGCCGACCACGCCAAGTCGACGGCGGACCTGAAGGTAATTGCCGCCAAAAAAGGCATTACCCTGCCCGCCGACATGGATGCCGAGCACAAGGCCATGAAGCCCGCCATGGAAAAACTCTCGGGCAAAGCCTTCGAGAATAAGTACCTGGCCCAGATGGAAGCCGACCACCAAAAGACGGCCAACACGATGATGGCCCACGAAAAAATGACCCAGGACGCCGACCTGAAGGCGTTTATCGCCAAGACCCTGCCCGTGGTGCAAACGCACCTGGCCATGGCCAAAAAGGGCGAGATGAAGATGTAGCTGCGGAGGTCGCGATTTGATGGGCTGAACCCGTTTTTTGTGGGTCCGTCATTCAACCGGTGGGGCCGCTCCAAATTTTGGGGCGGCCTTTTTTCGGGTGGCGGCTATCTTGCAAAGCCGGTCTTTGGGCCGGCCCCTGCTTTATGGACGGCAACGAAAAATCCCTGCACAGCCGCGAGGCGTTTCAACTGGAACGGCTGATACTGTTCACCGACGCGGTGTTCGCCATCGCCGTCACGCTGCTGGTCATCGAGCTTAAGATTCCGGAGCTGGAGCACCGCACCGAGCAGGAGGCGGTAAACGGGCTGTTGCGGCTCACCCCCAAGTTCATCGGGTTCCTCATCAGCTTTTTCATCATTGCCGTGTATTGGGTGGCGCACCACCGCATTTTTCGCTTCGTGCGCCACCTCGACAACGGCCTGATTTGGCTGAACATGCTGTTTCTGCTGAGCATCGTGCTCATGCCCTTCACCACGGCCTATCAAAGCGAGTACGGAATGCTGGCCGTGCCCTGGGTGGCCTACAGCGTCAACATCATCGCCACGGGCCTGCTGCAGGCCCGCTTGCAAACCTACCTGCGCAACCCTGCCCACGCCGTGGTAGCCCCCCACGAACAGCAGCACCCCGACCTCGACCTGGTGCGCCCGCTGATGACCCCGCTGGTGTTCGGGGGCAGCTTGGTGCTGGCGTTCTTCGCGAACGCCTGGGTACTGCGGATGCTGCCGGGCATTATTTTCCCGCTGCTGGGGCTGTATTTCCGGCGGCGGCACCGGCGGCTGGCCGAAGCCTACCAGCGCCGCATGGCCGGCAAGCATCCGGTGGGCCGGCACTAAGCCGCCGCGTACTTGCTGCTTTTCAGCTCCTCGGCCAGGAAGCGGGCCGTGTGGCCCTTGCCCGACTTGGCCACCTGCTCGGGCGTACCTTGCGCGACTATCGCCCCGCCGCCCGCCCCGCCCTCGGGGCCGATGTCGATGACGTGGTCGGCTGGCGGCAAAAACCCGCTGGCACCCACCTGCACCCGGGCCGCCCGCTAGTCCCAAAAGCCGTGTTTGCGTTATGCGAAATTTGTTTATATTTGAGTCTTCCTCCACTCCCACTAACTTATTGCTTCTAAGTTAATCACTGCCTCCGGCGTTATCGCTGGCGTGCCTTTCCGCGCCGGAGTGAAGGCTCCTCCTCTTCCTTTCTTTTTTCATCACCTTTTACCCAGTTTCATGAAAAAAACCCTACCCCTAGCCCTGCTACTGCTGGGCCACGTCACCGCTTGGGCGCAAAGCTCAACGCAACCGGTGCAGTTCACCTGCCCGGAACCACCCCACCCCAGCCGTAAAGTCAACAAGGACTTGCCGCTGCCGGTGGCCACCCTCACACCAGCAACGGCGAACAGCGTCAACCCCGGACCGGGGCCAACCACAGCTTCATGCTCCGGTGTAATCAACGTGAACATCCATTTCATGCTGCGGCTAGATGGTACCGGTAACTTCAACGAAACCGACGATGGAACGCCTTACAAAGCGTGGAATGCTAACCAGCCCCACTGACCCAACTATTCCGGCTGATACAGCTAATAACGGGTATGCCCGGGCCCTAGTGCTTGTGGCCGAAATGAACAACCAAGCTGCTACCAATCCCCTAAACGGCAATCCGACCGGCACGACGAACCCACCCAAGGGTTTTTCCTACGCCCTGAATGGCGTATATTTTCACCGGGTGAGCGAGTCCGAGTTTCGCATTGTGAAAGCTACATATCAAGGCGTTTTTGATTCAACTCCTTTCGATAATTATGGGGTGAACAAGGCAACGGAGATGAATATGTTCATTACGGGTGACTACCAGGATGCTAACCGCAGCGCATTCGATATTGGCGGAGTTGCCTGTACCATCGGCTACAACCCTTCAACACCCAGTAGCTATTGGGTTAAGCTGTTCAATAGCCATCTGATGTATGAATGGCGGCAGGTACACAACGGCGACAATACGGCTTTTCCGGGCAGTATTGTCACCCAAGATTCTTATCGACCAACCGCCAACTCGTTTGGGCACGAAATAGGCCACGTTATTGGCTTAGAACACACTTTCAATGGAGCCAATGGCTGCACGGATGCGGCCGTCCAAAATGTGCATCAGGGCTGGAACAACCAGATGGACTACACCGGTGCCAGCGGCACGGCGCTCACCCCGTGCCAGTTGGGCGTTGTGAACACGAACCTGTACAACCCCGCCAACCCGGCCAACAGCTTTCGCAATTACCTCTCCACCTCGCTGTGCGGCGAGGTGCCGCCCCGTGCTTTCTTCGTGATGAACTCCTGCCTGATGCCGGGCAGCGTGCAGATGAACAGCCGGGGCACGTTCATGGCCGACCAAATGACGGTCAAGGTTTACGCCTACAACGCGGCCACCACCACCCAAGGCGCCTTGCTGGCGTCCTACACCCGCCCCGTGGCAAGGGGCGGGCGTTGGAACCTGGCAAACCTCTACGCTTTCGCCGGAGGGCAGTCCTACTACGTGACGCTTACCGCCAGCCGAAACAGCGGCCAGAGCCATACCCGCGGGCAAGTCATTCGAGTGTACAACGCACTTGAAGGGCCCTGTAGTCCGTCACAGCCCGTTGGCCAACCGTAGTTAGTGGTTCACTCATTTCCATCATCTGTATGAAAACGTCATTATCTCCCGTTTTTAAGTCGGTAGTAGCGGTTGGGCTGCTGCTTGCATTGCTGCTGCCTGCCCAAGCAGCCGCCCAATCCCGCAACCTCTATGATTGGGCCTGGGTGAGCCGCCTGGGCCCCACCGCCCTGCCTGGGCAAGGTCCCATAGTTCCACCTGCTATTGGCGGGCAACCCGAAAGCTTGGCGGCCGATGCGGCCGGCAATGTAATCATAGCCGGATTATATAACTCTGACATCATTTTCGACAACCCCAACGCCCCTTATCAGGTTGATTCTGGGGCGGCGGGTCCGCTACGCAACGGCTTCTTAGCCAAATATACCCCCGGCGGCGCGTTGGCTTGGAGCCTAGATTTGTCTTGCAACAGCGACATGGGCCTCTACGACGTTGCCGTGGATGGAATCGGCAACGTGTACGCGTTGGGCAGTTACGCGCAACAACTGCGCATTAATGGAAACATTGTGGCGTTGGCCACCACCTCTAACCCTTGTTTCTTGGCCAAATTCAGCCCCGCAGGTACGCTTCTGTAGCTGAACACCATCGAGCCCGATGCCCCGGCGGCCAGCCGCATCAACTTGCAGCGGATAGCGACTGACGCGGTGGGCAACTGCGTGGTGCAGGGCGAATTTGCTACTCGAATTGTCTTCAACGGGACAACGTATGATGGCGTGAGCAGCCGGTCCCACGCCTTTGTGGCACGCTACACTACGTCAGGGACCCTTGTCGGAGCATTTGCGGGCTACGCCACCACGGGCAGTGCCCAAGACCACGGGTTCACAGGCATTGGCCTGACTGCAACTGGCGAAGTGTACTTGAGCGGGTGGGTGGCCCCAGCCGCCACCTTGCAGTTTGGTGTCCTTCCGGCACTGGTTGGCCCGGCCACTGCCAATTCTGCCGGCTTCGTGGTGAAGTTGAATGCTGCCAACGCGGCTGCTTGGCTAATCAGCACTACTGGACCAGCCCGGCAAAACGCCGCCACTGCTTCCGGGCAAAGCATTGACGCCATCGCGGTAGGGCCACAAGACCGCTGCTATGCGGTGGGTGGACTCATTGGCAGTAGTTTATCGTTAGGCTCACAACCCCTGGCCACCGGCAACCCGACAGCTGCGGCCGGCCGAGACCTTTTCCTGGCCCGCATCGCACCCAGCGGTACGGTAGAATCGTTGGTTGGCGGCGGCGGCACCAGTAAGCTCTGGAGCTTTGCCGTTGGTCCTCAAGGCGAAGCCACTATCGGCACCGCTGGCGGGCTAGACTGGGGCAATGTACGCCTGCCAGGGGCAGCCTGGCCCACCTCAACTACGACCGGTCTTGTGCAACTCGACGCGGCTGGGTCGCCGCAGCGCGGTTGGCAATCGGGTATTAGCTTTTTCGCGCCCACGATGGCCGTCGATGGCCTGAACCGGCCGGTGCTAGCCGGCACCTACGGCGGCCCCAGTCCCTTCGTGTTTGGCACCCAACAACGGACCTCGCCCTACGCCTGGAACACGCTGATTGCCCGCACGGCCACCACCTTGCTGGCCACCCGGCAGGCCGCGCAGGTAGCGGGCCTGGAAGTATATCCCAACCCCGCCCGCAACGTGGTGGAAGTGCATACCGCCAAGCCGGGCCCTAACCGCATCCAGTTGCTCGATGCGCTGGGCCGGAGCGTGCGCGGGCAAACCCTCAGCGCCGGGCAGGTGCGAGTGGAGTTGGCCGGCCTGGCCGCCGGGTCTTACACATTGCTGGTGAAACAAGGCGAGGCCCGCAGCTTCCGGCACATAGTGGTGGAACCGTAGCCCGGCGCCAGCCGGTGCCCGCAGGATGAGCTAATTTCAAATGAAAAAGCCCGTCGCCATTGCGGGCGACGGGCTTTTTTGCGTTTCAAGATACTAGCCAAAGCAGGTACTACCCCGCCGCGTACTTGCTGATTTTCAGCTCCTCGGCCAGGAAGCGGGCCGTGTGGCCCTTGCCCGACTTGGCCACCTGCTCGGGCGTGCCTTGCGCGACTATCGCGCCGCCGCCCGCCCCGCCCTCGGGGCCGATGTCGATGACGTGGTCGGCCACCTTGATAAGGTCGAGGTTGTGCTCGATGATGAGAACGGTGTTGCCCTTGTCGGCCAGCTTCTGGAGCACGTCGGCGAGGTGGTTAATATCTTCAAAGTGAAGGCCGGTGGTGGGCTCGTCGAGGATGTAAAAGGTCTTGCCGGTGTCTTTTTTGCTGAGCTCCGTGGCCAGCTTCACGCGTTGCGCCTCGCCACCCGAGAGCGTAGTGGCCTGCTGGCCCAGCGTGAGGTAGCCGAGGCCCACCTCGTTCAGGGTTTTGATTTTGCGCAGGATGCGGGGCTGGTACTCGAAGAACTCCACGGCCTTCTCCACGGTCATGTCGAGGATGTCGGTGATGGACTTGCCTTTGAAGCGCACTTCCAGCGTTTCGCGGTTGTAGCGGCGGCCTTTGCAGGTTTCGCAGGGCACGTGCACGTCGGGCAGAAAGTTCATTTCAATGGTGCGGATGCCGGCGCCCTCGCAGGTTTCGCAGCGCCCGCCCTTCACGTTGAAGGAGAAGCGGCCGGGGCCGTAGCCGCGGATTTTGGCTTCCGCCATCTCGCCAAACAGCTGGCGGATTTCGGTGAACACGCCGGTGTACGTGGCCGGGTTCGAGCGCGGCGTGCGCCCGATGGGCGACTGGTCCACTTCAATCACCTTATCCACCAAATCCAGCCCTTCGATGGCGCTGTAGGATAGCGGCTCCTTCTTCGAATTGAAGAAATACTGGTTGAGAATGGGGTACAGCGTGTCGTGGATGAGCGTGCTTTTGCCCGAGCCCGACACGCCCGTCACGGCCACCAGCTTGCCCAGCGGCACCTTCAAGGTCACGTTTTTGAGGTTGTTGCCTTTAGCCCCTTTCAGCACCAGCTCGGCACCTTCGCCCTTGCGCTTTTTCTTGCGCATTTCGATGTGCTTCTGCCCGCTGAGGTACTGCGAGGTGAGCGAGCCGGAGCTGAGAATTTCCTGCGGCGTGCCCGAGGCCACGACGTGGCCGCCGTGGATGCCCGCGCCGGGCCCAATGTCGAGCACGTGGTCGGCGTGCAGAATCATGTCCTTGTCGTGCTCCACCACGATGACGGAATTGCCAATGTCGCGCAGGTGCTGCAGGGCCTTAATGAGCCGCTCGTTGTCGCGCTGGTGCAGGCCGATGCTGGGCTCGTCCATGATGTAGAGCACGCCCACGAGCTGGGTGCCAATCTGGGTGGCGAGGCGGATGCGCTGGCTTTCGCCGCCGCT
>Ga0123336_10002345_pt1 | contig 16457 bp, 15 predicted proteins | sample SSSSmetaG_FD_96466 | JGI IMG/M metagenome (GOLD analysis project Ga0123336, IMG submission 96466) | Glacier valley bacterial and archeal communities from Borup Fiord, Nunavut, Canada, to study Microbial Dark Matter (Phase II) - ​SSSS metaG | ecosystem: Environmental > Aquatic > Freshwater > Ice... | reverse complement strand
GCTGCTCCGCCGCGTGGTGACCCCCGAGGGCTCCTCCTCCGGGTTCTCGCCCGCCGATGCGCGCGGCATCCTCGAGATCGCGTGCCTCGCGGTCGCTTCGGACGGCAAGCTCGCCGCCGAGGAGCTGGCGGCGCTGCGCGTGATCAGCGCGGAGCTGCGGGCCGCGTCTCCGGCCGAGGTCGGGCCGCTCATCGATGCCGCGCTGAACCTCCCCACCCGCGAGGATCGCCTGGAGCGGCTGCGCGCCGTCGCCGATGCGCTCACCAGCGACGCCGCGCGCCAGTGCGCCTACAAGGTCTCGGTCGTGACCGCGCTGTCCGATCTCGCCTCCGCCGACGAGGAGTTCGAGTTCGACCTCGACGTGCAGGACGCGCTGAAGCTCTCGCCGGACGTGGCCGACCGCCTGACCGCCGACGTCCACGAAGCGCTCGTCGTGGCCGAGGGCTGAGCGACCGACCCGATGCGCACGCGCAAGACCCTCAACGCGCTCGATCGCTCGTTCCTCGCCTCGGAGCGACGGGACGTGATGATGCACGTCGGCACGCTTCTCCAGTTCTCGCCCCCCGAGGGAGGGGCGGGGGACTTCGGGAAGAAGCTGCGCGAGGAGCTCTCGCGGGACGCGCCGGTCGAGTCGCCGTGGAACCTGCGCCTGCTCCACCCCGATCTGCTCGCCAGCCCGCTCCAGGCGTGGATCGAGGACGACCACTTCGATCTCGAGTACCACGTGCGCCGCTCCGCGCTCGCCTCGCCCGGGGATCAGCGCGAGCTCGGCATGCTGGTCTCGCGCCTCCACGGGACGCCGCTCGATTTCCACCGACCGCCGTGGGAGGCGCACTTCATCGAAGGCCTCGAGAACGGTCGCTTCGCTATCTACTTCAAAGTGCACCACGCGCTCATCGACGGCTACACGGGCATGCGCATGCTCGTGCGGAGCCTCTCCACTTCGGCGAGCGAGCTCGACACGCCGATGTTCTGGAGCCAGCCCGCGGTCGAGTCACCGCGCCGCCTCCACCAGGACGAGGCCACCTTCGATGTCCTGCTCCGCGCGGTCCGGGAGCAGCTGGGCGCAACGAAGGACGTTGGCCGCGCGATCGTCAACATCGTCAAGGCCGTGCGCCAGCACGACAAGCAGCTGATCGCGCCGCTCCAGGCGCCGAAATCGGTGCTGAACCAGAAGATCATGCGCAGCCGGCGGTTTGCCACGCAGCAGGTCTCGATCGCGAGCGCAAAGCGCATCGCGACGGCGGCAGGCGGCACCGTCAACGACGTGGTGCTCGCGATCTGCGGCGCCTCGCTGCGCCGGTTCCTCGAGGAGCAGGACGCCCTCCCCGACAAATCACTGATCGCGATGGTGCCGGTGAACATCCGTCCCAAGGACGACCCGGGCGGCAGCGGCAATGCGGTGGGCGCCATCCTCGCGACGCTCGGTACCGACATCCGCGAGCCGAAGAAGCGACTCGAGACCATCGTCGCGACCACGCGCCGCGCGAAGGAGCAGCTCCAGGGGATGTCGAAGAACGCCATTCTCCAGTACAGCGCGATCGCGATGACGCCGATGATGCTCTCGTTCATCCCCGGCGCGGCGGGGCGCATCCGCCCGGCCTTCAACGTCGTGGTCTCGAACGTGCCGGGCCCGGAGACGCCGCTCTACTTCCGCGGCTGGAAGCTCGACGAGATGTATCCGCTCTCGATCCCGTTCCACGGCTACGGCCTGAACATCACGGTACAGAGCTACGCGGGCTCGCTGGGCTTCGGCTTCATCGGCTGCCGCGACACGCTCCCTCACCTCCAGCGCCTCGCGGTGTACAGCCGCGACGTCCTGGAGGAGCTGGAGTGGGCGTATCCCAAGGGTCAGTAGAAGCCCTCGCGGCGCGCGTAGCGTCCCGCGCGCTCCTCGTCGTACTTCTCCGCGTCGAAGGTCTCGCCCTTCATCGCCTTGTGAACCGCCGCGTGAGCTCGTTGAGCCGGTCCGCGACCTTCTCGCGCGTGAGCTGGAGCGGCTCGCCGATCCGCTCACGCAGCGCCGCCTCGTCGTCGATGGTCGCCTCCGTGAGCCGATGGCCGGCCATCAGCGCGCCTTCGCCTTGGCGAGCCCGCGCTTGCGGAGGAGGGCGCTGGGGTCGGGATCCTTGCCGCGGAAGGCGCGGTAGCCGTTCGCGGGATCCACGGTGTCGCCGACGGAGAACACGTTCTTGCGCAGGCGCTCGGCGACCGCGGCGTCGTACGGGCCTTTCCCCTCGGTGAACGCGTTGAAGGCGTCGGCGGTGAGCGAGTCGGCCCAGAGGTAGCTGTAGTAGCCAGCGGAGTAGCTGGCGCCGGCGAAGACGTGACTGAACTGCGGCGTGCGGTGGCGCATCACGATCTCGGCGGGCATGCCGAGGGTCTTCAGCGTGTCACGTTCGAACGCGTCGGGGTCGATGGCCTGGCCGCCGGCGAGGTGGAGCTTCATGTCGACCATCGCCGCGCTCAGGTACTCGACGGTGGAAAACCCCTGGTTGAAGTTCTTCGCCTTCTCGATCTTCGCGACGAGCGCGGCCGGGATGGGCACGTTCGTCTGGTAGTGCAGCGCGAACTTGTTAAGCACCTCGGGCGTGGGCAGCCAGTGCTCGAGGAGCTGCGAGGGGAACTCGACGTAGTCGCGCGCCACGTGGGTGCCCGCGAGCGAGGGATACGTCACGTCGGAGCTGAGGCCGTGCAGCGCGTGGCCGAACTCGTGGAAGAGCGTCGTCGCGTCGGTCCAGCTGATGAGGACCGGCGCGCCGTCCTTGCCCTTCACGAAGTTCGCGTTGTTGCTGACGATGGTGGTGACGTTGTCGCGGAAGCGCTCCTGCCGCCGGTACGCCTCCATCCACGCGCCGGAGCGCTTGCCGGGCCGCGCGTAGGGATCGAAGTACCAGAGCCCGACGTGCTTGCCGGTCACCTTGTTCTTCACCTCCCAGACGCGTACGTCGGGCTGGTAGACCTCGACGTCGGTCACGGGGGAGAACGTGAAGCCGAACAGCTCGCCGGCCACCCAGAACATGCCCTCCCGCAGCTTCTCGAGCTGGAGGTATGGCTTCACCTGGTCCTCCTCCAGATCGTACTTCGCCTTGCGGACCTTCTCGGCGTAGAAGCGGTAGTCCCAGGGTGCGATCTTGCGCTTGAGGCCGGCCTTCGTGGCGATGGCCTGCATGTCGGCGACCTCCTCGTGCACGCGCGCGACGGCAGGCGTCCAGACCTCCTCCATCAGCGCCATGGCCTTCTCGGGGGTCTTCGCCATCGCGTCCTCGACGCGCCAGTGCGCGTGCGTCGCGTAGCCGAGGAGCTTTGCCCGCTCCGCGCGGAGCTTGAGGATCTCCGAGATGAGCTTGTTGTTGTCGTGGCTGTCGGCGTTGTCGCCGCGGTTCACGAAGCTCGTCCAGACCTTCTCGCGCAGGTCGTCACGGGTGGAGTAGGTGAGGAACGGCTCGATCGAGGAGCGCGTGTTCGTGATTGCCCACTGGCCCTTCTTGCCGCGCGACTCCGCGGCCGCAGCCGCGCCCGCCTTGACCGAGTCGGGGAGGCCGGCGACGTCCGCGTCCTTCTCGAGGAAGAGGACGTACCCCTCCTCGTCGGCGAGGACGTTCTGGCTGAACTGCGTGTAGAGCGTGGCGAGGCGCTGATTGAGCTCGCCCATGCGCGTCTTCGAGGGCCCGTCGAGCTTCGCGCCCGCGCGCACCAGGCGCGTGTAGCGACGCCACACCAGGCGCTGCTGCTCCGGCGTGAGCTTCGCCTTCTCCGGCGCGTTGTAGACCGACGACACGCGCGCGAAGATCTTCTCGTTCTGCGTGATCTCGTCGGCGAAGGCGGCGAGCTTCGGCGCCATCTCCCGCTCCACCGCCTGGAAGGCCGGGGCATTCATGGTCGAGGACCACACGTCGTAGAGCGTCTCCACCTCGTCGTAGGTGCGCCCTGCATCCTCGAGCGCGGCGATGGTGTTCTCGAACGTGGGCGGGCTCGGATCGGCCGCGATGGCGGCGAGCTCGCGCCGCTGGCGGTCCATGGCGATGGAGAACGCCGGCGCGAAGTACTCGACCTTCACCTTGGCGAACGGCGGGACGCCGCCATGGGGCCCCGACCATTTCGTGGTGAGCGGATTGTCCGTGGCCATCGCTCCTCCTCCTCCTGCGCCGACGACGGGCGGCGGCGGCGGCTCGAGGTGCTTCACGGACGCCGCTGGCTCGGGCGGCGAACCGCAGGCGAGAGGCGCGAGGAGGACGATCAGGGAGACGCAGCCGAGGAATGCCGTACGCATCGTGGCCGCAACCTAGGTGTGACGCGCGAGCGGAGCAAGCGTCACGGGAGGACTCCGAGGTCGTTGCCAGGGAAGGTTCTGCCGCGGCTGGCGTAGCGTTCAGGGATGCTCGAGGCGGGATACCTGAGGCTGCGCGGTCGGGGGGTGGCGCTGCGGCTCCACTGGTCGATCCCGGTGGTGGGCCTCGTGCTCACGCGCTTCCAGCTCTCGGTGGGGGCGTGGCTCGGCTTCCTCTTCCTGCTGGGGGTCCACGTCGCGGGGCATGTCGCGATGGCGGCGCTATGCGGAGCGCGCGTCGCACGGGTGGACGTGCACGGGCTGGGCGGGCATTGCGGGACGGTGGGACTTGTCCGCCGCAAGCGCATGCTCGTCGCGGCCGGCGGGATCCTCGCGCAGCTCGCGCTCGCGCTCCTGGTGGTCTTCGCGCTCCAGGCCTACGCCGACACCGCACTCGAGTCCGACCTCCTCTCCATGCTCGTCGGTCCGAACCTCGCGCTCGCGGCGCTCAACGTGCTGCCCATCTCGCCGCTCGACGGCGCGAGCTTCTGGTCGACCCCGCGGACCGTGGCCGACATGGACGACGAGCCAGAGTCGTTCGACCATCCCGGCCCGCAACGCGCCAACCCGAACCCGCCCCGCCGCGACTGGTTCGCGCGTGCCAGATCGAAGGCGGCCCGCGCGCGCGCTGCCGAGGACATCGATCACCTCGCCGCCGAGGACGCGGCCGAGCCGGAGCTCTCGCCCGAGGCTGCCGACAGGGTCGATCGCTTGTTCGAGAAGATGCGTGACGATCTGAAGAAGTGAAGACCGCCGCCGTATCCCCATGCCGTCTTCATGCCCGCAGGCTACCTGCCAGAGGCGGCGACGCGTGAGCCGCGCGCGCAGTCCGTGCTTCGGACGCAGATGCCTACGGCGTCGCGATCACGGGCGAGATCAGCAGCAGCGACGATCTGGTACGCGTAGTCGTCTGCGTCGAGTCGACGAAAGAGGCCCCCGATCGTCGAGCGCGACAGGGACATCCGACGGGCGAGCGAGGTCATGTCGAGAGGTGACCGCGCGGTGATGATCTCGCGGAGCACGTCGAGACGAACCATCGTAAGTTGAACGGAGCCAGCTCCGCGCTGAACATCTCGACGAACCGCGCGAGCCGCCCACCGCAGGTAGACGAGGTCGTCCGAGTGTCGAGCGACCTCCTTGCACGGCTGCGCGCGATTGCGGTTCAGCCATTTGTTCCTCGCTCCGCCGACGGGCCCCTCGGGGGTCGCCGCGATGCTACGGCCACCGCAGCAGCTTCTTGTTCGCCGCGGCGAGAGGCTTGCAGGTGCTGCGCGGCGCGCGGCCGTTGGCTGTCGCGCGGCGTCGGCCGCGGGGAGGGGCAGAAGGGCGGCGGGTAGGGGGTCCTACCTGGTGGGTGGAAGCGGCTGCGAGCAGGAGGGCGACGGCGAGGGTTTCGGCGTGTCACAATGGCCTCGGAGAAGGAGTCGTCATGAGCAACTTGAAGAATGCGGGGCCTGCAGCCGCCTCGAGCGCGACAAAAGAGAAGCAGACGCTCGTGGAGGAGGGGACGCGCTTCAAGGGATCGCTCACGTCGACGTGCTCCATCCTCGTGCAAGGCGCGATCGAAGGCGACGTCGAGGGACCTGCCGTCACCGTCAGCTCGACGGGCGCCGTCTCGGGAAAGATCGCCACCGGCGCGCTCAAGAGCGAAGGGCGCATCGCAGGCGAGTTCGACGTGGAGAGCGCGCAGGTCGCCGGCACCGTCGAGAGCAACACCGTGATCCGCGCCACGTCGCTCGATCTGAAGCTCACCGTCCCGAACGGGAAGGTCCAGCTGACGTTCGGCCCCGCCGGACGTGACGGACGAAGCCGCTCCTAGCGAGCTGACGCCGCTGACGCCGGCGCCGGCGCCGGCGCCGGCAAGCGTGCGAAACGTGAAGATCGCGGCGGTGGCCGCGGTCGTCTGCGGGCTCGTCGTCGCGCAGCGGCTCGGCGTCTTCGAGCAGGTCAGGGATCCCGCCCGGCTCACGCAGACGCTGCTCCAGCTCGGGGCGTGGGGCTACGTGGCTTTCATCGTCGCCTACGCCTGCCTCCAGCCGTTCGGGGTGCCGGGGACCGTCTTCGTTATGGCCGCGTCGCTCGTCTGGCCGTGGCCCGTGGCCTTCGCGCTGTCGATGGTCGGCACGATGGCGGCGAGCTGCGTCGGGTTCTCGTTCGCGCGGTTCGTCGCCCGTGATTGGGTGAGCGGGATCATCCCCGCGCGCTTCCGCAAGTACGACGACGCGCTCGATCGGCGCGCGTTCACCACCGTCTTCACCTTGCGGTTGATCTTCTGGATGCCGCCGCTCCTGCACGCGTTCTTCGGCGTGTCGAAGGTCCGCTTCTGGACGCACTTCTGGGGCTCGCTCCTCGGCTACATCCTGCCCCTGCTGCTCCTCAGCTATTTCGGGCAGAAGCTCTTCGATGCGCTACGCCACGCGCCTTCCGGGGTGTGGGTCGGGCTGGGCATCGGCGTCGTGGTGATCGCGCTCGGAGTCTGGCGGTTCCGCAGGCATGGTGCCGCGCCCTGACCCCGGGGACTCCCTTCCCTTCTCTCCACGACCTCGTCGCTTCGGCGGTGGGCGAGGGCGGTGGGCGAGGGCTCGGGCTGCATCCAGCTCGTCGACGAGGTCCTCGCCGAATGGCGCCACCAAGTTGGGTGCGGAGGGCCGTGGCCGCTACCCTGCGGAAGTGCGTCCGCCAGCCATCTTCGGTGCCCTGCTCGCGACCGCGCTCGGCTGCGATCGTGGGCCGGATCTCGATTTCAGACCCGCGGAGGCGGCGCGCGTCGAGACGACCTCCGCGGCCAGCGCCATCGCCGAGATCAGCACCACGCCCGCCGATCTGCCCGATCTGCCCGGTCTGCCCGACCTGCCGCTCGCGCCGGCCACCCGCTACGCACGGCTCGCGCCCGAGGCGTGCGACGCCGAGCTCGTGGCCCGCGCCATCCCGCACGAGCGCCTCGGTCCGACCCGCGGCGTCGCCGCCCCCGCGCGCCTCACCGGCCCGATCTCGGGCGTGACGTTTCGCACGCTGCTTCCCGAGAAGATCCGCGCGCGGTCGCCCTACGAGATCTTCGATTGCCGGCTCCTCCTCGCGCTCGATGACTTCGCGAAGCAGCTCGCGGCGGCGCACGTCGTCGAGGTCTTCCACTACTCGGCCTACCGGCCGCCGCCCGCGGGCTGGGCGGAAGGACCGTTCGGGCTGCGCCACGACGGCGGGCTGGCGATCGACGTCGCATACTTCCGCAACGCGGACGGAAGCGCGCTCAACGTGGAGCGCGACTTTGCTCCTCGCGCCGCCGAGCGGCCATGCGCGCCCGGGCCCATCCCGAAGAACGCCACGAGCGAGTCGCTGGCGCTGCGAAGGCTCGTCTGCGATGCCGCGGACAAGCAGCTGTTTCACCTCGCGCTCACGCCGGATTACGATCGCACCCACCGTGATCACTTGCACCTCGAAGTGACGCCCGGCGCGAGCAGCTTCGTCGTTCGCTAGCGCCGAAGCGCGCTACACTGGACCCGGCCGCGACGATGAATCCGCCTTCTAGCAAGCCCCCCGGTTCGGCCGGCGAGACGCAGACCATCGATCTCCAGGACGTCGAGCTCCTGCTCGCCGGAGCGAAGAGCGAGCGCTCGGAGCGCTCACTACCGCCGCCTCTCCCACCCGAGGTCAGGGCCTCGCACGTTTCCGCCGAACCGCCCGCACCCGAGGCGCCGGCGGGTCGATCGACGGCATTTTATCTGGTCGCGCTCCTCGTGTTCCTCGTGGTCGGTGTGGGAGGTGGTCTGCTCGTGGCGGTGAAGCTTCGCCAGCCCGTCGCCGCGCCGGTGGTGACCGTGCCGAGCGGCGGTCCGCAGGCCGCGGTGATCACGATCCCCACGGTCGAGGTGGCGGACGACGTCGACGGCGGCAAATAGCGTCATCCATTTGGTGCCCAGAACGGGGGGGCGCGCGATTGGCAATCATGCTCTCCTGGGCAGATGAGGTTACGGGGGATTTGCGCGGTCGTCGCGGGCGGCTCGTTGGCACTCGTCGTCGGCTGTAGCTCCGACGACGGCGCGGGCGACGGCAGCAGCGGCGGCGGTACCTCGGACGACGCCGCCACCACGTTCGGCGCCGATGCGTCGACCGGCACCTCGGGCACGAACGGCAGCTCCGGCACGAACGGCATCTCCGGCACGAGCGGCAGCTCCGGCACGAGCGGCAGCTCCGGCACGAGCGGGGCCTCCTCGTCGGGCTGCGGGGGATCGGCCGCCGAGCCCGCCGCAGCCGCCACCGTGTCCGCCTACATGGACAAGCTGCCGTTCAACAACCCCACCGGCGCGAAGCGCACCGCGATCATCGACGCCATTCTCAAGAGCTGCGAGGTCTTCGGCGCCACGGCCGCGAAGGACCCAGGCTGGGATCGCAAGTACTGCTGGGCGCACCTCACTGCGGCCATCAACAAGGAGTCGGGCTACAACCCGGACTCGACCGTCTCCGACGGCTACGGCATGCGGAACACCGCCGCCGGCAAGGCCAACGATCCCACGGTGGGCCTCCTGCAGGTCCGCTTCAGCTCCACGGTCCGCGACTTCGTGGGGCTCGGTAACACCGCGAGCCTGTCGTGTGTAGGGTGCACGTTTCCCGCGGCCCTCGCGGCGCACAAGAGCGAGAGCGGCGACTCCGCGTTCTGGGCGGTCAGCGGTCCGCAGCAGAACCTCGCGAAGATGAAGGACATCGCCTGCAACGTCGGGCTGGGCGCCTGGTACTACTATTACAACGCCTCCTCGAACGGAAAGGCCAGCGCGCCCACATACCTCCAGGCGTACTGCGGAGGAGGCGGCACTGCAGGCAACCTCACCACCGGGCTGCTCTCGCACCTCCAGGGCCCCGAGTCGGGCAAGGGCGTGATCGCGAACGTCGCGCAACTCAACGGGCTGCAGTCCACGAACAGCGGCGCGTACCAGTACGTCACGCAGATCAAGGCGCAGTTCGATGCCATGGTCGGGCCGATCGGCGGCAACCACCCGTTCTTTCTCACGCAGCTCCCGAACAAGGGCCAGTACTGCCAGTAGCCGCGGGCGGCCGTAGCGTCGCGGTCAGTGATCGCGCGGCGCAGACGCGCGCTCGAGGCACTTCGCCAGGCGCTCCTCGAGCGGGTCGCGGTAGTCGACCGCCGCCGGCGCGTTGCTCCCCACGAGCGGCCGGAGCCGTCGTTCGTCCTCCGCCCACTCGCGACACCCGGCCACGGTCGGATCGGGATAGGCGCCGGGGAACGCGCCCCACAGGCGCAGTCGCAGGTTCGCGCGCATCAGCGCGAGGGGCGGGGACAGGTCGGGCCCTTCGCAGTAGTTCGTCACGATCGACTCGACGGTCTGGTCGATGAGCGCGCCGCTCCCGTCGAGGACGTAGGGCCCCACCCAGGCTCGATACAGCGTTGCGCCCTCGCTGCACCGCCCCGCGGCCATGAGGCACATCGCGCGCTGGCCCGCGTTGCCGGACGCCGGGTCGGTGGAGACGAGGATGGTGGCCGCGGGAGCGAAGTCCCGATCGTAGCGATCGAGGTCGCGTGTGCACGCGGCGCCGTCGCGGGTCGCGTGGAGCTGCGCGATCTGGTGCAGCAGCGTCGACTGCTGCTGCGCGCGCTTCGTGGCCTCCTGCGCGGTCAGCGGCGGGGGCAGCGGCGGCGGCTGCGCGCGGCCGCCGCGCCAGATCTCGACGCCGCCGAGGACGCCCACCACGCCGAGGACGCCGCCGATCAGCGCAAGGCGCCGGCCCCGCGGGCGCGTTCGCTCCGCAGGGTCCGTGAGAGCGCGGCGGCTCGCGAGGGCGCCCGTCGTCGACGCGGGGAGCATCGGCAGCGCGAGAAGCTCGACGACGGGCGCTCGCTCGCTCGGGGCTGCGCCCTCACCAGCGTCGACGATGCTCGCGAGGATTGCGCGGACCTCCACGAGCGCAGGACGCAGCGCGCGCTCCCGCGCGAGCATGCGCCCCACGAGCGACGTGAGCCGCCGCGGCAGCCCCTCGCGCGCGTGCTCGAGCGGCTCGAGGGTGCCGGTGGTGATGCGCTTGATGATGGGCCCGAAGCCTTCGCCGTCGGTCGGGCGCTTCCCGGCGAGGCACTCGTAGAGCAGGATCCCCAGCGACCAGACGTCGGCGGCGCCGTCGATGTCGTCGTCACCGAAGATCTGCTCCGGTGCCATGTAGATCGGCGTGCCGAGCAGCGCCCCCGTCGACGTCAGTGACTCGGCGGCGTCGGCGCCGCCCTTCGGGAGCTGCTTCGCGATGCCGAAGTCGAGCACGCGCACGCGCTCGTCCTTTCCGAGGAACACGTTCTCGGGCTTGAGGTCGCGATGCACGATGTGGCTCGCGTGCGCCGCGAGCACCGCGTCGACCACGGGCACCAGGATGCGCGCGCACTCGAGCGGCGTGAGCACGTGGCGACGGCGGAGCAGGTCGCGGAGCGACTCGCCCTCGAGCAGCTCCATCACGAGGAACGGCACGCCCGCGTCGGTCTCGAGGACCGCCTCGATCTTCGCGACGTTCGCGTGCGAGATGGCCATCGCCGCGCGCGCCTCGCGGAGGACACGCGCCTGGTTGCGGACGTCGGTCTCGCGGCCCTCGCGCAGGAACTTCAGCGCGACGCGGCGGCCGGTCGCGATCTCGCGCGCCGCCCAGACCACGCCCATGCCGCCCTCACCGACGACGCGCTCGAGCCGATACCGGGCGCCGACGACGGCCCCGACCTCCAGGTTCTCTCCGCGGATCTCGAGCATCGCTCACGCCTCCCGCGCCGCTAGCGATAGCATGCGGCCCGCGGTAGACGAGGTTCGATGTCCGCGCAGCGCAGGGCGATCGCTCACGTGGAGGCGCGGGCCGAGCGGTCGCGCGGCGACGTGCGCGCGCGTCACGGCGGAGCGCGGATCGATGCGCTCGCGCAGCGCGTGCGGGAGCGGGGACGGGTCACCCTCAGCTTCCATCCCGACCGCCTCCTCGGCGACGGGCGCACGGTGGTGGACGATCTCCTCGCGCGCGGCCGCTACCGCAGCCAGTTCGAGACCGGGATCAGCAACGGCAGCCGCACCGCCTACGCGGGGGGCGACCGGGATCGCTGGGAGCACGCGCTCTTCGGCGCTGCCGACCAGGCGACCGACACGCTGCCCGCGGCACGACCGAAGTACGGCGCGCTCGACCTCTTCGGGCACCTCGACGGCGGCAGCCCGCGCTTCGGATCGTGCTACTTCGTCCTCCGCCCCGAGCTCCGCGCGCAGTGCACGTTCACCTGGGGCGACAGCCACGAGGGCCCCGCGCACATCGGTAGCCTGGCCGTGCTCGAGCCCGTGCTCGGCGCGCTGCTCGAGAGCGTCGTGACGAAGGGCGAGGCGCTCGGTCTGGCGCTGGACCCGCCCGGGCTCTTCGCGGCGCTCTCGCCGTCCCGCGCGCGCCCTGGCGTGGTGGCGCGCGCGCTCGACACGTACATCGAGGCGCAGGTGCATGCGGAGCTCGACCTCGCCTCCGCCTTCGTGGCGCTCGTCGTGGATCCCTCCTTCGCGGGCACCGCGACCGGCTTCGGGTGACGCTCGATCGGGTGATGCGAAACGCCGGCGTTTTCCCGTGGTAGGAGGGAGCCGTGGACGCTCATCTCATCCAGCTCGATCGCGATCACCCGGGGTTTCGCGACCTCGCGTACCGCACGCGTCGCGATGCCATCGCTCGCCTCGCGGACGCGCACGAGCGCGGCCAGCCGCTGCCGCGGGTCGACTACACGGCCGAGGAGGCGCAGGTGTGGGGCACCGCGCTCGAGACCCTCGCGGCGCTGCACACGCGCCTCGCATGCCGGAGCTACCTCGCGGCGTGGCCCGCGCTCGACTTCACGACCACGCGCATCCCGCAGCTCGCCGAGGTGAGCGAGCGGCTCCGCAAGGCCACGGGCTTCACCTACGCGCCGGTGGCCGGCCTCGTGACGCCGCGCGAGTTCATGGAGCGCCTCGCCGGACGCACCTTCCTCGCCACGCAGTACATGCGTCACCCCAGCACGCCGCTCTACACGCCGGAGCCGGACCTGATCCACGAGCTCGTGGGCCACGCGCCTTCGCTCTCCGACGAGCGCTACGCCCGCATCAACGAGCTCTTCGGCACCGCCACGCTCGCCGCCGACGAGGGCTCGGTGGAGCGCCTCATCCGCGCCTACTGGTACTGCATGGAGTTCGGCGTGGTGCGCGAGGGCGCGGCCCTCAAGGCGGTGGGCGCAGGTCTCCTCTCCTCGTTCGGGGAGCTCGGTCACTTCGAGGAGCGCGCGCAGCTCCTGCCGTTCGATCTCGAGGTCATCGGGCGGACGCCCTTCGACCCCACCCAGTACCAGTCGACGCTCTTCGTCGCGGCGTCGGAGGAAGAGCTGCTCTCGACGCTCACTTCGTGGCTCGGATCCCTGAGCTCCGGACCATCTGCTCGAGATCGTTGAAGCGCTGCGCCAGCGCGCGCACGAGCGCGCCTGTCCAGCCCGAGAGGCCGAGGCCCTCGTTCATGGTCGCCTGATCGAGGACCAGCACGGTGACGTTGTCGACCGCGACCACGGTCGCGGCCCGCGGCTCGAAGAGGATCAACGCCATCTCGCCGAAGGCGTCGCCCGCCTCCATGACCGAGAGCTGCTCCTCGACGCCGTCCACCGTGCGGTACGCGCGGCAGCGGCCGCTCACGATCATGTAGGCGGCGTCGCCCTTCTCGCCCTCGCGGATGATGGCCTCGCCGGGCGCGAACGTCTTGCGCGGCAGGTGCATGCCGCCGTGGAGGAACGCCCGCATTGCCTCCTGCATCTCGGTGACGGTCGCGTAGCGATCGGCAGGGTCGGGCTGGGTGGCGCGCTCGGCCACCGCGCGGATGCGGCGCGCGACGCCGTACGGCTCGCACGCGACGTCGATGGACACCACCTTGCCGGCGGCGGCGCGCTCGAGCGTGACGCGCTGGTCGCGCTCCTTGCCGTAGGGGCCTTCGCCGCAGAGGATCTCGAAGAGCAGCGCGCCGAGCCCGAACACGTCGCTGCGTGAGTCGACCTCGTTGGGGTTGCCGCGCGCCTGCTCGGGCGACATGAAGTCGGGCGTGCCCACCGGGCCCTTGGCGTTCATGAGCGCGCCTGCGCCCGAGGCCGGCTCGGAGCGCGTGAGCTTCGCGAGGCCCCAGTCCATCAGGTAGACCTGGCCGAAATCGCCGACCATGATGTTCGCCGGCTTGAGGTCGCGATGGATCACGCCGCGATGGTGGGCGTAGGCGAGCGCGTCGCAGACCTTGAGCAGGATCTCGATGCCGCCCTCGATGCGGTCGATGGTGCCGGGGGGCCGCTTGCCGAGCCAGTCGCTGAACGGCATGCCCTGCACGAGCTTCATCGTGAAGTAGGGGACGCCGCTGGCGTCGACCGCGAGCTCATGGACCGGCACGATGTTCGGGTGCTCCAGCTGCCCGGTCATCTGGGCCTCGGCGATGAAGCTGTCGCGGTAGAAGGCCTTGCTCGCGTAGTCCTTGTCGAGGCGCTTCAGCGCGACGTGCCGGAGGAGGTTGCAGTCCGCGGCCGGGTGCACGTGGCCCATGCCGCCGCGCGCGAGCTCCCGGTAGATGACGAGGTGAGCCGGCGTCGGGATCTTCTCGGCGGCGATGACCTGCGGCGGGAGGTCGGAGATCGCCGACACCGGGATGGTCTCGTGAACGCGGACGGGCTCGACCGGGGGCTGCTCGGAGGGGGTGCTCACCGCTCCAGCTTACTCCGAGCGGTCTACGGGAGTCGCTGCCTGATCACGTCGAGGGCGGCGACCCGGTAGCCCTCGGCGAGGGTCGGGAAGTTGAACGTCGCCTCGATGAACACGTCGACGTCGAAGCCGGCCAGCAGCGCCATTTGCCCGACGTGGACGAGCTCGGAGGCTCCCTCGCCGACCACCTGCACGCCGAGCAACCTCCGGCCGTCGGGCGAGGCCACCAGCTTGAGCAAGCCCTCGCCACAGGCGCTGACGTGAGCGCGGGCGATCTCGGAGTAGGGCGCGCGGCCCACGATGGCGCCGCCGTGCTGCGCGATGGCTTCGGCCTCGCTGAGGCCGACGCTCGCGATCTCCGGGATCGTGTAGGCGCAGAAGGGAATGGCCGCGGCCGCCGTGCGGTCCTTGGGCAGGCCGAGCGCGTGGCGTACGGCGCGCCGCCCCTGCTCCATCGCGGTCGAGGCGAGGGCGGGCGGTCCGACGATGTCGCCCACGGCGTAGATCGAGGGCACGTTGGTGAGGCCGTGCTCGTCGACCTCGACCAGGCCGCGCGCCGTCGTCCTCACGCCGATCTCCGCGAGGCCGATGCGGTCCACGTTTGCGATGCGCCCCATCGCGCACAGGATGGTGTCGGCCACCAGGGCTCGGCCGTCGTCGAGGAGGACCTCGCAGTGATCGACGCCGTCGTAGCGCGCGCTCGTCACGCGGGCATCGGGCAGGAAGCGCGAGCCAGCGGCGTTGAACGATTTCAGGAACGCGCCGGTGAGCTCCGCGTCGAGGAAGCCCATGGGCCGCGGCCCGCGGTCGAGCATGGTGACCTCGACCCCGAGCGAGGCGAAGATCGACGCGTACTCGCTCGCCACCACGCCCGCGCCGAGCACGATGAGCGAGCGGGGGAGGTAGGTCATGGAGAGGACCGAGTCGCTGTCGAGCACGCGATCGTGATCGACCGCCACGCCGTCCGGCGTGCGGGGCCGCGATCCCGTGGCGAGCACGATGTGCTGCGCGCGGAGGCGCTTGCGGGCGCCGCTCGGTGAGGTGATCTCGAGCTCGCGCGGCCCGGCGAAGCGCGCGTTGCCGTGCCAGATCGCGATGTCGTTCCGGCGCAGCTGCTCGCCGATGTAGCGCTGGTGTGCGCCGACCACCTCGTCGAGCCGGGTCATGAGGCTCGCCACCTCGAGATCCTCGCGGAGCTCGACGCGGATGACGCCTCCGGTCCGGCGCTCGACGCTGCGGAGCGCCTGGGCGGTCTCGCGGAGCGTCTTGCTCGGGATCGTGCCGTGACGCACGCAGGCGCCGCCGCTGCGGGCCTCGCGCTCGATCACCACCACGGATCTGCCGGCCTTCGCCGCGCAGATGGCGGCCTTCTGGCCGGCGGGACCGCTGCCGACGATCGCGAAGTCGACGTTGGCGACGTCGCTCACGAGAGCGCCCGCATGGTCTCGAGGACGATCTCGGAGCGGGCCAGCAGGTCCTCGAGCTCGGAGCCATAGAGGCTGAGCGTGGCGATCGAGGCGTGCGCCTGCACGGCCTCGAGCGCGGTGGTCTTGCCCTCGACGCTGGCCGCCGCGAGGGTGTCCGCGAGCTGCACCGTCGCGACCGTCGCCTCGAGCGACACGCCGCCGCCAGCCGCCGCGATGGCCTCGGGGGTGGCATGATGAAGGCGGATGGCCGCGACGACGCGCGCCGGAAGACCCCAGCGGAACGCGATGTCGGCGCCCACGCCGTCGTGCAGGCGGGCGAGGTGTAGGTCCACCTCTCCGGGCGCTGCGGGGGCCGAGGTCTTCTCGACCGCGGCCGCGAGCTGCCAGAGCGTGGGCATCGCGACGTCCTCGAGCAGGCCGCACAGGAACGCCTCCTCGACGTTCATGCGGCGCTGGCGAGCGATCTCCTGCGCCCAGAACGCGGTCGCGACGGCATGCGTCCGGAGGCGGTGCGCCTCGTCCTTGCGCGCTGCGCACGCGAAGACGCCCGCCTGACAGCTCACGAGCAGCGCGATCTGCCGGGTCTGGCTCGTGCCGAGCCGCGCGAGCGCCTGCGGCAGGCTCACGATCGCGGAGCGCGCGCCGAAGGCCGGGCTGTTCGCGAGACGGAGAAACTGCGCTGCGAGCGCCGGATCCCGGCGCACGATCTCGGCGAGGTGGCGCATGTCGCAATCTTCCTTCTCGCAGGCGTCGATGACCTTGCGGGCGGCCTCGGGGAAGACGGGCACATCGAGCTCCCCGGCGGCAACGGAACTGTCGAGGCTCACTCCGAATGCGACTTGCACGGGAGGGAGTTACGTCGCGGCCGTGGCCACGGTTAAGCGAGCACCTCTCGCCGGAGCACGCGCCCCTGCTCGCAGGCCTCGAGCTCGCCGACTCGCTCGCGTTCGACTTCCACACGTGGGGCCAGCTCCCCTACGACGCAGGCTTCCTACGGCGCGG
>Ga0123336_10002343_pt1 | contig 16493 bp, 10 predicted proteins | sample SSSSmetaG_FD_96466 | JGI IMG/M metagenome (GOLD analysis project Ga0123336, IMG submission 96466) | Glacier valley bacterial and archeal communities from Borup Fiord, Nunavut, Canada, to study Microbial Dark Matter (Phase II) - ​SSSS metaG | ecosystem: Environmental > Aquatic > Freshwater > Ice... | reverse complement strand
GAGGAGCACGACCGAGCTCGTGCGGTCGCGCCAGCCGATGCCGAGCAGAGCGAGCGCGAGGATGAAGTACAGCGCCACGTGAAACATCGGCGTGTCGTCGAACCAGTGCATCGCGTCGATCCACAGTTGTTGAACCCTGGAGTGACTCGCCTTGTGCGAGAGATGCGGTTCGTAGATCGGGTTCAGAAACTCGCTAAAGACCCCGCCCGCACCACCAGACCGGCAATCGAGGGTCGCGATGAACACCTCCCAGCGATGGTGCAGAAACGCGAGAGGATGCGCGAGTACGAGCTTCTTCCACGCGGCCGTGATGCCCGCGCGATCGGCGTCGGTCGAGATGTAGTCGAAGATCTGGCCGGGCTCCTGCGTGACGTTCAGGAACTGTTGCTCGGGCCGATACCACGTGCGAACGCGGATCTGAATCTTGTCGGTCTTGTGCCAAGGCACACCCGGTGTATCGCGCAGCAGCTGATCGTTATCGAGATGTGGCGAGTATCGGATGATGCCCGCGATATCGACCGGCGCCGATGCGGTCGGCCACGGATACGTGTGCTGTTGGACGAACAGCGCGTTCACTCGCTGGCTCGCAACGAACATCGCGACCCAGACAAGACACGCGAGCCCGACGCGCTTCCACCACCGCAGGCTCCCGCCGTAGCCGAACTGGAACACCAGGATCGGGAACGTTGCCGCTGCCGCGTTGTAGCGGACCGCTGTCGCCAAGAAGATCAGCACGTAGCCGGTGACCCGCCAGCCACGTCGTTGCGAGAACAGGCACGCGATCCCTGCGATCAGAAAGCCCGCCATCTGCGAGTCCTTCCAGATCACCGACAGCACCACGATGTTCTGCGGCACCACCAAGAGCAGGGCCGCGAGGAAGGCCGCCTTACGCGGCGAGATCGCGCGCCGTAAGACCACGAACGTTCCGAGCAGAAACAGCGAGCTCTGCAGGACGAGCATCAAGATCGGCCCCGCGACGAGGTCATCGAGATAGCGCCACATGACCGCCATCACTGGTGGATGCCACTCGTTGATCGACTCGATCCCGCGCGCCTGCGAGAGCTGCCACGACGAGTCGTAGCTCATGTAGCCCGGATACGCGTAGACCAGAAACCACAGCCAACCGGCGAGCAAGATCACGCGGTCGGACACGCACCGATCGATCGCACCCCACACGCGTCCACGCCGAGTCATCGCAATAGCTCCGTACCACGTGGCCCGCTCGTACGTCCACGGATGCGCACCTAGCGGTAGATTAGATTTTGTGATGCGGCAACCGACAACTCGTGCTGTTCGCCAAACCATTCGCCCGCGCTTATCACTACGCACCGCAGCTACCGCATAGGCCTCGTTGCCAGTCCACAAGCCGCGCTGCGGGTGCCGCCGGGTCGTAGAGCTTCGGCGTGAACTCCTCTCGGACCGCCCTTTCCTGCCAGCGCTCACCGCAAACGTGGAACACGATCGCCTCAAGCCGACCGCGAAAAATTATACGATTGAGTCGTCTTCGATCGGCGTCTTATTGGAGAGCCCTCGGTGTTACTCAAGTCTTCTCCCAGAGGACTCCGGATTGGGGCTCAGTCGATCAAAGTGGCTCAACTTTGGAATAGAACTCCGCGTTGCTAGATCTGAGTTAGGGATTCGTGCAAGCGTTCGACTTATGAAGAGCGTCGTTGCTTTCGCATTTTTGGCCAGTTGCACTGCTTCTGATCAGACAGGGCTGGTTGAACAACCGATCCTCGCTGGCGCGGATTCAGGGGCGGTTGCTGTGGCTGGCGACTTCGACGGCGATGGCTGCACGGACATTAGCGTGAAAGCCACCACTGGGATTTGGTACATCGATATGTGCTCCAACGGATTCGGTGGCGCATGGGACTACGCATATCCAGGTTACGGGGGCAGCGACTCAGTACCCGTGCCCGCGGACTACGACGGTGATGGACTTACCGATCTTGCCGTCAAGGATTCGACCGGATTCTGGGGAATCGACTACGCCTGGAACGGCTTCGGCAAATGGGACGTCATGTCATACGGGTACGGCAACGCCGCTGCGATAGCAGTGCCAGCCGACTATGATGGCGACGGAATGGCAGACATGTCGGTAAAGGACGCCTCCGGAATGTGGGGCATCGACTTTGCGAGCAACGGATTCGTGGGATGGAATGATGTCCAGTATGGATACGGGAGCGGAGACTGGGTCCCGGTTCCCGCGAAATATGATAGCGACGCAAAAGCCGACCGAGCGATCAAGACGAACGCAGGTGATTGGTACATCGATGACTCATCGAATGGTTTCGGCGGAAAGCTATGCACCCGCTGCCTCGCAGGAAATTGGGATCATCATTACACCGGATATGGCAACGCTAGCGCGGTACCTGAACCTGCCGATTATGATAATGATGGACACGCTGATCTCTCAGTCAACACGTTAGGCACTTGGTTTTTCGATTTTTGGGCTCCATCCTACAGCTTCGGCGCGTGGGATTGGCCTAATACGGGCTATCCACAGCACGGCAATTCAACTTCCAAGATGGTCCCAGGTGACTATGACCATGATGGCCACACCGATCTAGCCTGGAAAGATAATGTCACGGGATACTGGTATATCGATTATCAACGTAACGGCTGGGCTACGACTGCGCCGTACTATGATCAAGCTATTCCAACGGTCCGTCAAATGTACGACGCGAACATGCCGTATATTTTCTCAACTATAGTGTACGGACCAGATGGGTCTCCAGTCACTGTTGCTAATGGTCAATCCCAGCTCTCTATTGGCGTGCGTTACACGGCAGATGTCACGATACAACCAGGACATCCGTCTTCCGCCTACACAGCAGGCACGGAACTCAATCCCTCACTGCACGTTCCCGCTTCGCTCAACGTGTTAGACGGCGGTTTCTCGGCTCCGGGAGCTCTACCGACCGGCTCATGTACCGCCAACAGTACCTGCGCCAGCGGAGATTGCAACGCTACAACTCATCAGTGCAACTCACATCGCAGATATGCACTTACGTGCAGTGACTTTGGATCATTTCCGCTGGGTTTTGAAATGCGCGATATCGGTGCGCCCGTCGGGACAGGAAACGCATTCAATCCCGACTACGGAATCCAAATTAATTGCGCGTCATCAACAGGCGTTTACGGAAGAGTAACCCGACGAACTTATACAAATGGCATCTACACCCCTGGAACCCAAGCTCTTGCGGCGACCGTAACGGCAGTCGGATATCCGGCCGTATCGACCGATGCAAATGGCTACTGGCAGATTCCATCGGCTGTCGGCGGGCCTCTTTCAATAACTGTTGATGCCGGCCCAACGTTTTCGAAGACTAAGGTCAATAATGTAAGCGTTCCTACTGGCCATGGCGTCGAGATCGACACCCCAATGGAAGAGACTTTCGTGCTGCCGAGTAACGCTACCTATACTCAATACATCGACTATTCTCGTGGGAGAACGATTCTACACACCGTCGATATTGATACGCGATACGCCAGCATAAAAACTGACTTGCCGTCGAAGAACGCGTCTGGCGACTTCAACACGCTCCTACAGGTAGCAAGCGATCTTGGGGCGAACGCGAACGTCGTGGTCAATGGAAGCTATTTTGTCCCTGCTGGCGAAGCTGGATACTTTTACTCAATCACCGCAGCGCCCTCAACCTTTGGGTACGTTCAATCTTTCTATCCCGATGGAAGCCCAGGATTAGCGCCGCCGTCCGACACAGCCGCACAGTCGCCGAGCATTTCAGTCAGTCTGCCCCGATACGGCACGGGATTTCCGATACCGGTCACATTCGGCGGCCTGCCAGGGCCAGCGGTAGACAAGATCGCACTCGCACCCGCAGGCTCACCGGTGTTGACGCTTACCAGCTCGGTGTATGCACAGAAAATAGACGGGACTTACACCTTTGGGGCGGTTACCGATGGGCAGTACGTGGCGCGCGTTGTGGAAAATGGAACGCTGCTTGCGGAGAGTGCTTCGTTCACCGTCGGCCGGGCCAGCGCAGCGAGCGTTGCGAGTGACTCTACTTACTACACATACAAGCCGGTTGGCGTCAGCGTTCTAGTTTCATTCGTCGGACCAATTGGGGGCAGTATTGTCATCGTTGACCCTAACAGCCCAGGAACGGTCCTCGCAAGCACCACAGTCTCGAGCGCTAATCCGGTGGCGCTAACGGTGCCAGCCGCAGGCACGTTCGAAGTGCGAATCTTGATGGGCGGAACGTTCCTGGCAAATAGTTCGACGTTTCGCATTGCTGCACCGTTGGAAGCTGCGCTAACGGCACCCCTTCTTGCCATAAACGGTACCGCAACTAACCAGCACGTCTGGATAGCGCAAGGAACACCAAGTAATTTTGGTTCCACTGCCGATCCTTGGACTCAGCACAACAGCTTCTTTCCGTTCTATGATCACTCGCCGCGTGACGGGGTATCTGACATATCCTTTGGTTTCCAGTGCTGGCCGGTGCTACTCGCGAGCGGTGGTGTAATTTCCGGATCCAACGTCGACAGCGCATGGGCGCGAACTACGGGTGGCGTAAGTCCGAATCACCTTTTTCTGGTTGTAGCTGATGGGGAGGGCGTGATGGGAGGTAATGGTGCGACGTTGAACCAACTCGGCGAGTTTTACCGAGACGTTCTCGGCGCGACAGATGCTATGAATTTCGATGGGGGGCTATCGACAGAGATGGTTCTGGTTGGGACTAGCTCCGGTCGGCGCCACGTCAATACTTTGACCGGCGAGGACGGCACAATCCAAATCAATCCGTATTCCGGGCATCTTGTTGAAGCGGCAGGAACATTCGGGACAGTTAATAACCTTGTCCGAGTCGGTCCTTAATTAGCCCAACATTGTGCCTAGCTTCGAGTGAGGTTGCGTCTAAGACTAACGGTCAGACATCAAAGCCTCAAGATGATCGGGACGGTGTCGTTCTCGAATCGCGCCCCAAGCAGTGCGGGCTCTTAATTGAAAATCCTCGAGTCTCGGAATCTCAGAACCTCTCCAAGCTCGGCGAAGAACGCGATGCGCTGATTCCGCGCGCTCACTTCGAGAAGCGGTAGCGATACAGCGCGAAGTAGGACGGCACCGCATCGCGCCAGAACCGGATCTTCTTGCCGTCGGCGAAGCCGCGCGCCACGTAGTTCACGGGCACTTCCATCGGGGAATTGCCGTTGCGAGCGAGCTTGCACGCGAGCTCGATGTCGAGCTCGAAGCCGTTCGAGTGGAGATCCAGGCCGTCGAGGCACTCGCTGCGGAACACCTTGAACATGGTGTTCACGTCGGTCGCGCGCTGCTGGTACAGCACGTTGTAGGTCTTCGCGAACATGACCTGACCGAAGTTGAGGAGCACGCCCCGGATCGGCGTCGCGTCGTACTTGCGGACCTTCCAGTCGTCGAGCCCGAGGCTGCGCGAGCCGAGCACGAACATGGTCTTGTGCTGGAGCAGCGGTTCGAGCAGCGCGTCGTAGTCGTCGATGTCGTATTCGAAATCGGAGTCCTGGATCAAAACGATCGTGCCGGTCACGTGCTGGAGGCCCGTGCGCACCGCGTGGCCCTTGCCGCGCGGCTTGTCCTCGTAGACCACGCGGACGCCGGGGCGGCCTTCGTACTTCGCCACGATCTCGCGCGTGCCATCGGTGCTGTTGCTCTCGACGATGATCAGCTCGCGATCGACCGGCAGCTGCTTCGCGAGCACCGCATCGATCACTTGCGCGGCGAACCGGTGCTCGTTGAACACCGGCAGGATGATCGAGACCTTCTCCGCGCGATCCGCCGACAGCTGGCTGCGACCGAACACCGCGACGCGATTGCCCGCGCGCACCGGCACGCCGACGTTGCGCAGCGGCGTCGCGTTCGCGAGCGCTGCCAATCCCAAGTTCGGCGCGAGCCGCTCGGCCATCTCGGCGACGTAGCCCGCGGTTCGCGTGACCGGCAGCGGGTACTGCGCCTTGAGCACGAGGCCGTGGCGACCGAGCATCGAGGAGAGGTTGCCGGTCGAGAGATAGGCGGACTTGGTGCCGAAGAACTGCGCCCAGTTGCGGCGCAGGATCCGCGCGGGCAGCGAATCGGCATTCGTGTACGTGACGACGAACTGGGTGCTCGGCGGCAGCGCGGCGACGAGCTTGGCGACGACCGCGCCCGGATCGCTGCAGCTCTCGAGCAGCTCCTGCAGGATCACGACCTGCGGCTGCTTCTCGAGCAGCGGCGCGGCCCACTTCATCTCCGAATCAACCGCGACCTTCTGAAAGATCTCGTCGGTGATCGTCGCGACTTGCAGGCCGACGCTCGCGCCGGCCGCGGCGAACTCCGGCAGGTAGCGACCGATCAGCAGCGTGCGCGCGAGCGGCGTGCCGGTCTGCTTCTCGAAGTCCTCCGCGACGTGATGGAGCAGCGCCTTGAAGTCCAAGGCCATCAACTGACGATCGCGATCGTTCGTGAACGGATGCAGCGCCTCGACATCGAGGTTGTTCTCGGGCTGCTCGCGCGCGGGATTGACGTAGACCGCTTCGCAGTTCGCACACCGCACGAAGCGCACACCGGCCCGGTAGAACAGATACTTCGGCACGTCGCGCTGGCACGCCGGGCACGCGACGTAACGGCTGTGGGACCGCGCCGTTACCACCGCGGGAGTCGACGTGAATTCCAGGCGCATCTCGGACACGAGCCGGAGATATCACATGGCAGCTGGCAGGTGGGCCTCGAAGAGGAGCCCGGCGAGGCCCATCCGATGTTTGGCGAGTAAGCGAGATTCCCAATAAGCGACGGCATTGCCGAGCTCGAGCAGGCGATTGAGCCCGTAGACGAGCGGGCTCTGCTTGGCCTGCTTGCCGGCGTAGTAGGTGTTGTCCTGCCACCAGAACTTCGCGAGCTGCGGCAAGCGCGCCGCGGCAAAGAACGTCGCGTCCATCGCATGGCCGAGCCAGTGATAGGCATGGCTCGTGTCCTTGACCTCGAACCGGTTCGCGAGCAACTGCGCGACGTCCGCGTAGCTGAACGCGTTCACGTGATGCTTCGTCTTGACGTAGAGGTCGTCGCCGAGGAGCGCACGGTAGAGGGTGTAGAGCGATTTCTTCTCGCCCTCGATCGGCACGAACCCGACGAATCGCCCACCCGGCTTCAACACGCGCACGATCTCACGAACCACGTGGTCGGGATCGGGCACGTGCTCGAGCACGTCGACGACGATCACCGCATCGAACGTCGCGTCTTCGTACGGGAGGTCCGTGGTCATCAACCGGAAGTGGATGCCTTCGGGCGGATGCCAGTCGTTGATGTCACAGCCGTAGACCGTGATCCCGGGGCGATGTGCCACGAGGGTCCGCAGCATCTTGCCGCTGCCCGATCCGACCTCGAGTACGTGGCCCGACTCCGGCAAATGTTGGAGCAGGTAGCGCGCCTTGAGCGAAGGGATGTTGAAGCCCGTGGGATCAACCGCGTCGCTGCCCCAGCGCGGGATCGGGGCCTCGGTCGACATCGGACCGTTGCTTACCACTTTACGGAGCGGTTACGCGTGTTATTAACCGCCCGCAGTGGCCTCCCAGCAGGGTTTTATTCGCCGTCACGCGGTGAAGTTGATAGCCTCGGTGCTCATCACCGTCGGTGTGATCTACACCGTGGAATCGGGCGGGCTGAAGCTCGTTCCCAACGGTGGAGATTTCGATGGCATCCGGTGGGCTGCCCTCGCGTTGTACTTCCCGCTGCTGTTCGGAATGACGTGGTTCCGCGCGGTGCGCTGGCGGTTCCTGCTCCGCCAGATCATCGTCGTGCCGAAGCTGCGGTTGTTCGCGGTGTCCTGCATCGGATTCTTCGCGATGTGGGCTCTGCCGTTCCGGCTCGGCGAGCTCGCGCGGCCGCTGCTCCTGCGCACGAGGCCCGAGCAGATCAAGCCGGGCAAGCCCGTGCTCTCGCTCACCGCTGCCACCGGCACGATCGTCGCCGAGCGCGTGATCGATGGCCTGTTCATCAGCATCGTCCTCGCGATCGCGCTGCTCACCGTACCGACGCTGCACCCGCTGCCGGAGACCGTCGTCGGCCTCAAGATCAGCGTCGCGCACGTGCGCTGGGCAGGCTTCGCGATGCTCGGCTTATTCACGACCGCGTTCATCGTGATCGCGGTGTTTTATTTTGCGCGCACGTTCGCGGTCCGCGCGACCCACGCCGTGTTCGGCCTGGTCTCGCAGAAGCTCGCCGACAAGCTCTCGAACATGGCGAGCCACCTCGCGGATGGCCTGCACGTGTTCAGCCGCGGTCGCGATTTCTTCGGCTTTTTCCTCGAGACCACCGCGTACTGGATGTTCAATGCCGCGGGCATGTGGGTGCTCGCGCGCGCGTGCGGCGTCACGCACGTCGATGGCTCGGGCATCACGTTCGGCGAGGCGTGCGCCCTGATGGGCATGCTGTCGTGCGCGATCCTCATCCCCGGTCCGCCCGGTTTGCTCGGCGTGTTCCAGGCCGGCATCTACGCGGGCATGACGATGTACTTCCCGACCTCGATCGTCACGGGTCCCGGCGCGGCATACGTGTTCCTCGTCTACATCACGCAGGTCGTCTTCGGCCTCGTCACCGCGGGCTGGGGCCTGTGGTACGAGGGCGGCGCGCGCCGGCTGCAGGGCGTCTCCCTCGACGAACAACCTCTAGCGGGTGAAGCCACGTGACCGAAGCTCGCGACCACGTCGATTACGTCCAGCGCCGCGCCGAGCTGCCGATGGGCATGCACAACCGCGACGCGATCAAGAACTACTTCGCGTGGCAGGCCGAGCTGTTCGCGGGTCACGCGCACGGTACGATCATCGATCACGGTGCGGGCACCGGTGGCTTGTCGAGCGCGCTGCTCGCCGCGCACCTCGGCAACATCGTCGCGGTCGAGCCCGATCCGCAGCTCGTCGAAGTGCTCCACGCGAAGTTCGATAGCGTCGCCGAGGCCAGCGTCTCGCCCGGCACGCTCGATGACTACCTCGCCGCGCACGGTCCCGCCTCGGTCGACACGATCGTGTCGTCGAACGTGATCGAGCACATCGCCGACGACGTCGCGTGTCTGCAGGCGATGTTCGAGCTGCTGCGCCCGGGTGGCGCGGTTGGCCTGTACATCCCGGCGCGTCCCGAGCTGTTCGGCAGCCTCGATCGCGCGGTCGGTCATCACCGCCGCTACACCAAGCCCGAGATCACGGAGAAGCTGCAGCGCGCGGGTTTTCAGATCGAGAGCGTGCAGTACCGCAACCTCGTCAGCGTCATCCCGTGGCTGATCACCGGCCGGCTCATGAAGCTCGACAAGCTCGGCGATCGCAGCCTCGAGATCTTCGACAAGATCGTGTTCCCGGTCTCGCGCTGGATCGAGGATCGGTTACCGCCGAGCTACGGCCTCAACCTGGTCGCGATCGCCATCAAGCCGTGAAACGCTGGGGCTGGCTGCTGCGCTGGGGCGGCACGGCCGCGGGCGTCGCATACATCATCCACGTCGTCGATTTCTCGGCTGCCGGCGCCGCGTTCTCGCGGATCTCGATCGCCGCGATCCTGCTCGCGATCGGGCTCGTCGCGCTCAACGTCGTCGCGGGCGCCGCGCGCTGGCGCAACTTGCTCGTCGCGTACGGCGCTGATACGCGGCCCTCGCTCGCGCGCGCGACGATCCTCTATTTCATTTCGTTCTTCTACAACAACTACCTGCCCGGCGCGGTCGCCGGCGATGTCGTGCGCGGCGTGGTCACGCGCGGCGTGTTCGGCGAGCGCGGCGCCACCGCGGGCATCGCGGTCGTGCTCGTCGAGCGCGCGCTCGGCTTGTTCGGCGTGTTCCTCCTGCTCGCGATCGGCCTCGGCGTCGCCGGCGCCGGCCTCGATGTCGGCAGCCTGTGGATCTGGAGCACGCTCGGCATCGCCGGCTCGCTCGTCCTCGTGCTCGCCCTCCCGTCCGCGCGGCGGCTCGCCCCGTACCTGCCCGGCAAGCTCCGCACGATCGCCGAGCGCGTGCCCGCGCTGACCTCGACCACCGCGTTCGTGATCGCCGCGTTCTACTCGGTGGTAACCCAGGCGCTCGTCGCGCTCGCCGGCTTTGTCCTGCTCCACGCGGTCGACCCGCAGGTCGGGCTCGGGGCCTCGCTCCTCATCGTGCCGCTCGCCGCCGCGACGACTTTTTTGCCGATCACCGTCGGTGGTGCGGGCGCGCGCGAGGCCGTGTTCATCAGCCTCGGCGCCAGCTTGTTTCACATGCCGAAGTCCGACGCCGTGGCGGCCTCGCTCGCCCTCTGGCTCGCCCATCTCGTCGTCGGCGCGATCGGTGGGCTCCTTCAGCTCGCAGAACGACGTAAGATCCCGCGCGATGTTCCCGGATCTGAACCAAGCACGCACTAAGGCCGTCGCTCGCCTCGGCGAGCTCGCGGACCGGAAGTGGTTCCGGATCGCGGTCGCCGCCCTTCTCGCGTGCATGCACCTCGCGATGTTCGCGAAGGCCGGGCACGAGCGGCTCGGGATTCCGTTCGATAGCAATCCCGACGAAGCGCCGTACTTCTCGAACCCCGATGCCCGCGCGACGGTCGGTTATCCGCGCCAGCCGCATCGCTGGTCGCGCCTGGTCGTGTCGCGGCTCGATGCCCAGCACTACATCGGCACCGCGGTCCGCGGGCTCACGGCGTGCCCCACAGATCCGCACTCGCCCGATGGCGCGTACCTCGATTGCGGCCTCGGTTGGTTACCGGCGTGGGGTACGATCGGCGGCTTCATCGCGCAGCTCGGGCACATCGCCGACGATAAGGCGCTGATGTTCCTGTCGATCCTGTGCGGCCTCGCACTGAACCTCATGTGGACGAGCCCGATCCTCGTCACCAAGTTCGGCAAGGGCGCGGCGTGGGCGATCCTCGTCGGCTTCAACGTCTATCCCTCGGCGTTCTACATCGTCACGCCGTACACCGAGGCGATCACGCTCGCGTGCGCGATCGGCGGCTTCCTCGCGCTCACGAAAGAACGCTGGGTGATCGCGGCGTTCTTGTGCGGCGCCTCGACCGCGTTCCGCGTGCAAGCGGTCGCGTTCGCCATCGCGATCGGCGCGGCACTCTTGATGGCCGCGTGGGTCCAGAAGAAGGCCGAGAAGAAAGACTGGTGGAAACCGCTCGTCGCGCTGCCGCTATGCGGCTGGGGTCAGATGCTGACGATGATCGTCCTCCAGATCACGCTCGGCGACTGGCGCGCGTTCTTGCGAGCCCGTCACGCGTTCGGCGATGCTCACACGTGGGGCCGGCTGACCGATGTCGCGTACTACGTCAAGGGCTTTGCCGGTCAGGACATGGACGTGGTGTTCTTGGCCGCGGTCATCGCGATCATCGCGCTCACCGCGCGCGAGGTCTGCAAGAAGTTCAACGCGGCCGAGAATACGTTCCTCATTCTCTCGAGCGGCATGACGATCGTGCTCAGCGTCGTCGCGCCGCTCCAGTACTGGGGCATCACGCGCTACTTGATGCTGTGCCCGCTCGCGTTCCTCGGCGTCGGCGTGATGGCGAAGAAGCACACCGCATTGTTCGTCGTGTGGGTCCTCCTGTGCGCGGCGTTCTACTGGCACGTTGAGCTCTGCGGTTACATCACGCAAGGCAACCCGGGCCAGTGCCCGTGCCTCGGCCGGATGGAGTTCGGGATGCCGTTCGGCTCGTGACGCGGCCGGTGAACCACGAAGGTTTAATGCCCGAGCTCGTCATCGCAGCTGTCACCGACGCGTGATCGAGTACAGTCTGACCGTGCGCGGTCACGCGGTTGCGGTGTGCTTGCTGCTCGGTTGCGGTGACAACCTGATCGGCGGCTCTGTGCAGCTTGCACATACGCACGATCTCGATGTCGTCGCGCATCAAGACGACGATCTCTTGTTCATGCAGCCCGACGTGATCGAGGCGGTGCGACGCGGGACCGGCGTGACCAACCTCTACATCACCGCGGGCAATGGCCAGAAGGGCACCGACGCCGCGAACCCGCGCTACGCGGGCCTCAAGGCCGCGTACGGCGATGCCGCGAACGATCACGCGTGGGACTGTGGCTGGATCACGGTGCGCGAGCATCCGATCCAGCACTGTCGGCTCGAGGCCGAGAATGTCTCGCTGCTCTTCCTCGCGTATCCGGATGGCGGCAAATACGGCGAGCTCCACCATAGCTTGCTGCGGCTGTGGGAGGGCTCGATCGAAAACGCGACCACGGTCGCCGATCGCACGACCGTGTACTCGCGCAGCGAGCTGATCGAGACCGTCGCTGCGATCATGCGCACGGTCGCACCCGCCACGGTGCGCACGCTCGATCTCGCGGCGAGCCACGGCTACGACCACTCCGATCACATGATCGTCGGCGCGCTGACCGGGCTCGCCCTCGCTCGCACCAACCTCGATCCCGAGCTGCTGACCTATCGCGGCTACAACATCGCGAGCGAGCCCGTGAACAAGCTTCCCGCAGTGATCGCATCCGTGCACGACGTGCTCGCGCACTACGAAGCCTGCGCGACGAACTGCGGTGCGGCATGCGGCTCGCCGTGCACCAAGATCGATGCGAGCCACGATACGTGGCTCGCTCGTCGCTATGCGGTCGGCTTTCGCAACCGCGCGCGCGGCCAGCTCCGCTCCGGCTCGCAATGCTTGACCGGCGCGGGGCTCGGCGCGTGCGCGACCGCACCGAGCTTCTCGTTCGCGCACGGTCAGCTCGCCTTCGGCAGCGGGTGCCTCGCGATCGATGACTCCGGCACGCCCGTGTTCGCGACCTGCGAAAACGACAACCCGGCGCAGCGCTTCTTGTTCGACGATGAAGATCATCTGTGGTCGGGGCTCGCACCCGAGACCGGCCCCTTGCTCGACTACGCGCATATGCGCTGCGTGGTGCCGAAGGCCGACAATACGGTGACCACCGAGACATGCGGTGGTCCCGATGCGGCACGTTGGCAATGGGCACCGGCCCTCGTCTACACGCCCCGCGCGCAGCTCGGCTTTACCGCGACAGGCCGCGCGGTCCGGCTCGGCGATCTCGATGGTGATGGCCTCGCGGATCTGTGCGCGATCACGGCGACCGGCCTCTTGTGCGCGCCCGGCCGCGGCGATGGTACGTTCGCGCCCTCGGTCCGGATCGATAATCCTGCCGCGCCGCTCGCGATCGATCCGCAGAGCCTCACGATCGGTGATCTCGATCGCGATGGCCTCCCCGATGCGTGTGGTCGCGATAGCGCCGGCGTCCTGTGCGCGCTGTCGTCAGCGCACTTCTCGACCACGCGGTTCACTTCGAACTTCTCCGATAGCGATGCACGCGCGACGACCTCGTCCTCGCTCGCGATCGCGGATGCCGATGGCAATGGCACGAACGATCTGTGCGGCATCGCCGCGGCGGGGGTGCTCTGCACCGCGGGCCTGGCCGCGTTCGACAAGACCGAGCTACGCTCGTCGTGGCCAGCCATCAGCAGCGCCGTACTGCCGCGCGACCTCGACGGCGATCACCAAACGGATTGGTGCGCGTTGACTGACATCGGTCCGGCATGTGGCCTCGCGGCCGAGACCGCGCTCAGCACCGACGGTGTGCCCTGGGGCTTCTCGATGAACAACGTGATCGACACGTTCCTCGCCGGTCCCGATCTCACCGACATCGCCGATATCGACGGTGATGGCGATGGCGATCTGTGCTCGCCGATCGACGGCGCGATCGGCTGCGCGCGCAGCAATGGCCGTGGCTTTGGCCCGCGCACCACGGTCGCAGTCCTGCCGGATGGAGTAACCGTGCGCGCGCTGTGGCTTGGCGACCTCGATGGCGATGGTCGCGCCGACGCGTGCGTCGATCTGGGCGACCAGATCGCCTGCGCTATGCTTTGATCTGCTTCGCGAGCTGCTCGAACCGCTCGAGCACCTCACCGGCGACGTTGCGCTGATCGAGCTTCGCGATGTGGCGGATGCCAGTCGGCGACGTGATGTTGAGCTCGGTCAACATACCGCCGATGATGTCGAGCCCGACGAAGATCTGACCGTGCTGCGCGAGGAACGGCGCGAGCTCCTTGATGATGTCCTGCTCGCGCGCCGTGATCATTGTCTTGACCGCGCGGCCACCGACGTGGAGGTTGCCACGTGCCTCGGCCGAGGCCGGCACGCGCAGCACCGCGCCGACCGGCTCACCGGCACACAGCACGATTCGCTTGTCGCCTTCGGTGACGGCGGGCAAGAACGCCTGCGCGAGCGTCCACCGGGTGCCCGCACTCGTGGAGGTCTCGATGATCGACGACGCGTTCGGATCGCCATCGCGCACCACGAAGATGCCGAGGCCGCCGAAGCCATCGACCGGCTTGACGACGATCGCGCCGCCTTGCTCCTTCTGGAACGCGCGGAGCCGCTCTGGCGAGCGCGTGACGATCGTCGGCGGCGTGAGGTGCGGGAAGTTCAGCACCGCGAGGTGCTCGTTGAGCTCGCGCAGGCCGCGCGGATCGTTGACGAGCAGCGTCTTGCCGCGCGCGTGATCGAGGATCCATGTCGCGTGCAGATAGTTCACGTCGACCGGCGGATCCTTGCGCATCATCACGATGTCGAAATCGCCGAGCCGGCGCGCCGCGCGCTCGCCGATCGTGAACGCCTGCGCCGGCATCGCCGCATCGATCACCTGGGTGGGGACCGCATCGACCACTGCATCGTTGCCCTCGAGCCCGAGGTGCTCGAGCTGGCACGTCCAGATCTCCCAGTTGCGCGCGGCCGCCTCGAGCATGAGGCCGTACGACGTGTCACCAGCGAGCCCGAGTTTCTCGAGAGAATCGAGGATGAACAGTGCCTTCACCGCGCCACTCTAGCGCAGCTAGCGCCGGATCGCGCCGTGTGGCGTGCCCTCGCTGTAGCCGGCCGAGGTCTGCACGCCGACCTCGGCGCGCTCGTGAAACTCCGCGAGCGTGCGAGCGCCCACGTAGGTGAACGCGGACTGCACGCCGGTGATCATCTCGACGAGTAGCGCGCCAACGCTCTCCTGGCCTTCGCGAATATAGATGCGCGAGCTCGAGATGCCTTCGCGAAAGAAGCCCTTCTTCGCGCGCTCGAACGCGTCCTGATCGCCGTGGCGATCGCTCACCGCTCGCCCGCTCGCCATGCCGTAATTCTCCTTGAACAGCAGGCCGTCCTTGTCTTCCTTGACGTCACCGGGGCTCTCGTACGTGCCCGCGAGTGCGGTCCCCACCATCACGCGCGCCGCACCTGCCGCGAGGTAGAGCGCGATGTCGCGAGGATGCTTGACGCCACCATCGGCCCACACGTGCTTGCCGCGCGCTCGCGCTTCGCGCGCGCAGGTCAGCACGGAGGTGAAGGTCGGCCGCCCGACACCGGTCTGCATACGAGTCGTGCACATCGCTCCCGGTCCGACATTGACCTTGACGACATCGGCGCCGGCATCGAGCAAGGCCTTCGTCCCGGCGGCGGTGCAGACGTTGCCGGCGATCACCGGGACGCGGCCGCGCACGACCGCCACGACCGCGGCGATCGCATCGAGCATCCGCCGCTGGTGGCCGTGGGCCGTATCGAGGACGATCGCGGACACGCCGATCTCGACGAGCTGCGCCGCGATCGTGGGCGCCTGCGCCGAGATGCCGACCGCAGTCGCGACCATGAGGTCACCGTTCGCAGAGAGCGCCGGGCGCAGGAGCTCGAGGCGCACGGCGTCATTGCGCGTGATCACGCCGACGAGGCGGCCCTCGTCGTCGAGCACCGGCGCTGCCTTGACGCGTGCGTTGTCCATCTGGAGAAATGCATCACGGTTCGCGACGCCGGCGGGGAACGAGATCAACCGCGGAGTCATCAGCGCCGAGGCCAGCGTGTACTGATCACGATCGCGCAGGTCCGAGTGCGTGATGATGCCGAGTGGGCGGCGCTGCTCGTCGACCACGACCACGAGATCGTGCGCGCGCTTCCGGATGATGCCCTGGACATCGCGCAGGGTCGCGCGCGGCGAGACCTCGAGCGGGGTGTCGTAGCGCGCGTCGGCCGCATGGATGTGCTTGACGATCCGCTCGACGGTCGCGAGCTCCATGTCCTGTGGCAACACGCCGAGGCCACCGAACCGCGCCATGGTCTCGGCCATCCGCTTGCCGGTCACCGCGTTCATGTTCGCCGAGACGATCGGATGTGATCCGCCTGCAAAATCCGGCGGTGACAGATCGGTGTCTAGCCGCGACTCACCGGCGAAGTAGCCGGGATTGATGAACACGTCGTCGGTCGAGAGCTCGAGCTCTTCATCGCGAGAAGGATGGAGGTAGCGCACGCGCGCAACCTACCCCAACCGGCGACTACAGCGCGCCGGGCGACGGAATCGTGACAGGACCCAAGGCGGGCTCCACGGCAGGATCTTCACCACCGACCTGAACCTTGGTCGGCAGGAGGTGCTCGAGGCCGTGTTTGCGCAACCGGTAGTAGAGTGTCGAGCGATTGATTCCGAGCGTGCGTGCCGCGCTCGCGATGTTGCCGCGCGATTTCTCGACTGCCGCGACGATCTCTTTGCGCTCGCTCTCGAGCAACCGCTCCGCGAGGCTGCG